>Ga0182742_1000362_pt1 | contig 76787 bp, 77 predicted proteins | sample eDN5th37CBELigMG_FD_128880 | JGI IMG/M metagenome (GOLD analysis project Ga0182742, IMG submission 128880) | Enriched Miracle-Growth compost microbial communities from Emeryville, California, USA - eDNA 5th pass 37_C BE-Lig MG (version 2)... ...
GAGCGGGGTTCTCATGGACACAATATGCCAATTTCAAAGGTTTCATGTCCATGAGCGAGGCTCTCATGGACACACTTAGCTTTTTTCAGAGGTTTCATGTCCATGAGCGAGGCTCTCATGGACACACTTAGCTATTTTTAGAGTGTTCTTGTCCATGAGCAAGTTTCTCATGGACAAATCTAGCTAATTTCAGTGGGGTCTTGTCCATGAGCGGGATTCTCATGGACACAATATGCCAATTTCAAAGGGCCCATGTCCATGAGCGATGCTCTCATGGACATATCTAGTCTTTTTCAAGTATTAGCTTTTCATTTTAATAAAATTTACATCAAATGTTTAAGATGAAAACGAAACCTGTATCATAATTTTGGTCACGTATTGTTCTTTTAAGTTCTTTACAACGGTATCATACACGTATTCTTCAAAAACATAATCTCCAAAGGTTAAACCTAAACGATCCATCTCTGAAAAAAGTTCCTTGTATGTATGATGGATGGTTTTATCCTCGCCGATATGGTATCCGATGAGGAAATCACCTTTTACAGCCTTGAAGTATGGATAGCCTTCCTTCGGATGTGGCTGCTCCATGTATAAATAGCTATATTTAGAGTACTCCCCCTTTAAAACATGCTCCCGCTTCGTGATACCGCCTATAGGATATCCAGTATCAAGCTGTGATTCGTTCAATTCACCAATAAATTCGGAAAGCACCTCCACAAATTCTTCATCGGAAATATTTTCAATGTTTCTGCTTAAATACAGTGTGGCTTCTGGTAAGTGTTCAAGGGTAATTTGATCAAAGTCAAGCTGTGAAGCATCTTCCATTAATGTTATTTTTGTTTCAATCAGTTTTTCCTTCATTTCAATTTCCTTGCGCATTTTTACGATTTCGTTTTTTTTCTGATACATTAGTGTTAAAAAGCTTTCCGGCGATTTATTTTGCGTATATTGCTGAATATCCTTAAGCGACATGCCAAGGTCTTTTAATAAATCAATTACATAAAATAATTCAATTTGGTTAATCGAATAAAACCGGTAGCCTTTTTCATTTTTAAACACCGGAGACAATAGACCAATTTGATCGTAATAAAAGAGCGTCTGTTTGTTCACTTTGCAAAGCTTGGCGAATTCACCAGTGGTTAAATATTTTACATTTTTTTCATTCACTTTTTACAACACCATCCTTGACTATATAGTTACTATATACACTAGGATAATAGCTGTAAAGGAATCAAATGGATATGTTTTTTGTCATTTGATTTGTTAAGGAGAATGAATAAAATGAAGACTTATAAAATAACCTTAGGATTATTATTATTGAATTTATTTATCGCGTTTTTAGGAATTGGCCTAGTTATCCCAGTCTTGCCCACACTGATGAATGAGTTAGGGTTAAATGGGACGACGATTGGCTATCTGACAGCTGCCTTTGCCATTGCTCAATTGATTGTTTCGCCATTTGCAGGGAAAGCTGCTGATAAATGGGGAAGAAAGATTATGATCGTTCTTGGCTTATTTATTTTCGGCCTGTCAGAATTATTATTCGGACTTGGGAAAGAGATTGAAATGTTATTTATTTCTCGAGTTTTAGGCGGAGTCAGTGCTGCCTTTATTATGCCAGGTGTGACTGCCTATATTGCTGATATTACAAACTCGGATACTCGCCCCAAGGCATTGGGCTATATGTCAGCTGCCATCAGTACTGGTTTTATTATTGGCCCTGGGATCGGCGGTTTTTTGGCCGAATTTGGAACACGATTACCATTTTTCTTTGCAGGTGCACTAGGTACGATCGCGGCCATCCTAACGATGATTTTAATAGCAGAGCCAGATCGCTCAACAGAAAATTCTGACCCATCCTTAGAAGGCAAGAATAGTTTCAGTCGCATTTATGAACGAAAATATTTCATTGCGTTTTTGCTGATTTTTATTGCTTCGTTTGGCTTGGCCGCTTTCGAATCGTTCTTTAGTTTATTTGTTGACCACAAATTCAAATTTACACCGTCAGATATAGCCATTGTGATTACAGGCGGCGCCATTGTTGGTGCTGTTGCGCAAGTAATCCTTTTTGATAAACTGACCAGAATCTGGGGTGAAATTAGACTGATACGCTACAGCTTAGTTTTATCGGCCATCCTTGTCTTTTTAATGACGGTCGTTCATTCCTATTTTTCTATTTTACTTGTTACTTTTCTTGTTTTTGTAGGTTTCGATTTATTCCGCCCAGCTGTAACTGCTTATCTTTCGAATATTGCCGGAAATGAACAAGGTTTTGTTGGCGGCATGAACTCTATGTTTACAAGTTTGGCGAACATTAGCGGACCCATTCTTGGGGGAATATTATTTGATATAGATATTGATTATCCTTATTATTTTGCCACGGTCGTATTAGCTTTTGGGATTATTTTAACATTGGTATGGAAAAAACAAGCAACATCGATGAACAAAGTGAAGGCTAGTGCAGTGAATTAAGCATCTACAGTCAAATAAGTGCATTTCTTGTACAACAACAGGGAGCTGTCATTGCGATAGTTCCCTTATCATTTTTATAAAAAATGGGATTTCCCAAAAGGACGGACTCCTATACATTTATCTATATTTTTACATACGATGATCTTAAATAGATGAAGAGAGGCGATATTTTGGGAATTCGACCAAGGCTTTTATACGTTTCTAATATTCGTGGAAATAATGTTGATATTTTTAACCTTTCCAATCCAGAAAACCCAACTCATGTAAGGGAGTTTGGAGATATTGGAGAATTAAGTGCTCCTAGTGGGTTTATGGTTACAGATGATATTCTTTATGTAGCCAATGCAGGGGATAACTCGGTTGAAATTTATGATATTTCTTCCCCAATTTTCCCTAGACATGTGAAGAAGTTCGGTGAACCAGGGGAGTTAACCAATCCAAATGCATTGGCTATTGCTGGAAACGCTCTGTACGTAACAAATCTAATTCCTGATACCATTGAAATATATGATATCACTGACCCCATTAATCCTATTCATTTTGACAGGTTTGGTGAGGGAGAATTAAATGGGCCAAACGGATTTGTTATATTGGGTGACCTACTTTATGTATCAAATTCTGGCAATCAGACTATAACCATTTACAATATTTCCGATCCATTTCATCCGGATCATATAAAGGCGTTTGGTGATGCAACGCAGTTAAGTAACCCTATCGGACTAGCAATAAGCGGCAACACCATGTATGTAGCCAACTTTCAATTTGGTTTTGCCAGCACTGTGACAATGTTTGACATGACAGATCCATTAAATCCAGCATTTGTAAGGAGATTTGACTCAGGGGGATTGAGCGGACCGACTGAAATAGCTGTTATTGATGACTTACTTTACGTGGTCAATCTGAACAATGGGACTGTCTCGATTTTTGATCTCGCTGATCCAAGAGATCCAGAGCCTGTCATGGTGTTTGGCGGAGGAGAATTAAATACTCCTTTTGGCTTAATCCAAGTCATTTAAAGCTATTTGGCACTGGCTGATTTGTGAAAAACGGCAGAACTATCCCAGTGTTTCTATGTTATAATATTACGGACAATTTAAAATACCGCATACGCGGCAGAGGTTCTAGCACCCCTCTTTAAAAAAACTAAGAAGAAGCAGTACTTCATCTTGGGGTACTGTTTTTTCTTTTGGAAAGGAAGTTTGCTATGTTAAAGGATGAAAAAGCGATCGTGGTTTTTAGTGGGGGACAAGACAGTACGACATGCTTGTTTTGGGCATTAAAAACGTTTAAAGAAGTTGAAGTTGTCACTTTTAACTACAATCAAAGGCATATAGAAGAAATTGAGTGTGCCAAACATATTGCAAAAGAGTTAAATGTAAAACACCATATACTAGACATGCAGCTTTTAAATCAGTTAGCTCCTAATGCACTGACCAGAGATGATATTGAGATTAAAGAAGGAGAAAATGGAGGGCTGCCATCCACTTTCGTTCCGGGACGAAACCTGATCTTTTTATCTTTTGCAGCCGTTTTAGCCAGTCAAGTCAATGCTAAGCATATTATTACTGGCGTGTGTGAAACCGATTTTAGCGGTTACCCTGATTGCCGAGATGCTTTTATTAAATCCCTAAATGTCTCCATTAATCTATCAATGGATCAGCCGTTTGTCATCCATACTCCATTAATGTGGCTGGATAAGGCAGAAACATGGAAACTGGCAGATGACCTGGATGCACTGGATTATGTTCGTGAGAAAACGTTAACCTGTTACGAAGGGGTTATCGGTAATGGGTGCGGGGAGTGCCCAGCATGCAAACTGAGAAAGCGCGGGTTAGAAAAATATCTCAGCTCAAAAGAAGGTGCAGAGGTATAATGGAGAACGGCTTCTTTGGTTTTAAAATCGTTGAAAATCTGCAGAAAATGGACCGAGATATTAAAAAAAGCGAACTTAAATACCATCGTAAACGCGTCCTTGTAAGTAAGGAGTTCACGTTTGATGCTGCCCACCACCTTCACTGTTATGAAGGAAAGTGTAAAAATCTTCACGGGCATACTTATAAGGTTGTCTTTGGGATCAGCGGTTTTACAGATGAAATCGGCCTGGTGATTGATTTTGGGGATATTAAAGAGATCTGGAAACAGGAAATAGAAATACATCTGGATCATCGCTATCTTAATGAGACTTTGCCAAAAATGAATACAACTGCTGAAAATATGGTGGTTTGGATATATGAAAAAATGATAGAGTCTCTGAATAAAAGACCAGAGAATGATGCACGATTGGAATTTGTACGTTTATATGAAACACCAACAAGTTATGCAGAAGCAAGACGGGAGTGGATGGAAGTTGAGTAAAGTTCCTGTAATGGAGATTTTTGGCCCTACGATCCAGGGGGAAGGAATGGTGATCGGCCAAAAGACCATGTTTGTTCGAACAGCTGGCTGTGATTACTCCTGTTCATGGTGTGATTCTGCCTTTACATGGGACGGCTCGGGAAAAGATTTAATAAGACAAATGGATGCAGAGGAAATTTGGCAAGAACTTCAATCATTAGGCGGTGATGGATTTTCATTTGTCACCATCTCTGGTGGGAACCCTGCCCTGTTAAAAAACCTAGATTCCTTTATTGATTTATTAAAAGCCAATCATATAAAAGTGGCTTTGGAAACACAGGGAAGCAAGTGGCAGGACTGGTTTTTAAAAATTGATGAATTAACGATTTCCCCTAAACCGCCAAGTTCTGGGATGATAACAAACTTCGATGCTTTAGATATGATTATTCATAAACTAAAGGAAGCAGGCCCAGCGCAGCATACTAGTTTAAAAGTGGTTGTATTTGATGATCATGATTACGACTATGCAAAAAAAGTGCATGAACGTTATCCGGACATCCCATTTTTCCTGCAAACAGGAAATGAAGATAACCAAACAACAGACAATCAGCAACTAATCTCTCAGCTGCTGCAAAAATATGAATGGCTGATTAATAAAGCGATGCTGGATCATGAGTTAAGAAATGTGAAAGTATTGCCGCAGCTTCATACGTATATTTGGGGGAATAAGCGAGGGGTATGAGAATTTCCCTATTTTATTGAGTAATGGAGTTTTCAAAAAGACTTTTTTAAGATAACTGCTAGAAAAAGAGGTTGCCTTTAGGGCAACCTTTTTTACTGCATGACTCTGATCAACCTTTATTGCTCAATATGGGAATTAGAAATATTCTTAGCGAGAATTTGATAAGATTTTTTTATATGACGTCCGTAGAGTACATAGTATAAGGCTATTGTAAGTAAAACAACAACTGATAAAAGCCCATATAAACGACTATAAGATATGATTGAAATGAAGAGACCAAGAATATATGGCCCGAATCCAAGACCGATATCTAAAAAGATAGAGAATGTCGCAGTAGATAACCCAACTTTTTCAGGCGGTACTGATTTAATGGAAATCGCTTGGCAGCAGGATTGTATATTACCATATCCAAATCCTATTATAATGCTGGATAAAATTAAAAAAAAACCACTATGTGTATTGCTTAAAATAAACAGGCCTGCTGCAAATAAAAGGATAGTAGGGTACATAACATAATTTGCATTTTTAATATCTAATAAACGTCCAGAGAACGGACGTGAAATGAGAATGGCTGCAGAATAGGTGATAAAGAAGAAACTTGCCGCGTTTACAAGATCCAATTCAATTGCATAAAAATTGATATAGGTTAATACACTGGAATAACAAAATCCAAGTACTAACATGACAATTGAAATGGGTAAAGCTGCAGGCTCAATGAAATTTTTAAAACTAAATGATTCTTTTCCTGGGTTAGCTGTACCTGCAGGTTTTGGAATCTTTGCAAATAAAGCGATAACCATGCTTGCAATTCCAAGCACAAAACAACCAAAGAAGATAAAGTAATAACTGGTGTGCTGTGCCAATAGTATACCTAGAAATGGGCCAACAGCTGTAGCAATAATGGTACTTAAACTAAAATAACCGATGCCCTCTCCTTTCCGAGAACCAGGAATGATAAGCGCCACAATAGTAGTAGTGGCAGTGACAGCAATACCTAACATCATGCCGTGAATAACCCTTGTTAAAATTAAGAATGGGATACCAATTTGAATAAAATATAATGCAGATGAAAGTGTGTATAAAATTAAACCAAGAAATAGTATTTTACGATAGCCGATTTTTTCTATATATCGCCCAATAAATAACCGTCCCAGTAATACACCTACTATGAAAATACTAGAAATCAGTCCAGCTTGACTGGTGGAAGCATTGAAGGTGCTTGTTGCATATCCGCTGATCATTACGATAAGCAAGAATACAACTAATGTTAAGAAGAAGTTCATGGCTGAAATGATGATAAAGTCTTTTGTCCATAAACGTTCGGTACGGTTCATTGTTTTTTCCCCTTATACAATACTGTTTCTTCATTATATTCTTAATGAAAATTAATGTAAAATCACTATTTTTAATGTTAAGATTAATTTAATTTAAGTAAGAGGTGGAAATAATGAACCTTGATCAATTGCTTTATGTACGTGAAATTCTTCGTACACAATCGATTACCATTGCATCTGAAAATTTACATGTTACACAATCAGCAATTAGTCAGTCCATTACGTTTCTTGAAAAGGAAGTAGGTATACCGCTTTTCCATCGCTCTAGACAGGGGACAATTCCCACAGAAGAAGGAAAACCCATTTTATATAAAATTTTAGAAACGCTTCAAAAGTTTGATGAGCTGCAGGAAGAGATCCAATCGATTAACTCTTCATATATTGGTGAAATGAATGTAGCAACGATTCCGAGTATTTTTATGACATATCTGCCGAGAATGCTGGCAAGCTTTCAGAGAGATTATCCACAAATAAAAGTAAACGTAGTCGAAATGGAAAACTTAGACATCATTGCAGGCGTTCAGCAAGAAGAAATTGATTTAGGGTTTATTGCTTTGTTTAGTACATTTAATAAAAAAATGAACCAGCAAACAGTATTTCATCCTCTCCAAACGAATGGATTATTTACTGCAATCGTTCCTAAAAACTCTGAGCTGGCACTTAAAAAATATTTAACCATTCAAGATATTAGAAATTACCCATTTATCATGTACGATCGCAAGTTTTTTCATGAAGTAATGGAGGACTTTCAAAAAGAAGTACCGGATATTAACATTATTTTTAAAACATCAAACACGGAAGTAATCAAAAGGTCGGTAGCCGAAGGACTTGGGATAAGTATCCTTACAAATTTAATGTTAAAAGATGATCCTTATATTAATGGGGGAGCTATTATTACGGTCCCAGTTCGATTAGGGTGGAATGTTCAAATTCAATTTGGCATTCTTCATAAGAAAAACAGCGGCCGTATGCCACTGATTGAGAAATTTTTGGAGAACATATAACCATACTTAAACGCACTAGATATCGTGGAGGACCAATTAGAAGATGGGATAAAAACAGATTGCAATATAGATGATCGAGTTATAATTGCTGCCTAATTCTGAATATTTATATGTTATAATTATTTTGATTATTCAAAAATAGGAGGAAAGATAGATGACAGATCATCATTTTGAATCAATTCCTGGAGCAGTTGAGTTTCAAGTCACAAGTGAAGATGTTAAACACAAAGGGACTTTTTCCACACCACAATTATCTGGCATTTTTGGAGTGGAAGGCGGAGAGGACAAATCGCCTCATTTATCGTGGTCAGGTGCTCCTGAAGGAACGAAAAGCTTTGTCATTACGGTTTATGACCCTGATGCACCTACAGGTTCAGGTTTTTGGCATTGGGCAGTGGCAAATATTCCAGCTTCTGTCACAGAATTACCTTCAGGTGCTGGCAATTCTGAAGGAACGGGATTGCCGGAGGGTGCCTATCAGTTAGCAAATGATGCAGGATTGAAAAGCTTTTTGGGTGCAGCACCGCCTCCCGGACATGGAGTTCACCGATATTATATCGTCGTACACGCATTAGATGTTGAAGATATCGGCGTACCTGACAGTGCGACTCCGGCATTTCTCGGCTTCAACATGTTTGGCCATACACTTGGCCGTGCAGTCTTACTTGCAACCTTCGGAAGATAATTGGTGTTAAGCGCAGGAGTATATTTACATAAATACAACTGTAATTATATCTTTTAAAAATTCCTTTAAAAAAGAAGATAGGACAATTATGTATTCTATCTTCTTTTTTGTTGTTTTACATCTGCGAGAATTCTGAGAAGAAATTAAGGGGGGAATAAGTTGCGATACAAACTAATTACATTTGACGTATTCAGTGCTTTATGTGATATTCAGGGGACATTCATTCCTTTGCTCAAAAAACTTAAGCCGTTTAAGGACGTGGATGTGAAAACATTTTTCCAAGCATGGAGATCGAAACAATATGAGTATTTAATCATACATAACTCATTAGAAAGAGAATTTATGAGTTTTGAAGATATTACAAGAAAAACCTTGGAAAACACATTGCAGCTGTATAATATTGAGCTGGCCAAAAATGATCGAGAACGTTTAATTGAAAACTGGAGTCAACTCAAATTTTGGAGCGAGGCTGAACAAGTGGTACAGGAGGTAAAGCATCGCGGATATTTAGTTGGAATGCTTTCAAATGGGGACATTCAAATGTTATTGAAATTACAGACCCATTGTAAGGTTAAGTTTGATTTTATTTTGTCAGCTGAAGAAGCAGGTTCCTATAAGCCAAGTCCAAAAATTTATCAATTTGCATACAGTAAAGCAGGTGTGAAAAAAGAAGAAATCCTGCATGTAGCTGGCTCGCCGATTGATATTCTTGGGGCGATATCTGCCGGTATCCCATCTGCATGGTCAAATCGGAATAATCTCCCTCCAATAGACTCTTCTTATCAGCCAACTTTTAAGTTCGGCGATTTAACAGACCTCCTTAAACATACTTAACAGACCAGTGGAGTTTTTTTAGTTTTTGCATTTTTCACATCCGGAGATTAATTTTAATTTGGAGGAAGCTTATGTCAAATAACGTAATACAAAGAAGAATTATCTTAGATTTAGCCGTTACTTTAGATGGTTTTATTGAGGGGAAAAACGGGGAAGTTGATTGGTGCATTATGGACGCTGAGATGGGATTTATTGATTTTTTAAAGCAAATCGATACGATTTTGTATGGCAGAAAAAGCTACGATTTATGGGGCCAATTTTCTCCAGATAAAGACTGTATAGATACTGAACAAGAAATGTGGCAATTAGTGCATGGCAAAGAAAAATATGTGTTCTCCAGAACGCAAAAAGGAAATGGAAATAAAGCAACATACATAAATGATCATATTATCGAAGAAGTAAATAAATTAAAGAACAAGCCCGGTAAAGATATTTGGCTATACGGCGGAGCAAGCCTGATTACGACGTTTATTAACTTAGGACTTGTTGATGAACTAAGATTGTCCGTGCATCCTGTAATTTTGGGCGAAGGAAAACCTTTGTTTATTGACATTAAACAGAGGGTGAATCTAAAAATAGTGAATACAAGAACGTTTTCCTCTGGGGTTGTACAGCTTATCTACCATTTGGATAGGAATTAATATAGACGAAAATTACCATACCCCTTACTTAACTAAGGGGTTTTTTTATATCCTAAGTGTGCAATTGTGAACAAATGATGAAATTCCAATAAACCACTTTACATTCATTTATATTGTCATATAATACCTATATGGGTATCATACCCTGATAGGTATTATAAACAAACATTTTTAATAAAATTGGGGAATTTAGACATATAACTGGAGGGAATTGTATATGGCACAAAAAGTTATTATTATCGGCGGGGTTGCCGGTGGTGCAACAGCAGCTGCAAGATTAAGAAGAATTAGCGAAGAAGCGGAAATTATTCTCGTAGAACGTGGTGAACATATTTCATTTGCGAACTGCGGTTTACCTTATTATATTGGTGAAACTATTAAAGACAGAAGCAAGCTGTTAGTACAAACAGTCAAAGGAATGTCCGACCGATTTAATCTAGATATTCGTAACTTAAGCGAAGCGGTCAGCATCCAGCCAGAAAGCAAAACCGTTACAATTAAGAATCTAAGAACTGGTGAAGTTTATGAAGAATCCTATGATAAACTGCTGCTTTCTCCTGGTGCAAGACCAATTGTACCGCCAATCCCAGGATTAAAGGAGAACCAAACATTATTTACGTTAAGAAATATTCCAGATACAGATAAAATTAAAAATTATGTTGATGGCCAACATCCGAAAAAAGCTGTTATCGTTGGCGGTGGCTTTATTGGAGTTGAGATGGCTGAAAACTTAGTTGAAAGAGGCATAGAGGTAACCATTATTGAAATGGCCAATCAAATTATGGCTCCAATTGATTTTGAAATGGCCAGTATCCTGCACACCCATTTAAAAGAAAGAGGAGTAAATTTAATTTTAGAAAATGGTGTTCAAGCATTTGCCGATGAAGGCAGAAGGGTCATTCTATCTGATGGAGCCGAGATTGAGACTGATATGACGATCCTTTCTATCGGAGTAAGACCTGAAAATGAATTGGCAAGGTCAGCAGGGCTTGATTTGGGTGAACGAGGAGGTATCCTCATCAATGAATATCTGCAAACTTCTAATCCAGACATATACGCGGTGGGAGATGCAGTTGAAGTTGTTGATTATATCAGCGGCACAAAAGCAATGATTCCACTTGCTGGTCCAGCCAATCGCCAAGGGCGTATTGCCGCAAATAATATTATGGGTAAAAAAGAGAAGTATCAAGGAACAATGGGTACTTCCATTGCAAAAGTATTTGACCTTGCCGTTGCAGCTACTGGGAATAACGAAAAAATATTAAAACGATTGGGGATCTCTTATGAAGTGGTTCATATTCACCCAAGTTCCCATGCTGGCTATTATCCAGGAGCAGCACCTATTGCGTTAAAGTTAATCTTTGATAAAGAAACAGGCAAAATTTATGGAGCACAAGCAGTAGGGGCTGATGGAGCAGATAAGCGCATTGATGTCATTGCAACTGCGATAAAGGGCGGATTAACAGTTGAAGATTTGACTAATTTAGAATTATCTTATGCACCGCCATTTTCATCAGCAAAAGATCCGGTCAATATGGCAGGTTATGTGGCAGCCAATATTATGGATGGCGAATTAGAACATATTCAATGGCATGAAGTGGACCAAATCATTGCAGACGGAGGTCTATTGATCGATGTTCGTGAGCCAATGGAACGGGAATTTGGATTTATCGAAGGCTCAATGAATATTTCATTAAATGATCTTAGAAACAGATTAGAGGAGCTTCCAAAAGACCAAACAATTTATGTCAGCTGCCAAGTTGGCTTAAGAGGATATTTAGCTAGCCGAATCTTAACAAATAACGGATTTAAAGTGAAAAATGTCGATGGCGGCTGGAAAACGTATTCATCCGTTTTCGGAAGCAATATTAAAAAAGAAAATATCGAAACGTCAGCAAACGATCTAGGAGAGACTGTCGTTAAAGATACAAATAAAGAAAATGCCGATACGGTTTTGGATGTTACAGGTTTAACTTGCCCGATGCCAATTGTAAAACTGAAAAAAGAAATTGAAACATTAAACAGCGGGCAAGTATTAGAGATCCACGTAACCGATAAAGGAGCATTAAACGACTTGCCAGCCTGGTCAAAAAATGCTGGTCATACGCTGCTTAAAACTGAACAAGATGAAAATGTTATTAAGTTTTGGATTGAGAAGAAATAAATTAGCTTAAACACCAATTGACCACTCTTTGCCTTCTCGGGCTTAGAGTGGTTTCTTGTTTTATGTAGATAGTTGTCGTTTTTTATCGTATAATATTTAAGTAAACAGTTGTATCACTTCACTGCCACCTTCAAAAATAAGATTCCTCATTAGAACTTCAAAAAAAACAAAACCATGAACTAGCTTCATGAATCGCAAATCTACCTCACAAAAAAATCTTCAAAGGGAGAAATTCGATGGGACAGGAAAAAGAATACCAGGCCATTTTACAAGCAATCTTGGAGTTATCCAAACAAATGAAGGAAAACCAGAACGGTTTAACCGAATTATCTAAAAAAGTGGACGATTTATCAAGTAGAGTTGATGGATTGTCAAATAGATTCGACGATATATCAAATAGAGTTGATGGATTGTCAAACAGATTCGACGATTTATCAAGTAGAGTTGATCGATTGTCAAATAGATTCGACGATTTATCAAGTAGAGTCGATGGATTGTCAAATAGGGTCGATAATTTATCCAGCGAAGTAAGGAATAGTAAATCTGAATTGATTGAGCGGATTGATCTTGTGGAAAAGAATCTTGGTGAAAAAATTGATATCATGGATTCCAAGGTTGAGGTTTTATCAAGTGGATTGTTAGAAACGAGAGCAGAGGTTTTACGGTTAAAGCGAGCAAAATAACATGTCATTGTTAGTCTTTGAGCCTTTGTGCCCAAAACAAATAAGATAAAAAAGCACTTTCTATGCATAAGAAAGTGCTTTTTTTCTTGGTTAAATATCTTAGTTATATCAGCAAGATTTGCAAGTGAATGGAAAATGGAAATTAGAAAAAAATAAGGCAGAAAGGAGGAGATCCGATGGAAATTACGGTGAATAAGGTATTAGACGCAAAGGGCCTTGCTTGTCCCATGCCGATTGTAAAAACCAAAAAAGAAATGACAACACTAGAGGCTGGGCAGGTGATGGAAATCCAAGCAACCGACAAAGGCTCAACGGCTGACATTAAAGCTTGGGCAGGAAGTACAGGCCACCAGTATTTAGGGACAGTTGAAGAGGGAGATGTGTTAAAACATTATCTCCGCAAAGCTAGTAATGAAGAGGAAAAGCCAGAAGCCAAACATCCTGATATTGTTGGTCTAGAGGATCTTTTAAATAAAATAAATGGCAATGAAAAGATTACGGTTGTAGATGTTAGAGAACCAGCAGAATACGCATTTGGGCATATTCCAGGTGCTATTAATATCCCCCTTGGTGAACTGGAAGAGCGTTTTGAAGAATTAAAAAGTCATGAAAACCTTCATATCATTTGCAGAACCGGTAACCGCAGTGACTTTGCGGCACGAAATTTAACGCAAAAAGGATTGAAAAACGTAAAAAACGTGGTACCAGGTATGAAGGATTGGACAGGTCCAACCCAAACCAATCATTAAATAGGAGGATTCAGCAATGAAGGTAGCGATTATCGCAGCAAACGGCGGAATGTTTGATGCATATAAGGTATTTAATATCGCAACAGCCGCTGCAGCCACAGATGCAGAGGTAGGAATCTTTTTTACTTTTGAAGGGTTAAATCTGATTCATAAAGAGGCACATAAAAATTTGCCTATGCCAGCTGGAACTGAACATTTTCAAGAAGGGTTTAAAAAAGCAAATGTTCCTTCTATCCCTGAGCTTGTTTCTATGGCACAGGAGATGGGTGTTAAGATCATTGCCTGTCAAATGACGATGGATGTAATGAGCTTGGAAAAAGAACATTTTATTGAAGGAATTGATGTAGGCGGTGCTGTGACATTTTTGACTTTTGCACAAGATGCTGATGTTACATTAACATTTTAATGAATCTCTATAAGGAGAATTATACCAGTGGAAGGATCTGTTAAAGTAATTACAGCAAAAGAATTAACGAAGAAAATCTTGAAGCATGAGGAAATATTTATTTTATCAATTTGTTCGTATTGGAAAAGGATGTTTGTCTTATCTAGTTGAATCGAATGGGGAAGGTGCAATGATTGACACCAACCGGATGCTGGACCCATACGAAGGTTTTATAAAAGTTTATCAGATTACACTCAAATATGTTCTTGATACTCATCTGCATGCAGACCATATTTCTGGCGGGAGAAGATTGGCAGAAAAATTTGATGCAACATACTGTCTTCCGCTAAAAGATGCGGAAGAAGTTGTGTTTGTCTATCAGCAAATCAATGATGGCGATGAGTATAAAGTAGGGAATACAACCATTAAAGCTATCTATTCTCCTGGACATACGATTGGTAGTACATCATTTGTCATCGATGATCAATATCTTTTAACAGGAGATATCTTGTTCATTGATTCTATTGGCCGTCCGGATTTAGCAGGGAAAGCTGAAGATTGGGTAGGAGACTTAAGAAATACCTTATATCACAGATATAAAGAGCTTGTAGATGATTTAATAGTATTGCCGGCTCATTATATGGGCATTAAAGAAATGAATGAAGACGGCAGTGTTTCCGAAAAACTTGGTGTTTTATATCAACAAAACCATGGATTAAATATTCAAGATGAAACCGAGTTTAGAAAAACAGTGACAGAAAACTTGCCGCCGCAGCCAAATGCTTATCAAGAGATTCGTAAAACAAATATGGGAAAAGTTATTCCCGGTGAAGAACAGCAAAGAGAAATGGAAATCGGACCCAATCGCTGTGCGGTGAGATAAAGGAAAAAATACACGGTGGTACGAAAGGTAACTGTCACGGTTACCTTTTCATCATTCTCAAGATAATAACTGCTAAATTATGAAAAGGATCTCTTAAAGTGACGGAAAATAAAAGGAGATGAGGCAATTGGCTGGTCATCGATTTAGACCTGAAAAAGCGGAAAAATTACTGGACCCAAAACGCCAAGAATTAATTCCTCCAGAAAAAGTGATTGATATCCTTAATATACAAAAAAATGACAGGATTGCCGATCTAGGAGCAGGGAATGGATACTTTACCATTCCGTTAGCAGAACAAACGAATGAAACTGTATATGCTATAGATATTGAACCAAAGATGCTTGATTTGTTAAAGGAAAGAGCTGATTTGGCTAATATAAAAAATATCGAATACATCCAAAGTGACTTAGAAAATATTAAGCTTAATGATAATAGTGCAAACAAAGCCATTATGGCATTCGTAATGCATGAGATACCAGATACCAAAAAAGCGGTGGCTGAAAGTAAAAGAATTCTCAGCGAAGGCGGCCGATTATGCATACTTGAATGGAAAGCTGTCGAATCTGAAATGGGCCCGCCTCTCCATGAAAGAATACCGCCGGAAGATTTGCAAAAATTCCTGCTGGAAAATGGCTTACAGTCAGAAGTTATTTCACTGAATCAAATGATGTATGCTGTTTTGATTGATATGAAATAAGCGTTGAAAGGAAGATTATCATGTTTGATTATACGCTTGTCACAGAAAAGAATATGGATGAAGCCATTCAAAGCATAGAGGAAAGCTTGAAAAAAGAAAAGTTTGGTGTGCTGTGGAACTTTGATATTAAGGACAAGCTTCAGGAAAAGGGCCTGGACTTTCAGAAAGAATTTAAAGTTCTTGAAGTATGTAACCCAATGGAAGCACAAAAGGTATTAACTGAAAACCAAATGGCAGGATATTTTTTGCCTTGTAAAATAGTTGTTTATGAAGATCAAGGAAAAACAAAAATTGGGATGCCGAGACCAACGGCGCTTATTAGTCTTCTCAACGATGAGGCGTTGAAACAATTGGCAAAAGATATTGAAGATCGTTTAATTACTTGCCTTGATCATTCTATTTAAATAGACTTGTTGAAATGAAATGCAGAAGGATCGTTGCGGCGATCCTTCTTTTAAGGTAAAGGTGATAAAAAAGGGTTGACACCCATAAATTTTTTTATTAGTATTATACCCATAGGGGTAAAGGTAATAAACTATAAATCAATTATACATTTAGGAGGAACAAAAATGAATAAAAAAGTAGCGATTATTGCAAGCAATGGTGGATTGTTCGATGCCTATAAAGTATTTAATATTGCAACGGCAGCTGCAGCGACAGATCAAGAAGTAGCGATCTTCTTTACATTTGAAGGGTTGAATCTTATTCATAAGGAAGCATATAAGCAACTTCCAATGCCAGAGGGAAAAGAGCATTTTGCAGAAGGGTTTGCAAAAGCAAATGTTCCTGCTATCCCCGAACTTGTTGCTATGGCGCAAGAGATGGGTGTTACATTCATTGGCTGTCAAATGACCATGGATGTAATGGGATTAGAAAAAGAAGCATTTATTGATGGAGTAGATGTAGGAGGAGCGGTAACCTTTTTAGAGTTTGCTAAGGATGCGGACATCACATTGACATTTTAATGAATATTTTTTTAAAGGAAAACATACCATACGGGGTAATGTTTTTGACTGAAAAGGTTAAAATAAGAGGAACCATTAAAAGGTTCCTTTTTTTAAAGGAGGAAACTGCGTGGATATTGCCTTCATCATTACGATCTTCCTAATTGGATTTGTTGGTTCCTTTATTTCAGGGATGCTGGGAATCGGCGGTGCCATTATTAATTTTCCGATGTTATTGTATATTCCTGCTTTGCTAGGGGTTGCGCATTTTACAGCACATGAAGTTTCAGGAATTACGGCAATCCAAGTTTTCTTTGCTACCATTGGCGGTGTTTTGGCTTATCGTAAGAGTGGATTTTTAAATAAGACCCTTATTGCTTACATGGGCATCAGTATTTTGATTGGAAGCTTTATTGGGGGATTCGGATCTTCTCATATGCCTGAGAGCGGCATTAATATCGTGTATGGAATTTTAGCATTGCTTGCGGTTATTATGATGTTTGTTCCAAGAAAAGGTATTGATGATATTCCTTTAGATCAAGTCAAATATAATAAATGGCTCGCCGCGCTATTTGCTTTCATAGTTGGAGTTGGAGCTGGTATTGTAGGGGCAGGCGGCGCCTTCTTGTTAGTACCGGTTATGCTGACTGTGTTAAAAATCCCAACACGGATGACCATTGCCTCTTCCTTAGCTATTACACTGATTTCATCCATTGGATCCGTGTCTGGAAAAATTGCAACAGGACATGTGGAAATCCTCCCATCAATTATCGTAGTTATTGCTAGTTTAATTGCTGCACCAATTGGAGCAAATATTGGGAAAAAGGTAAATACCAAAATTTTACAAATCATTATGGGTATTTTAATCCTTGCTACAGCTATTAAGACATGGATAGAAATTTTATAAATTTATCATTGATGTTTTAACAGAGGATAAATGGTAAAAGCAGAGATCATAAAAGGGGGAATGGCTATGAAAAATAAGCATCAGCAGGATTGCGGCAGCGGCACTTGAGGAATGAATAATGAAAAACCCCGTTCTAAATTTATACCGCCCATATGACCTGGGGTTTTCATTTGGCTCCTGGCAGGAGTTATTATCCTATTTAATAAATTATTTTAAGTGAAATAAAAGGAAACCCAATAGGTAAGGGTTTCCTTTTTGTCTAGTACTTTAGGACTATTCTTATTATTTCATGATTTATTAAATAAATATATCCCAACAAACATAAATGCAAGGGCAATGAGTTTGGATTTGTTTATAGGATAGGTAACTCCTCCAAAAAGTCCAAAATGGTCAATAATCGCCCCAGCTATAAGTTGCCCGATGACAACCGCCATAAAGGTGGAAGCCACACCGATAAGATTGACAGAAAAAATATTAATGACAATAAATAACGCCCCAAATAAACCCCCGATTAATTGCCATTTAGGAGCACTAAAAACTAGTAGAAAATTACCTTTCCCGAAGAAGAAAGACACAAAGAATAGCGCAAGCGCCCCAACAGCGAAAGAAACGGTAGCTCCCTCTAATACACCAACTTTCCTGCTAAATTCAGCATTTATTTGACTTTGTACGGCAAGGCCAGACCCGCCAATCAGCGCTAAAGACGCAATAATGAATTTAATCATCAACATACCCTCCATTGTCTGCACAGACAAACTGAAAACTGTAATGTTGATTTCGATTTAACTCATAAAGATTCCTTTATATTAGTGTCGCTTTTTTCAGACAAAACTGCTCATAGACACTTGGAATCTTTTTTTGTTGGGTCCTGTCCATAAGAGCGAGTCTCATAGACATTGGGAAGCTGTTTTCGAAGTTCGCTGTCCATAAGAGCGAGTCTCATAGACATTGGGAAGCTGTTTTCGAAGTTCGCTGTCCATAAGAGCGGTTCTCATAGACATTGGGAAGCTGTTTTCGAAGTTCGCTGTCCATAAGAGCGAGTCTCATAGACACTGGGACGCTATTTTCGTAGGTCACTGTCCATAAGAGCGTTCTTTCTTTGTTGCTGCTTGGATTTGTTGATGTAAACGTCTATAATAAACAACGTTATCATTGTTGGTATGTAAAAACAGATAGATATTTTTAGATCTTTGAAACTCCATAAAGAAAGCGAAATAGAAGGGAACACCAGAGGTTTTATAATGAAGAGATACGGTTTAAAGCATCCATTTAAAGGATTTAAAAAGAGAACAATCTTTTATGTTGTAGCAGAGTCTGAGTTTATTGGGGTAAAAGAATTCGTACTGAGGACAGCGGATCTTACTAATAGAATTGCTGTTTCAGAGGATGAACTGAAAAAGCATTTTGTTTATCTAAGATAAGGGAAAAACGGGGTATGATTGATCGTTTCTGTTTCCCGTCCTATAATTTGATAGATTGCATTAAAAGGTGGAATGGAGGAACTATGGAACAAAAGAAAGAAAAATTTCCGTGGCTATATTTATTGCTGCTTTCAAGTGTTACTTTTATGGGGATATTGTCAGAGTTAGTGCCATCAGGGATTCTGCCTGAGATGAGTGAAGGGCTGCATGTATCTTATTCGTCTATTGGGTTTTTAGTGAGCATTTATGCCATTGCCTCTGCTGTCGGAACGATTCCGTTAATTACTTACACCATGCAGATGAATAGAAAGAAACTGTTGACGCTATTAATGTATATATTTGGGATTTCTAATTTAGTCATTGCATTTTCTCCAACCTATTACTTAACAGCAGCTGCCAGACTTATTGGAGGAATCAGTGCAGGAGTATTGTGGCCAATGGTTTCTGCCTATGCCATGCGGCTGGTTCCGTCTAAATACCATGGCCGTGCGATTGCGGTAACAATGGCAGGTAGCACCCTAGGACTTGGGATTGGGTTGCCGATTATGACAACCATCGGTACAGAGCTTGGATGGAGAATAGAATTCGGCGTTCTTGCCCTGATTATTATGATCATTGCTATTTTGGGGCAGATGATTTTGCCTTCTGTTGAAGGAGAAAAACGAACAACGGCGAATTCGCCATTTTACATCATTCGCAATCAATCCGTCATCATCTGCTTGGTTGTGACCCTCCTAACAATTATGGCTCATTATGGTTTGTATACGTATATTTCACCGCTTGTAGACTATTTTAATTTTGCCGGTGGAATTCAGTTGGCTTCCATTCTGTTTGGAATAGGGACCATTATATCTGTCGTATTAGCAGGGAAAGTAATAGACAGTCATCTTGGATCACTGACCGTTTTCATGCTGCTGCTGGCGTTTGGCTCAATGCTATTATTTGCAGGCTTTAAGGGGATGCCTTTCGTCTCACATTTTGCTTTCCTTTTATGGGGTGTTTCATTTGGAGCACTTGTGACGATCTTTCAGGCCGCAGTAACTAGACAAGTAGAAACTGGAAAAGATGTGGCAACTTCTCTCCAGTCCAGTACCTTTAATTTTGGAATTGTGTTTGGCAGTGCCCTTGGCGGCAAGATTTTAGATCAGCTCTCGGTACACTTTATCATTTATGTAACCATTGTGTTATTAGTTGTTCCCATCCTATTTAGCATTTTTTCCAAAAAGACTTTTTGGCAGAGCGGGGAATATAGAGGAGAACCTGAACCAACACATAAAGCCGTGTAATTCGGTGCCAGGTTCAACCTGCTGAATGAAATTAATTTCTTGCAAGCCCTTTTTTAAATGCTGCCAGATGGTTTAAAGAGGCACTGCGCAGCTGGGAAAAGACTATTTTAACATCATTAGGTATGTTTTGTGATAAAAACCTATCGTACATGCCTATGTTATCAATTTCTCCTTGAACGCCTGCAGCATAGGCACTCTTTAGATTGGCTGGGGTTGTTATAAAAGATTGAGAATTATCATTAGGTACTGGTACTTGATAACGTTCGAAAAGCGGCAATAATGCACTTATATGCCTCTTTTCTGCTTCTCTAATCTGGACAAATGTTTTGACGTTGCCAAAGGTTCTGATAATATTATTATATCTTGCTTGAGCCAAATACTCGTCCTGAAGAGCATAAGTCAGCATTTGCTCTAGTGACAATGATGGAGCGTTTAACGCTCCCTTTGCACCATAATCTTCCGGTTGCCTTTGGCTAGGGGTTAACATCTGCGTTTTTCGAAAAAAAAACAAAAACCACACCGCATGATTTTGTTCATCGGATGCTGCGCGTCGGAATCGATCTTTTATCGCTAGATCCTGTGCTTTATCTGCGATATCTAAATAGAAATCTACTGCTCCTTGTTCATCTTTAAAGGCAAATTCAATGCCTGCCCCATAATTGTCCGGGCATTCCTCGGTAATTTGATAGGATGGCTGTTGCCCTGTTAAATTTGTATAAATTCTGCTAAACTCTGACAGATGCCGTTTTTCATCTTTTTGTATTTCTAATATTTTGTCCCGTTCATCTGGTGCGGGTGCCATTTTGGCTAATTTCTCATAACATGAAATCGCGCTATACTCGGCATTAATAGCTTTTTGGATATCGTTAATTAGTTGAGTATCAAGTGCCATTCGATAAAAATCAGTATAGGACGGGACATGATAGGGCTGATTTGAAAACATGATTGTCCTCCTTAGGTTTAAAGTTCAACATATCATATGTGCTAAAAAGGGCTTTAGTGCCTGGTTTCAATTTGGCTAGGAAATGTGGGAAGAAGTTGGAGGAGAATTATGGATATTCAAAAGATTGCTTTAGACCTAGTTAACTGCGGGATTATCGGGATTAATCATTCAAAACCAATAGAATATGAGAAGTTGAATGGAGGTACTGTTAGCGAGTTGTATCTCCTTCATCATAGTGATACTAAATTTGTCGTTAAATTAAATGAACCAAGTATAATTGAATCAGAAGCCAATTTTCTTCATTCTTACAAGGAATCCAATCTGCTGCCTAAACTTCTATTCGTTGAAGAATCATTCAAGTATATCGTTTATTCTTTTATAGAAGGCTCAACCAACTATGTTAAAAATAATAAAACGGAAATGCTAAAAGCCCTTGTGCAGGGACTTCTAAATCACTATAAGTCTGCTCCTAATATAGGTTGGGGATGGTTAGATCAGCCAGCACCTTCTTGGCAGTCTTTTCTAATGAACAATTTTATGGAGGCAAATAAAATAATTGATTCGCGCTTAGCAATGGACGACCATAACCTCGTTCTTAACTTATGCCAAAAGATTAGCACAAATAGAAAACCATACTTATTACACGGTGATTGTGGGGTTCATAATTTTATTTTTAATGATGGGCAGCTAATTGGTGTGATTGATCCAACCCCGGTCATTGGGGATCCTCTTTACGATTTAATATATGCCTTTTGCTCTTCTCCTGATGATTTGACAACAGAATCCATAAACTCAGCAGTAAAACAATTGAGGTTCAATAATGGAAATAACCATTCGTTTATGTATTCGGAAGTAATGATAGGGCTATATTTTAGGATAAGTGCATGTATTAAACATCATCCACAAGATTTTAATGAATATTTAAAGTGGTGGCAATACTGGAAGGGCGTTATCAAAAATGTATCTTTATAATTGCTGTTCAAACTCCTAGCTTTTGTTTAAGCTAGGAATAGGCAAGTATTTATTCATGTCAAAAAGAACTATTTTTTACCACTATGAGTAAAATCAGTAAGGGAGGGAATTGCTATGACATCTAGCAAGAATACCGAGTTGTCACTAGAACTGCGCGAAGAATTATTGACCACATTGAAAGCACGTTTTGAGAAAAATATGCACCGCCATAAAGATCTCCAATGGGCTAATGTTCAAGAGAAGCTGGAGGCCAATCCAGAAAAGCTGTGGTCGCTTAATGAAATGGAAATAACCGGCGGAGAACCAGATGTGGCTGGTTATGATGAAGAGAAAGATAAGTACATATTTTATGATTGTTCAGCGGAAAGTCCTAAAGGGCGCAGAAGTTTATGTTATGACCGCGAAGCGCTAGAGTCAAGAAAAAAACATAAACCTGAAAATAGCGCTATCGATATGGCGGCTGCTATGGGTATTGAACTTTTAACGGAGGAACAATATCGGGCATTGCAGGAACTTGAAAATTTTGATAAGAAAACATCAAGCTGGGTGCAGACGCCTGCAGATATTAGACAACTAGGCGGCGCTCTCTTTTGCGATTTCCGCTTTGGGCACGTCTTTGTGTATCACAACGGTGCGGATTCTTATTATGCGGCCAGGGGTTTTCGCGGTTCACTGAGGGTCTAAATTTGGAGCTGATGGCTAAATTGTGATTTCAAAAGGGATTACCTAGAAAATAAAGAAGCCCTGTATCTCACTGATAAACTTGAGATAGGGCTTTTGTGCTCCTTCATAGAGTATTGGTTAACTTCATTGAATAGGAGGCTACAAGCTATGCCTGAACAGTCTGTTTTTTTACAGGAATGTAGATGTCCATCTCTTTGTTCGCGGACCCGTAGCATCTTTCGTCATACAGCTCGAATTCCATTGATCCATAATGTTCATAACCCGATTGTGGAAACCATTCTGCAAAAATATAATTCCATGTGGACTGAATCGAAGTGCTGAATGATTCATCATTAGATTTTGGCGTCGTAAACACCGCATATTCCAGCTCAGGGAAACTTCTATACACCATTCCCTCAGGTGCCAGGGACCCCTCTGCTACCTCCATTCCGATGACATAAACGAACTCGCCTGTTTCAGGATTAAAGTCGGTGCAAATGCCAAGCTCCACATTTTTGTGTAAAGGGTTTGGAATTTTATGCCCTAATTGATTTTGAATATACTGCTGCCAAAACTCCGGAATATCCTGATTGTTTTGACCCCCTTCATTTTTCGTTTTCAGTTCATAGCCAATTAGGTGAAAAGCAGGTTTAGTGACTAATTTTGGTTCCATCCTATATCCTCCTGTAAAATGATTAATGGTTAGGCAGGCTTTTCCGCGCAGTGGTCCTGAGAGTCTCTTTGCACTCCGGTATTGCATTGGTGAGACATGATAGTATTTCTTGAACGCCCTGTTAAACGATTCTTGGTACTGAAAACCAACATCGATGGCAATATCAATTACCTTTTCATCACTGTAGAATAAACGTTTTGCTGCATGAGTTAGCCTTCTTTTTCTTACATATTCCATCACAGATTCTCCCACCATCGCCTGAAAGACCCGATGATAATGAAAAGGGGAAAAGCAAGCAATCTCTGCTAACTCTTCCAGAGTTATTTGTTCCTGCAGATTTTCTTCAATATAATCAAGTGTAAGTTGTATACAATATACATAATCCATTCCCGTCACCTGCCCTACATTCACTATAACAGCTAAAGAATCCTTGTTCTTAACATTTTTTGCTATATTCTCCTAGAACATATGCAGGACGCTTGAAAGCAGTGGAATTATACGGAAAAATAGGAAATAAAGCAGTTCAGTATATTAAAACACTGAAGGTACACCTTATTCGTATAAGTAAATAATTTAAAGAATGATTATTGGAGGTTAGAACAATGAGTGATCTCAATACTTTATTTCGTCAAAGAATTGGTATTCCAGAAAAAGAGGATATTACCTTCCAATCGCTGAATTATATTCTTGAAAAAACAGCACAAAAGATCCCTTTTGAAAATTTATGTATTATTGAAAATAAAACAAGTGATATTACGAAAGAAAACTTAACCAATAAAATATTAGTAAAACAAGTTGGGGGTCTTTGTTATGAATTGAATTCGATTTTCTACTACTTTTTAATAGAAAATGGTTTTAACGCTGTCCTAGCGCGCGGGGTTGTTTACAATCATGCTGCTCAAGAGTTTCATACACTTGGAAGAACTCATGTAACCATTCTTCTCACTCACGAGCAACAAACATACTTAATAGATACAGGGTTCGGAGGGAATTTGCCATTAAAACCAGTCCCTTTTACCGGGGAAACCGTAGCCTCTGATACTGGAGAGTTTCGAATTAAAAAGTTGGATAGTAAACATGGAGACTATGTCCTTGAAATGAAATTGAAGCATAAGGATACAGATTGGAAAATCGGCTATGCCTTCGATTCAAAGAATCGTATAACCGAAGTAGCTGAATTTAATGAGATTCAAACGATTATCGCAGAACATCCTGAATCTTCATTTAACAAAAATCCTTTAATCACACGACTTACACCTAAAGGAAATGTCATATTAACAGATCGTTCATTTACACAGTGGACAAATGGAACCGTGACCAAAGAAGAAATTGACAACGATAGGTTTAAAGAGCTATTGGAACAGTATTTTGGGATTTATAAGTAAAATATGGTTAAACGCTTTATTGCTTATTCTGAAAATTAATAAGAAAATTAAATGATTATAAATGTGAAATAAGGAGGTAATATCTATGGCAACAATTGAGGATTTTTTGAAATTAGATATTCGTGTTGGTACTGTAATTAAGGCAGAGCCATTTCCAGAAGCACGAAAACCTGCAATTAAATTAGAAATTGATTTTGGTGAGATCGGCATAAAGCATTCTTCAGCTCAAATTACACGAAGATATGAACCAGAACAACTTATTGGACGCCAAGTGGTAGCTGTTGTAAACTTCCCATCTAGGCGTATTGCAGGGTTTAAATCTGAAGTATTGGTCATCGGAGGTGTTCCAGAAGAAGGAGATGTGGTACTTTTAAAGCCAGATCAGCCTGTTAAAAATGGTACACCAATCGCTTAAAGAATTAGAAAAGCTCAATATACCAGTTTAAACTTTTAATAAACCTAGAGAATACGGAAGTGTCTTTTATATGAATGATTATTTTAAGTCAGATTGCACTCAGTGTTTTGGATTATGCTGCGTAGCCTTGCCTTATTTTAAATCAGCAGATTTTCCAGTTAATAAAGACAGTGGAGAGCCTTGCCAAAATCTATGTAGTGATAATCGCTGTCAGGTACATGATAAATTAAGAAAAAAAGGGTTTCGTGGCTGCGTTTCATATGAGTGCTTTGGAGCAGGACAATATGTATCACAAAGAATGTATGATGGGGCTGATTGGAGAAACAACCCCGAATGTGCCGCAGAAATGTTTGCCGTATTCCCGCGGGTTCAGCAATTGCATGAGATGCTGTGGTATCTCAACCATGCTATAAGTTTAAAGGAAACACAGCCATTCCATTCAAGTTTGCAAGATATCTATGAAGAAACATTTGAATTGACAATGGCAGAACCTCAAGAGATATTAAAGTTGGACATTGTTGTTCATAGAAGTAAAGTAAATGATTTATTGCTTAAAACAAGTGAAGTTTATCGTGGAAATGTGATTATCAATAATAAAAAGAAAAGATTAAAGAAAGGCTTAGATTATTTAGGTGCAAATCTTAAAGGGGCAGATTTAAAGGGAGAAAGTTTAAGAGGGACACTTTTGATTGCAGCTAATTTAAGACACGCTGATTTAAGAAAAACTGACCTTATAGGTGCTGATCTCAGAGATGCTGACCTAAGTCATGCGAACTTAACGGGTGCTATTTTTCTAACACAATCTCAAATAAATGCAGCTAAAGGGAACACCCATACCAAAATACCAAACTACTTAAAAAAACCAGAACATTGGTTAAATTGAATAAGCTTCAATTTACAAGGAGGAATCTAAATGGAAGTATATCAAGCAGGGATTGAGGATTTAGAAGGAGTTGCAAAGTTATTTAATTTGTATCGAATGTTTTATCAGCAGCCATCAGATCCAGAAGGTACGCAATCTTACATAAAAGAACGTATAGTAAATAAGGATTCCGTAATATTCATTGTTAAAGATCAACAAAAGTATGTAGGATTTACACAGCTTTATCCCACATTTTCCTCCATATCCATGAAAAGAGCATGGATATTAAATGACTTGTATGTAGATGCAAATGCCAGAAAGCAAGGAATAGGAGAAATGCTTTTACATAGAGTAAAAGATTTTGCCATCGAAACAGGTGCAAAAAGTATTAGTTTGGAAACAGCCCCAGATAATTATGCTGCTCAAAGATTGTATGAAAAAAATGGGTATATTCGGGATTCGCAATTTTATCATTATGAATTTAGTTTCATTTAATGGTGTCTCTTTTGATGTTTAAAAAAAAAATGGACATAAATGAGCGGGTTATAATTAGGCAATATTTTTTTAAAACCATCCATTCAGTTGATGGTTTTTATATTTTTTTGACAAAAAGAAAGATCATTTAAAGCCTTTCTCTTAATAACCAAACATTTTACTGAGGAAAGAATATAATAATAACAATAATAAAAATTTTAAAAGGGGTTTTTTCATGGATGGCATGGACAAACATTATTCAGAGGATAAGTTTTGGAAAAAGCTGAAAAAAATTGCATTTAAAGCTGGGCATTCAGTAGTGTATGCAAGCCTATTACTTTACTTCGTACTGCAAAAACCAAATGTACCGGTAAAAGCAAAAGCTACTATTGTTGCAGCGTTAGGCTATTTTATTTTCCCTTTTGATTTAATACCTGATGTAGCTGTAGGTATAGGATATGGTGATGATTTAGGTGCATTGGGGGTTGCTCTTTTTCAAGTGGCTGTATATATAGACGATGAAGTAAAAAATAAAGCAAAATCTAAAATGAAAGATTGGTTCGGTGATAACCTCGATACCTCAGAAGTAGATAATCAATTAATGTGAGCCAAAGTACTTTCTAAAGTACATATACATCTCAACCTCCTTTGTACATATAAATGGAAAAAATAGAGGACATACTAAGGTTATATTTGTAGTGGGAGGATACTAATTTGAGTACCAAAGAGAATATCTTATCTGTCTTTGCCTTAGGCGGCATGAATGAGATCGGGAAAAATATGTATGCCATCGAATATGCCAATGAAATCGTGGTTATTGACTGCGGCAATAAATTTCCCGATGAAAGTTTGTTAGGGATTGATTTGATTGTCCCTGATATCGCTTACTTAATCGAAAATAAAGAGAAAGTCAAAGCTTTAATAGTCACCCATGGACATGAAGATCATATCGGGGGAATTCCGTTCCTCTTAAAAAAATTAAATGTCCCCGTTTATGCTACCCGGTTCACACTTGGATTAATTGAACTCAAGTTAAAAGAACATAAAATTCTCCGGGAAAGCGAACTTATCGAAATTAACGAAAATTCATCATTGACGTTTGGAGAAATAAGGGTGGGCTTTTTTAAAGTGACGCATAGCATTCCTGATTGTCTGGGAATGGTCTTTCGCACACCAGACGGTAATATTGTACATACAGGTGACTTTAAGTTTGATTTAACACCGGAGAAAAATAATGAGCGTCCTGATATTCATAAAATGGCTGAAATCGGCAGGGAAGGGGTCCTGCTTCTATTATCAGAAAGTACCAATGCCGAACGTCCTGGCTTGACTCCATCAGAACAAACGATAAGCGGCCATTTGGATGCGGCATTCATGAAGGCAGACCGAAAGATTATTATTTCTACTTTTGCGTCTAATATTAGCCGTGTTCAGCAGGTTGTGAATGCAGCACAAAAAACCAATCGAAAACTTGCGCTGCTGGGAAGAAGTATGGTAAATGTCGTAGCGATTGCGATGGAACGTGGTTATTTAACTGTCCCTGATGGAATGTTAATCGACCAAAATGAAATTAATGAACTGCCACCTGAAAAGGTAGCCATTTTGTGTACGGGAAGCCAGGGCGAACCGATGGCTGCACTTGCACGTTTATCCTCTGGAAACTTCCGCGGCGTCGAAGTTTTACCAGAAGATACGGTTATTCTAGCAGCAGGACCGATCCCTGGAAATGAAAAAAACATAACAAGTATTGTAGACAATCTTTATGAAATTGGAGCCAAAGTGATCTATGGTTCAGGAAGTACATCCGGTATGCATGTTTCCGGACACGGTTATCAGGAAGATTTAAAACTAATGCTGACTCTAATGAAACCAAAATATTTTATCCCGATTCACGGCGAACTTAGAATGCTGCATCATCACAGGCTGTTAGCGGAATCCGTTGGAGTGGAGCGGGGAAACACATTTATTATTAAAAATGGGGATGTTGTCGATATCGAAGACGGCATTGCCCGCCAAACCCGCTCCGTTCCAGTTGGGAATGCCTATGTAGATGGCGGGGATGTTGGCAATGTAGGGGAATTTGTGCTGCGGGACCGCAAAAAGTTTGCAGAGGACGGTATGCTCATCATAGTGTTAACCATAAGCAAAGCCGAGGGAAAACTGTTATCGGATCCCGAAACAATATCCAGAGGATTCATAGACAGTGATTTCTCGGAACTCCGAAAAAATGTTAACCGCCTGACTGCAAAAACGGTCAGTGAGCTGCAAGAAGAGAATCGAAACCAATGGAATGTAGTAAAAAGAGAAATCAGAAAGACTATTCAACAGCATGTGTTTAACCAAATGAAAAGAAAACCGATGGTAGTTCCTATACTCATTGAGATTTAATGCTGAGCTGCATCTGCAGCTCTTTCTTTTTCTCACTCCATGATCTTTACAATTTTGAACAAACGATTTTTAAATACAAAGCTGTTTGGAATTCGGATTTTTTGAAACCTTCTGCACTTTCGCCCGTATGATAAGTTGGGCAGAGAAAATGAACAAGAGGGGGAGAGAGAATGTCCGGATTTTTTGGCGTACTGATTGTTCTAATTCCCATTTTAGTTATTGGGGTACTTGGAGGGATCGTTTATTTCTTTTGGGTGAAATTTCGCTACCGTACGGCGAAGTCGAATGAGGCATTAATTATTACCGGCCCAAGATTAGGGGACCCGGAGAAAGAAAGTAATATTTTTACAGATTCAGAGGGCCGCTCGATGAAGATTATCCGCGGCGGCGGCTATCTTCTTAAGCGTTTCCAGACATCTACACCCGTTAACCTTACATCCTTTCAATTAAAGCTTTCAACACCAAGGGTTTATACCAATGGCGGAGTTCCCATTGTTGCGGATGCAGTTGCGATGGTTAAGGTTGCGGACTCGTTAAATGGAATTGCCAACTACGCGGAGCAATTTTTAGGGAAGGCCCAGAAGGAAATCGAAGAGGAAATTATTGAAGTGCTGGGCAGTAATTTGCGCGCGATTCTATCCAAAATGACAGTTGAGGAGATTAATAATGATCGTGAGAAGTTCAATTTCGATGTTTCCGAGATAGCACAGAAGCAGCTTGATTTAATGGGCTTTAAAATTACAGCTTTGGGATTAACTGATATCCGTGATGCGGATGAAGAAAATGGTTACTTAGAGAACTTGGGCCGGCCAAGGATTGCCGAGGTTCGCAAGCTTGCCGAGATTGCTGAAGCAGACAGCGAACGGGAAACGCGGATCCACCGGGCAAAAATGGATCAAGAGGCAAAGGAAGAGGAATACAAACGCCAGATTACAATTGCAGAATCTAAAAAAGAGAAGGATCTAAAGGATGCTGCCTTTAAAGAGGAAACGGAACGGGCTCGGGCAAAATCAGAACAGTCCTACGAATTGGAAAAAGCTAAATTAGCCAAAGAAGTAAAAGAAGAAGAATTAACACTACAGTTTTTAGAACGTGAACGTGCGGTTAAGCTGGAGGAAGAGGAAAGTAAAGTGCGTAAAGCGAAAGCAGATGCTGACTACTATGAAACTACTCGTAAAGCAGAGGCAGAAGCTCGCAAGGCGGAAATCGATGGGGAAACAAAAGCAAGAATACGCAGAGAAGAAGGTTCCGCGGAGGCAGATGTTATTCGTGAACGAGGAAAGGCTGAAGCCGAATCACGCAGACTTCTCGCTGAAGCTATGGAAAAACACGGAGATGTCATTATTACTGAGAAACTAATTGAAATGCTGCCAATCTTTGCAGAAAAAATCGCTCAGCCGCTTACTAATATTGACTCTGTTAAAATCATTGATTCTGGCAATGGCCAGGGCGTGCCTTCCTTTGGAAGAAGCATTACCAAAACAATGGTTGATATGCAAGAACCTCTAAAAGAAATGACTGGAATTGATGTTGCTGAATTAATTAAGTCTTACGCTTCAAAAACCAGAGGAGATCAGCATGTCAGTGTTACGCTTCCGGAAAGCTCTGCCATTGACAGCAAGAATGAAAATACGGGGGAAAATGAAGCGTAAAAACATGTGACAGTTTAGAGGCTGTCCCCTTGTGAAAGCAAGAAGCTGTCAGACAAAAACAAAAAAACCACGGAGGAAATCCCCGTGGTTTTTTTTGTTTTGTTCTAAAACCAATGTTGTTGGCCGCTTAAAACATGCAGCTGATGGATTTTATTAGGTGACAATGATATTTTTTCCTATTTTCGGAGATATTATCCGAGATGGATTTAAAATAGGAGGTGTAATCGTTGGAAAGAAAGCAGGGTCATATAAAGCTATGTGCAGCTGAATTAAACTATTTAGGGACATCTTATCTTGCCGATAGTATGTCTGTATGTATGTTAAAGTATTTTCTTGAAAATATCGAGGATGAGGATATAAAATCAATTGTTACACACTCTTTAGATTTATCCCAGCAGCATATTGAAATGATAAGAGGAATTTTTTCAGATGAAGGGATACAGATTCCACAAGGATTTACTGAAAAAGATGTTAATTTGAAAGCCAAGCGTTTGTTTTCGGATATATTTTATTTAAGATACATTCATAATATGGTGAAGGGTGGATTAGTTACTTACGGCAGAGTATTGCAGAATATTTATCGTGAGGATATTCATTCTTTCTATTCAAAATGCATGACATCAATCCTGGAATTGAAAACCCAAACTACTCAGCTTTTATTAGAAAAAGGACTAGCTGTTCGCCCCCCATTTATTCCATACCCACAAAAAATAGAATTTGTGCAAAGACAATCATTTATATTAGAAGGGCTTGGGAGAAGGGAATCGTTAACAGGAACAGAGGTAACGAATCTTCATGCAAATGTTGAGACAAATCAACTAGGGACAAGTTTGGCTACTGCTTTTAGTCAAGTGGCTAAATCAGATAAAGTTCGTAAATATATTTTAAGAGGGAAAGAAATCGCCCTAAAGCATATAAAGGTTTTTAGAAGTTATTTGGAAATGAATTCACTTCCTGTTCCCATGTCGTTTGACCAGGAAATTACCGATTCAACGGAATCGCCTTTTTCAGATAAACTAATGATGTTTCAGTTTAGCTTGATGATTTATGCAGGAATCGGTAATTACGGGATATCTATTTCAGAAAGCCAAAGAACTGATCTAGTGGTTGATTATTCACGCTTAACTGTAGAAATCTTAAAATTCTCCGAGGATGGAGTAAATCTCATGATTGCAAATGAATGGCTAGAACAGCCTCCTTTATCAGCTAATCGAAGAGATTTGGCAAAGGGCCTTTAAAGTAATGTAGATTTATAAAGAATTTTTGGATATTTGGACACATAAACTTTATTAATTAAACTTTTTTACTTACCAATCAAGGACATCAAAGATGGATATTTTTCATAATATACTTTGGGGGTGGCAAAATGGCAAGGATACCTTACCGAAGTGCAGACGTTGATTTGATGGCAAGAATGATGAGAGCAGAAGCTGAGGGCGAAGGAAAACAAGGAATGTTATATGTTGGGAATGTCATTGTTAATCGAGTAATTGCAGATTGCACTGACTTTAAGGATTTGAGATCCGTAAGACAAGTAATTTTTCAAGTACAAGGAGGAAATTACTCTTTTGAGGCTGTGCAAAAAGGCAATGTGTTTTATCAAAGGGCAAGGGAGTCTGAAAGAAGGTTAGCAAGACAAAATTTGGACTACTGGAGAGATCACCCAGCGAAATTTGCTCTCTGGTACTTTAATCCATATGCTCCGTGTCCTCCTACATGGTACAATCAGCCTTTTACCGGTCAATTTAAACAACACTGTTTTTATGAGCCAGCGTCTGGAACATGTGATAGTGTTTATAGCGGATGACTGAAACATGGACTGCAGGAATAAAAAATTTGACAGGATGGTAAAAATGCCGGGAAACACTGTTTCATTCAGTGGGTCCCGGCATTTTTTTTATTATCATCCAATACACGCAGCAACATCGAATAAAGAAAATACATGCCTAAATAAGCGCCAGAGATTAAGAAATAGGGATTCAGAAATATACCATGAATTTTTGTCATAAAGACAGTACCATCTTTGATTATGTTGAAAATAGCGATAGAGGCAATATTACCAAAAATTAAGGCCGTTATGATGGCAGCTATAGTAAAAAAAGTCCTTAGCTTCAGCCATTTTTTTTGCAATGCAACCATAATTATGGGGACAATGATACTGCCTGCTACTAAAATTAACTTCATTATGATCACCTCAGCACTCATTCTTCACTAAATAAAAGTGGATTAAACATTGGCAAACATAGGGAAGGTTCGTTCGTTTATAAGAGTTGTAATCAATTATCTGTTAATTGCTTAATGATTGTTCGAGTGTTTCCGACAGATTCTCTCTTTTTTCTTGCGGATTTATGATAAAATAATCACAAACAACTTCAAAAGCGGTGAACTATATTGGAAAAGGTTTTGCTGAATTTATCCATAATAAGGTTCTGAAGAACGTGAAGAAGTATCCTGTAGACAAAGTATTTGAATAAATAAAAAGTATGCGAAGCTATAGGTTTGTTTGCCTAACAAAACTCATAAATATATTTACTTGGAGGAAAAACTGTGTCCTACGTACTCAAAAGTAATTTTAAAATGTTTTCTCTTAATTCTAACCGGGAGCTTGCAGAGGAAATGGCAAGTCTGTTAGGCTGCGAGCTTGGGAAATGCTCTGTTAAACAATTTAGTGATGGAGAAATCCAAATCAGTATTGATGAGAGTGTCCGGGGCTGTGAGGTCTATATTGTTCAATCTGCCTCAGATCCGAATAAGCATATGATGGAGCTTCTCATTATGATAGATGCCTTAAAAAGAGCATCTGCTCAAATGATCAATGTGGTGATGCCTTATTATAGCTATGCCCGGCAGGATCGCAAGGCAAGATCTCGGGAGCCCATTACAGCAAGGCTGATGGCCAATCTTTTAGAAACGGCTGGGGCATCAAGACTTCTGACGATCGACTTTCATTCACCGCAAGTGCAAGGATTTTTTGATATACCAGTGGAACATCTGGTAGGAATCCCGATACTCGCGGACTATTTTAAGGAAAAGGCATTAGAGGATCTTGTAGTCGTTGCCCCGCATAATGGCGGAGTTGTGCGTGCGAGAAAATTGGCAGGATTGCTGAATGCTCCTATTGCCCTTATAGATCGTAGACGAGCAGAACATAGTGTTACAGAAATCATGAATATCATTGGTAATATTGAAGGCAAAAACGCGATTATTATTGATGATTTAATTGATACGGGCTCAACCATTGCAACATGTGTCAATGCGTTAATCGATAATGGGGCAAAGGCGGTCTATGCCGGCTGCACGCATCCTGTTCTGTCAGGTGAGGCCGTCAGACGAATTCAATCAACTCCAATTAAAGAATTAGTGGTTACCAATACGATTGCACTGCCTGCTGAAAAGAAAATGGAGCAAATTACTGTACTGTCTGTGGCCCCATTACTTGTAGAGGCCATTGACCGGATTCACAACCTAAAAGCAGTCAGTCCATTATTTGAATAAGTCTGACAAGGAAAAGGAGCTGCAGCTATTAGCAGCTCCTTTTGCTGTCCTGATTTTATTTAGGGATGATTCTAACAGCCTTAGCTGATTTCTTGTTGAAGTTGTCAAAAAGAGGCCGTCATTCTGACAGCCTTAGGTGATTTCTAGTTGGAGTTGTCAAAAAGAGAGCGTCATTCTGACAGCCATAGATGATTTCTTGTTGAAGTTGTCAAAAAGAGGTCGTCATTCTGACAGCCATAGATGATTTCTTGTTCGAACACAAAAAAATACTCATTTCCGTATGCACAAGAACTAGTCTTTAGGAAATCCAGCATATATGCCATTTGTACCAAAACAGGATATATATGGGGCAAATGATATGCTATAATATCCGTTATCAGTGAAAAAGGGGTGCAGTAATGTTGCGGCCAAAGATGTTAAGAATTATTGTCTATTTGGTTATTGTATTTGCTGTTATTTTAGTTCTTTCATTTTATAAAATTTATGATCTCGATCTTTTTAAGAACACTAACACGGAATACTCCGTTACAGTTGTAGGGCTGATTATCTCAGTCATTGCATTTGTCCTGGCCTTTCTTACCTATCTTTCTATTGATAATGTCAATAAAATCTCGCAGATGGAAGGCAATGTTCTGGAAAACGAAAATTATATGACCTCTTTTACTAGTTTAATTAGGGAGTATAAGATGTCTAATTCTAGAAAGTTTGCAGAACATATATTTACAAAATTAGAGATTATTTTTAAAAAGGAATCCAGGACAGCTATTCAGTTCGCCGACAATTTGCAATATATGATTGATATATTAGTATTTCTTCCATACCTTTATCACAAAAAAGAAGAGGAAAAAGAGAAGAAAAGAAGGATGCAAGAAATTCTATTATTGATGGAAAAGAGAATGACAGCCCTCATAGAGGTCAGTAATGGAAACTTAGTTTTAATAAAAGAGTCGGTAAAGCTAATCAAATCAGTATTACATTATCAAAATCATGTGTATTCAGAGGGTTTTAATTTTGCCTCGTCTCTTTTGGAAGTAAGAGGGACCATGCTTAGAAATCCTGTAACACAGACTGTTTATTATAATTATTTAGGCCTTTTTTATCAAAAGAAAGCGATTGCTGTCCTGCAAAACAAGTATGAACTCCCCGAGGGTAATATGTTTTCTTTACAGCGCTTAAAACATGCTAAAGAGATAATAGGCTCTATGCACGAAGACGATAAAGAGCTGTTCATTATCTATCTAAAAGAAGCGAAGAAGTCATTTAATACTGCTCTTGAACAAGGAACAGACGACATTATGTGGGAAGGCTTCATAAAGTATAATGCAGCAAGAACCATCTACATATTGAGTCTTGTGAACGAAGCAGGGCAGGAAATCTGGCATAAAGTGATGGACGAAGCTTTGGCAGCACGATATAAGTTGAATATATTAATAGAGGATATCGTTCAAAGCCGGACACATTTGCAGGAAAATCTCAAGTATGAAAGTAACCTAGCCAACTTGGTGAAAATAAATATCCAAATGTCAGAAGGACTGGATATCACTAATCGGGTGGGGCAAGTAAAATATACGGCTCCAATGTATAATGGGCTTGAAGATGACCCAATATTAACTGTTCCGTACAATGATCATTTTGATGTAATACCAGTACTGCAGCAGGGGATAACAAGGTATCTTAGTGAAGTGCAGCAAAGAGAGCCTGTGGCTTGATTAACTTTTAATGGACTAGTTCAAAAGCAGAGCTAGTCCTATTTATTCCAGCAAAACCTAAGCTTTGGGTAATCACCACATTTTGGTATACAATAGAATAGATAAATTATAATGAAAAAGGTGATAACATGAGTCAGTTATCGGAGTTATTATCCAGTAATCATCATACTAATCTAGAGGAATTAAAAGAATTGCTCCGAATTCCAAGCGTCAGTTCCTTATCCCAGCATAAAGAGGATATTCAAAGAGCGGCCTCTTGGATTTCTGGAAAATTAGAAAGTATTGGAATGGAGCATGTCGAAGTTATTCAGACAAAAGGTCATCCCATCATATATGCTGATTGGCTTCATCAGGAAAATGCCCCGACTGTTCTAGTATATGGCCATTATGATGTACAGCCTGTGGATCCGATTGATCTGTGGGAGACTCCTCCATTCGAACCTGATATTCGTGATGAAAAGATTTATGCTAGAGGGGCTACAGACGACAAAGGGCAGATGTTCTTACATATCAAAGCAGTAGAAACTCTATTGAAATCAACTGGAAAATTACCGGTGAATGTAAAATTTTGTATTGAAGGGGAAGAGGAAATCGGAAGTCCAAATCTTCCGCAATTTTTATCTGAGAATAAAGAAAAGTTATCCTGTGATGCCGTCGTTATCTCTGATTCCGATATGTGGGATCGAGGAATTCCGGCTATTACCTATTCATTAAGAGGTCTATGTGCATTGGAGGTTTCTCTCAAGACAGCTAATTCTGATTTACATTCCGGCATGTTTGGCGGCGGGGTTCAGAACGCCAATCATTTATTGATTCAGCTGCTTTCCACTCTTCATGATGCAAACGGGAAAGTCAATGTTGATCATTTTTATGATGATGTCGCAGAATTAACTGAATTTGAGAAGGAACAAATTAAGGCACTCGGATTTGATGAAGAAAAGCTAAAACAATCGTTAGGTTTAACTGATTTAACGGGAGGAGAACAAAATTATCCATATCCAGAGAGAATCAGTTCCCGGCCAACGCTGGAAATTAACGGGATGTGGGGCGGATTTCAAGGAGAAGGCACAAAAACCGTAATCCCGAATGCGGCACATGCCAAAATAACCTGCCGTTTAGTACACAATCAACAGCCTGCACAAATTCAGGAATTGATCAAAAAGCATCTGGAGGAGCATGCACCAAAGGGATGTACCGTAAAAGTAGTGCTTCAGGATACTGGTGATCCATTTTTAACTCCAATTGAGAGTCCGATGATGCAAAAAGCTGCCGAAGCTTATCAAATTGTGTATGGAAGATCACCGGTCTATAAAAGAGAGGGCGGGTCCATACCAATCGTATCGGATTTCAGCCAATCACTAAATGCTCCTGTTGTTCTGATGGGATTTGGTTTGCCGGATGAAAATCTTCATGCTCCGAACGAACATTTTAACTTAGAAAACTTTGACAAAGGCATTCTTACGATTTGCTCCTTTTTTGAACTGATTCAAAAATAAAACCAAATCAATGGCCAAGTATAAAAATCACTTTGATTAACATAATAAGCCTTGGAATAATACTCCTATTATTTTGAAAAAGGTGATTATATTATATGAAGGCAATAGTTATTGAAAAATATGGAAGCAAAAAGGAATTAACAGAAAAGGAAATGCCGAAACCAGCACCTAAACAGGGTGAAGTATTAATAGAAATGCATGCAACCTCTATTAATCCCATTGATTGGAAGCTTAGAGAGGGCTATCTTAAAGAAATGTTTCCCTTTGAATTTCCTATCATTTTAGGCTGGGATGCAGCGGGAATAGTGGCGGAAATTGGTCCCGGAGTATCGACCTTTAGTATTGGTGACCGGGTTTTTGTCAGGCCTGAAACAACTGCTTCAGGGACCTACGCAGAATATATTGTGACCCAGGAACATCTTCTTGCCAAAATTCCAGATAATATCAGCTTTGAAGAGGCAGCAGCGGTTCCGCTTGCCGGATTAACTGCACTCCAATGCCTAGTTGATTTTGCCAACCTGCATGCAGGTGACAAAGTCTTGATACATGCTGGTTCTGGCGGTGTTGGCAGTATCGGGATCCAAATCGCTAAAAGTCTTGGTTACTTTGTTGCAGCAACTGGAAGCAGTAAAAACGAAGAGTTTCTTCAGTCGCTTGGTGCTGATGTCGTCATTAAATATGATCAGCAGGACTTTGAAAAGGAATTATCTAATTATGATTTGGTCGTTGATACAATGGGCGGTGAAATCCAAACGAAAAGCTATCATGTACTGAAAAAAGGGGGAACATTAGTCTCCATTGTTCAGCCCCCTGATGAAAAAAAGGCTGAGGAAATGGGAATCAACGTTAAATTTCATTGGCTCAATCCAAATGGCAAGCAGTTAAAGCAGCTGGCCGATCTTATGGAAAAAGGAAAATTAAAGCCTGTTGTTGGCAGTATTTTTGAATTTAGTGAACAGGGATTGCGGGAAGCCCATGCCCTTAGCGAATCACGTCATGCAAAAGGGAAAATTGTTATAAAAATAAAATGATAAGCAGTATTTTGCCCAATTTGTGAGATTGGGGAAGTGCTAGGAAACATGAGAACCGCCCCCTGTTTCAAAGAATAGGGAGGGATATGCATGGATTTGCAATTAACAGGAAAGAACGTTTTAATAACGGGTGGTTCGAAAGGCATTGGAAAAGCGATCGCCAGTGCCTTTCTATCGGAAGGAGCTAATGTTTCGATTGCTGCCCGCAGCATGGAATTTTTAATAAAAGCTAAAGAAGAGCTTGGGGAAAAGGTCGCTATTTTTCAGGCTGATGTTACGAAAGCTAGTGAACGAATGAAGCTGATCGAGACATTTATTAAAGAAAAAGGATCCATCGATGTTTTGGTCAATAATGCCGGAGGAAGTATTGGCGGAACAGCGACAGACACAGAGATGGCATTGTTTTACGAGGCCATGGAGTTAAATTACTTTTCTGCTGTTCATTTAAGCAAGTTAGCTGTAGAACAAATGAAGAAGGCAAAAAAAGGGGTAATTATTAATATTACGTCCGTTTACGGCAGGGAAAGCGGAGGTAAAGTGACGTATAATAATGCAAAATCCGCTTTGATCAGCTTTACAAAATCCTTAGCAGACGAAGTCATTTCCGAAGGTATCCGCGTAAACAGCATTGCCCCGGGCAGCATTCTGCACGAATCGGGAAACTGGAAAAGACGGCTGGAGGAAAATCCGGAAAAAATCAAAGCGTTTGTTAAAGATGATATCCCGGCTGGCCGATTCGGCACATCTGAAGAAATTGCTAATGTAGCCGCTTTTCTCGCATCCGACAAGTCCTCTTGGATCGTAGGAGCCAGCATCAATGTCGATGGGGGACAATCGAAAATGAATTTTTAAAAGTGGGGCAGGAAACACGAGTGAACAATGGTACATTAATCCAGTATTCCTCGTGTTTCTCTATTAAAAAGAACTTTGCAAGTAAGATATGATGGATTTTGACAGGCTAAGGGTGAAAAATAGAAATCCAGTCAGAAAGCGAACTCTATTCTGACAAGGTGGTTTGAAAAACTCAAGGTGTTGTCAGAATCCAAGTCTTATTTTGACAAGTCAAGGGTAAAAATTAGAAATCCAGTCAGAAAGCGAGCTCTATTCTGACAAGGTGGTTTGAAAAACTCAAGGTGTTGTCAGAATCCAAGCTCTATTTTGACAAGTTAAGGGCGAAAAATAGAAATCCAGTCAGAAAGCGAGCTCTATTCTGACAAGGTGGTTTGAAAAACTCAAGGTGTTGTCAGAATCCAAGCTCTATTTTGACAAGTCAAGGGTAAAAATTAGAAATCCAGTCAGAAAGCGAGCTTTATTCTGACAAGGTAATGTGAAACCCCCGATGCCCTGTCAGAATCCAATCCCCCTAAAATATCTCTACTCAAACACATACCCGATCACATCTAACGCTTGATCAATGGATTCAACAGTCACATTGGCTTTGTTTGAAAGTTCTTTTAATGGATGAATCAAGGATTCTGGTCTGATAATAATGGTTGGCTTATTCATGGCAATGGCTGTGCTAGCGTCCATTGCTGTATTCCACTGTCGATATTTTTCACCAAATAAAGCAATGACAATATCTGATTTTTGCATAAGCACCTGTGTTCTAAAGTTGTTAATATCAGAAGCAGCATCATCTCTATATAATGCTCCTGGCTGTTGGCCCAAAATTTCTTCACCAATTTGATCGGACCGATCATGATTGGTTTGAGGTGCAACAAAGTTTAATGGCAGATTCCTCTCCCTTGCCTTACTCTGTAATTCTTCTCTCCAGTTATCGTGAATTTGTCCAGCTAAATAAACTGTTAATTGCATCTAGTTCCCCTCCATTTAATGTGATTTCTACACCAAGCATAAGCCATTTCATAAAAACTTCCAACAAAAGTGATTCAGTTACGAACTTACCTTCCGCAGTTAATTTGCCCAATTGGAAATAATAGGACAAAAAGAAACCGAGAAAAAATGTCAATATTGGGCAAGTTATCTTATAGGGATGTGTAGAAGAACCTAACACTAGGGGGAAATTTATTGCTAATATTACACTGCCCAAACTAATAAAGGAGTGATTAAATTTGGCGGACAACAAACGAAATCGTGATGATGTCAATGCAGGTGAAGCCTTAGGAACAGGTGCCGGTGCTGTTGCAGGTGCTGCAGCGGGTTCTATCTTAGGGCCACTTGGTACAGTTGCGGGAGCCATTGCTGGCGGTGCATTGGGAAACAAAGCAGGCGAAGGCGCAGAAGAATCTATGGATCCTAATGCAAATAATGAGGATATGTAAAAAAATAAGCATCTAGCTAGCTATAACGTAAATGAGACTCCTGTAGCGGGAGTCTCTTGTTTTTTCCACAAAATTTCTGAATAATACAAGATGTGATTTACATATTGTTTTACAAAAGCCTTAATAAAATGATCCCCATATCCTTTGGCAGCACATTTCCTAATCAAGAATAAGTCAGTTTTATAAAAGGGGCTGATAGCTTGAGAAGAAATAAATATGCGCCTCTCATTATGTCTTTAGGGATTTTATTATTCATATTTCTTGTCGTAAATGCAATCCGCAGCATAAGGGTTTATGTTGTGTATAGTTCAGGCATTATGCCTTTCATATTTATAGGACTAATTATTATAGTTATAATTTTTCTCTATATTAAAGGTTCATAATGAATGAACTGCACCTCCAAACTTGAGGTGCAGTTTTATATTGAGTACGAAGGGAATTCAATCCTGTTTTATTTTCATGAATGTATATGAACAGGTGTGCCAATAGGAATCGTCCGGGCTAATTCTTCAACATCCCGGTTATGCATCCGTACGCAGCCATGTGACACAAATTTTCCGATCGAACTCGGATTATTGGTTCCATGGATGCCGTAATGCTCTTTTGACAAGCTCATCCACATGGTTCCAAATGGCCCGCCAGGATTTGGCGCCTTATTGATAATAATATAATTTCCTACAGGTGTTTGAGTCAGCATCTTTCCGACTCCTATGGGGTATTGCTTTTGAAGAACTCCGTTTTTGAACAGCATAAGTCTGCGATTATTAAGTGAAATATCAATGGAATAAGGGATCGTTTCTGCATTGGGAAACCCAGGAATGGTTATTTTTTGCCCAACATATAGAACATTAGGATTAATCGATGGGTTGGCCCGAATAATCGCAGCTAGAGGAGTCCGGTAATCCTTGGAAATCTGATGTAAAGTTTCCCCCGGCTTAACGGTGTGAATCATGAAAAACGCCCCCAAGTATTAGAAATACTACCTATTGTATGCAGGCATGGGGGCAAAAGAAACTAATCGGCACGGACTAATTTCCCCTAAAATTTTTAAAATTGAAAGCCATAGAGTAAAATCTCCATCGCTTACAGGGCATGCAGGTGCTGATAACTGCGTTTTTTCTGCAGTACAAAAACTAGAATAAATAACCCTGCTCCAATCCCGCTAGCTAAAACATGAGGGTAGATAAGCAGTAAGCCACTGGCAATCATAAGCACGCGATCAATCATGGAGGCTTTTGTTAAAAGCCAGCCAATAACACCAGCCCCCAATGAAATAACACCTAAAGTTGCGGTAGCAAAGGCTATAATGATTTGGCTTGGACTGCCGTCTAATAAAAGGACAGGTTCCAAAACAAACATAAACGGAACAATAAACCCGACTAGCCCTAATCGGACAGCCTCGATTCCGACCCGATTGGGGTTGCAGTCAGCGATGCCTGCCGCTGCATAGGCTGCCACAGCAACGGGAGGAGTAATAGCTGAAAAAATGGAAAAATAGACAATAAACAAGTGGGCTGCCATAAGAGAAACCCCCAGTTCCATTAGGGCCGGTGCCGCGAGCATTGCAGTTAAAATATATGCTGCAGCAACTGGCATGCCCATTCCAAGAATAATGCAAATGAACATGACTAATATTAGGGTTGGAAGCAGCATGCCTTCCGTTAATCCTAGGACAATGCTTGTTAATTTTCCGCCAAGTCCGGTTGACATAATTCCGGAAATGACCAGACCTGCTGCGGCGCAAGCAGTTGTGACTGGGATGGAGGACTTTGCCCCTTCGACCATGGCTTTGAAAATCTTCCTAATGCCCATGCGTGTATCTTTCCGAAGCCAGCTGACAGCAATAATTGCTAAAACACCATAAAATCCAGTAGTTGATGCACTATAGCCTTTAAATAAAAAGCCGATTAGCACCATTAATGGAATAAAGTAGTGCCATCCTTTTTTTAATACATCTGAAACCTTTGGAATATCCTCTTTTTTTGCCTTGGGCAAATCCAATCTTAGTGCCTCGAAATGGACAATAGAAAGCAAAGAAAGATAGTATAGAATCCCAGGAATGATCGCAGCAATGACAATCGACCGATAGGGAAGCTGTGTGATGGCTGCCATTAAAAAAGCAGAGGATCCCATAATTGGCGGTAAAATACTTCCGCCAGTGGAAGCAGCTGCCTCAACTGCTGCAGCAAAAGTTGGGCGATAGCCAGATCTTTTACTCACAGGAATCGTAAAGGATCCCGTTGTCACAACGTTCGCGGTCGGGCTTCCTGATATAGTGCCAAAAAACGCACTGGCAAGCACTGCGACCTTTGCCGCTCCCCCTTGTGATCTTCCGGCAAACGCAGTTGAAAGCTGAAAGAAAAACTCACCCGCTCCAGCCTTTTGCAGAAAGGAGCCAAACAGTAAAAACATATATACGAATGAGGCTGCAACGGCAATAGGCGATCCCCAAAGGCCATTAAAGCTGTAGGATAAATCTTCAACCACTTCCGATAAGGAGAACTCCCTATGCCAAACCAGCCCGTTTAAATGATCACCCCAAAGTGTATAGCTGATTCCAATCAGTACAATTATGACTATCGGGACACCGATCGTTCTGCGGGCAGCCTCAATACTTAAAATGACAAATACTAAACCAAATAGGATATCCCAATTGGTTAATGGGTCGACAACAGGAATTCGTTCTGCGATCCGTTCTGCATGGATGGTGAAATAAATCCCTGCACTCAGGACAAGCAAAGCACAAAGATAATCTATTTTCGTTGGACCAGAATGAGTGTGATTTTTCTTAGAAAAACTATACAGCAAAAATGTTAACACTAGAATGAACGTTAAATGTGTTGCTAAAAGCTGAAGGGGATCTAATTTTCCCCAAACAACGGACCAAATTTGAAACAATGATAGAATGAATGCGAAACCGGCAAATAATTTTAAAGGAAGTCCTGATAAGTCTCGCTTGTCACCTTCCGTTAACCATGCTGTTAAATAATAGCTTTTAAGATTGGTTGTTTTTTTCATTCGATCAGTCCTTGCTCACTGAAAAACTTCTTAGCGCCTGGATGAAGGGGAACCTTTCCAACCTTGCTGAAGTTTTCTTTTGATAGATTCTTAAATTCCCTATGAACAGTACCTAGATAGTCAATGTTTTCATAGATCGATTTTGCTATGCGATACACTTCATCTTCCGGCACGTCCTTATGCACGATTAAAATAGCAGGGGTATACAATGTATCCAAATCTTGATGCAAGAAGTTATAACTTCCTGCTGGAATCGTGCCTAATTCCATTCCTAATTTTTCTGCCGCCGCTTTGAGTACATCATGATCTAAGGAGAAAAATTTCAATTGATTTGTAACGGAAGCCTCTAAAATATCACTTGATGGAACAGATACGGCGTCACCGGTTGCATCAATGCGATGATCTGCCATTAACTCAATAGTTTTTGATCCGCTTAAGTGGTCAACCGACCCGCCCCAGGAAACAATATCCTTATAGGTGACACCATATTCTTGTAAAATATGTCTGGTGATGATTTCACCTGCTGAACCTTTCTGATCGACCGCCAATCGCAGAGGGGCTTGATGTTCTATAACTTCTTTTAATGAATCGAATGTCACATCTGCTCTTGCAAAAAGCTGATAGTAATTTGCAGGAATGACTACACTGACAGCCCGAATATCCTTGTAGGCTTTCTTATAGGGTTCATTCCCGCTGTATGCTGCGTATGCAGTCATTGCGTACGACAACCCATAGGGCACAGTGTTTGTCCCTACGCTTGCAGGATTCTCTACAATGCCGCCCGGTTCTACTGTGATAATCGAGTGTTCATTTTCACGGCGGATCGATTCTGCGATGCCTTCCGTAAAAACAGACCAGGCGCCGCCAGTACGTCCGCCAATGATGGTCGTTTTTATGGATTCTGAAGCACTGTCTGTTACTGCTTCAGCCTGATTCTTACATCCTGTTAAAAGTAAAACGCCTATGGCCAATATCAAATAGACCGTCTTATTCCTCTTTGACATCTGTCCAACCCCCACAGCCTAAAACACTGGATTTAAAATGCTTTTTTGTTTCCTTCTTTGACCTGTAAGCTAATATCGAGTGCCTTGACAGAATGCGTTAAAAATCCCAATGAAATATAATTCACTCCTGTTCCTGAATAGAAGGCTAAGTTATCCAGATTTATTCCGCCAGAAGCCTCCGTTATAATGGTCTTAGGAACTAATTGGGCAAATTCCTTCACTTCCTCCGGGCTGCGGTTATCGAACATAATGACGTCTGCGCCAGCTTCCACCGCTTCCAAAACTTCTTCTTTCGCTTCCGTTTCCACCTCAATTTTAACCATATGGCCAGCTTTTTCCCGCACCGCTTGGACCGCTTTCGTAATCGATCCGCAATAGGCTATATGATTATCTTTAATCATGACTCCATCGTAAAGACCATACCGATGGTTTTTCCCGCCGCCAGATCGAACAGCATATTTATCAAGCATGCGCAGTCCAGGGACAGTTTTTCTTGTATCGCAAATATGTATTCCGGGATCATTTAAAACTTCTACACATCTGTTGGTGATCGTTGCGATTCCGCTCATTCTTTGCAGAAGATTTAAGATCACTCGTTCACCTGTGAGCAAATGGGCTACAGGGCCGTTAACTGCTGCAATCACATCACCTGCAGCAACACGGTCTCCGTCGGAAAAATGGAACTCTGCCTGTATCGTGGAATCCAGCAAATGATAAGCTACTTTCATTATTTCTAAGCCGGATATAACTCCGCTTTCTTTTGCGATAAAAACCCCATGGCTTCTTTTATCGAGGGGAAAGATGGACTGGCTTGTTATATCTTGGTCGCCTATATCCTCAAGCAAAAACTCCTGCAGCATTTTCCGCAATTTTAAAGTATTCATAATTTGCCTCCTTGGTAGATTGAGAAATATTTCACAAATGATTTATTGAAAAGAGCTTCAGTAAATTACATGTGTCTTGACACATATATTAACACGCAAGCCTGCTGCTGTCATTACAAAAAATTTATCATAGAGGAACAAATCTGAAGAAAAGCGGCGACATCGGACAGGATTGGGTGAAAAAACTAGTGGGAGTCCAAAGAGCTAGTGACTTCGGACAAAGCTGAGAGAAAAAAACTGGCGGGAGTCCGAAGAGCGGGTGACTTCGGACAAAGCAGAAGAAAAAAGCAAGCGTAGAGTCCAAAGGAATGCCATCTTCGGACAAAGCAGAAGAAAAAAGCGAGCATAGAGTCCAAAGGGATGCCATCTTCGGACAAAGCAGAAGAAAAAAGCCAGGGTAGAGTCCAAAGCGATGCCATCTTCGGACAAATCAGAGAAAAAAGCGAGCGTAGAGTCCAAAGGAATGCCATCTTCGGAAAAATCAGAGAAAAAAGCGAGCGTAGAGTCCAAAGCAATGCCTTCTTAGGACAAAGCAGAAGAAAAAAGCAATCGGGAGTCCGATAAGCGGACTCCCGCAGTCAGCAAATCCTTTGACTGATAACATCATACTGCTTTAGACCAGATTTGGATCCGGCTCATCTCCCGATTTGAGTTTTCTGGCCCGTTTCTTTTCCCCGCTTCTAGCAGGAACCTCTTTTCTAAAATCTTTTAAGATCGAAACAGACATGCCGAATAAGACGAATGTTAATGGGAAGGCGCTAACGATGATTGCCGTCTGCATCGCATTCAGTCCTCCGGATAACATCAGGACAACAGCAGAGGCCGCGAGAAACAGACCCCAAATGATTTTGACCACATTAGGCGGATTTAGATCGCCATGTGCCGTTTGCATGCCTAATACAAATGTGGCCGAATCTGCTGATGTGATAAAAAATGTTGAAATGAGCAATAGTGTAACCACGACTAAAGCACCTGAAAATGGCAGCAGATCATACACATGAAAGATGGCTGTTTCTAAATTTTGGCCCGCTATATTGGCCCCTTGGAAATAATCAAAATAGATAGCTGTGCCGCCAAAGACGCTAAACCAAAAGGCACATACAATGGTGGGGATGACTAGAACGGCAACCATAAATTCCCGTACCGTTCTGCCTTTGGAAACCCGGGCGATGAATGTACCGACAAAAGGTGCCCATGCAATCCACCAGGCCCAGTAAAATATCGTCCAATCTTGAATCCATGCTGCTTGTTCTTTATTAAAAGGAGCTAATCTTAATCCCATGCTCGGCAGGTTTTGTATATAGCTTCCAAATGTTGTTGTAAACAGGTCAAGAACAAATCCAGTCGGACTTAAGATCAAGAAGCCAAAGAGCAGTATTACGGCCAGCACTAAATTCGCATTACTCAAAAACTTAATTCCTTTTTGCAGACCTGTACTAGCTGAAAGGATAAACAGAACTGTGACAATCGCGATAATAATAAGCTGAATGGTGAAGTTATTAGGCACACCTGCAACATAATGCAGGCCGCCATTAATTTGCGCTGCACCTAGACCTAAGGAAGCTGCCACGCCAAAAATGGTAGCAAATACGGCGATGACATCTACAGCCGTTCCAATAGGTCCATTGGCTCTTTCACCCAATATTGGCCGCAGGGTGACACTCATTAAGCCTGGCAGTTTTTTTCTAAATTTATAATAAGCAAGGATTAAGGCGATGACAGAATAAATCGCCCACGCATGAAACCCCCAATGCAAGTACGTATATCTTAAAGCGACAATTGCAGTCTCCGCCGTTCCTCCTTCGCCAATGGGCGGGTTGGCAAAATGGGAGATCGGTTCAGATACACCAAAGAAGAGTAAGCCAATTCCCATACCAGCACTGAATAACATAGCAAACCATGTGGCCCGATTAAAATCTGGCTTGTCTTCGTTAGATCCTAATTTAATTTTTCCATACTTGCTAAAAATCAAAAATAAAGCAAGCAGAAGAAATAGAGTAGCTGATATTTGATAGAACCAGCCGAAAGTATTTAAAAAGAACGCTTTTGTTGCATCCATTATTTTTCCCAATTGAACGGGGGCAACTACACCCCAGACCACAAATATACTTGCAATAACAAGGGAAATCCAAAATACGTTAGAAACCTTTTTCACTGATGCCAACTCCCTGTAAAAATTGATACCGTTATTTTCCCCAAAAGGTGGTGGTTAATTAATTGACTATAATTATGGTTATGTAAACTAGGCTTATTATTGCGAAAATTTCCTCCCAGACGATAATGTTTTTCTGAATGTCATAACTTTCCGAAAAATATATGTAATTTTCTCAAAAATATGAATAGACATAAGTAATAGGAAGCCAGTCCACATTGCTTAACATGACATACATAAGGCTGCAACTTTTATCATAGGGGGGAAGATGATGAGTTTTAAAAGAAAGTTTTTAAAGGTAATCTCAGGTTTAACGATGGCCAGTATGGTCCTGGCTGCATGCAGCGGCGGGAACGAGGAAAATTCCTCAAGTTCTAATTCTGCTTCACCAAATACTCCGGCTGCAGAATCCGATACGATTAAAGTCGGGGCAGTACTGCCGATGACGGGAAGTTCTTCTGTGTTCGGACAAAAGTTCAAGGACGCATATTCTCTTGCGTTGGATGAAATCAATGAAGCCGGTGGTGTTAAGGGCAAAAAGCTTGAAGTGGTAATCGAAGATTCACAGGAAAAGCCTAATATTGGGAAAACAGCAACAGAAAAATTAGTCAGTAATGAAGAAATCCTAATGCTGACTGGCGGCCGTTCCTCTGGGGTGACCTTGGTTGAGGCTCAAGTTGCCGAGGAAAATAAAATGCCATATTTAATTGACCATGGTTCCAGTGATTTAGCGACAATGAGCGGCTATGAGTATGTCTATCGTTTAAATCCGACAGCAGGCATGTATACAAATGCACTTCGGGATTACTGGGAAGAGAATCCGCCAGAATCTGTTGCCCATGTCAATGTTGACAATGCTTATGGTGAAGCGGTTTATGATTATGGATTAAAGAAGTATTTTGAGGCGAACCCAGATATTCAATATGACATGTTTAAGTATAAAGCAGGAGAGCTTGACCTAAAGCCAATTATGGAACAAGTGAAGGCAAAAGATCCGCAAATCGTCATTATGACAGCTGGCGATGATAATGATGCGACCCAATTAATTAAAGCCGCAAAAGAAGCAAATCTTGAGCCTGAACTATTTATCGGTACTGGCGGCGGCCATTCCATTATCGGTTTTGCCAACCAGGCAGACGAGTTAACGGACACAGTATTAACTGCGGGCCCTTGGCATGGCAACAAAAAGGATCCAAAGTGGAAAGAATTTTTCGATAAGTTTACAGAGAAGTTCGGCCATGAGCCTGGGGAGCATGAAGTTGAAGCATACAGCGCCATCTATGTCATTGCCGATGTTTTGAATCGTGCGGAAAACCTTGACCGCGAAAGTGTCAATAAGGCGCTTGATGAAACAGATATGGATACAATTTTTGGCCATATCAAGTTTGAAGATTTCGATGGCTATAACAATCAAAATCGCGGTATGAGCGATGTGTCACAATGGATGGATGGAAAACTGAAGACCGTATATCCAACAGAATATGCAGAATCAGAAATCATCCCATTTCCTGGCTGGAAATAAAAAATAAAAGATAGAGGGGAACATCCTAAAGGGATATTCCCTCTCTTTCTGTAGAAATAGGGGGGAAACATTTGCTGCAGACATTAATTGACGGCCTATCCATTGGAGGCGTGTACGCCATTATCGCCCTAGGGCTGACACTGATATTCGGAGTTTTGCGTGTGATCAATATGGCACACGGGGATTTCGTCATGATCGGCATGTTTATTACTTACTTTTTGTTTAACAGCCTCGGTTTGGATCCTTTTATAAGCATTTTTATTAGCGCACCGGTATGTTTTATGATTGGCTATTGTCTCTATCGCGTCTTTGTGGAAAAAGCAAGAAAAGTCAGCGAAGAGAACACACTTCTTCTCACAGCAGGTGCTAGTGTATTAATTGCTAATATTATGGCACTGCCTTTTTTTCTCGGACCTAATTTCCTCCGTCTGACGGGCGAAAATCTGTACTGGGAAAATAAAATTTGGCATATTGGTTCAATTAGTTTAAATGCCCCATTGGTTATTGGATTCTTTATTACAGCCTTACTCATTTTTCTTCTTCATTTATTTTTGATAAAAACAGACACAGGCCTAGCTATCCGTGCATCCGCTCAAGAACCGGAAGCGGCAAAAATTGTTGGAATTAATGTCGCGGTTATTGCGGGACTCACTTTTGGGCTTGGGGCAGCATTCGCTGGCGTTTCCGGCAATATCTTGGCAACAACTTACCCGATATATGCAAACATCGGAACCATGTTCATTGTCAAAGCCTTCATCATAGTGGTTCTTGGCGGCATGGGTTCTGTTCCGGGTGCGGCGATTGGCGGACTTATCTTAGGAATAGCGGAAAGCTTTGGAGCTACCTATATCCCAGGAGGTACGGGTTTTAAGGATATCTTCGGCCTGCTTATCTTCTTATTTGTCCTGCTTGTCAGACCTCAAGGCTTATTTGGGAGGGGTAAATGATGAAACAAACGATCTCGATCCTCGCTGTCACCATCCTGCTTGCCCTATTGGTCCCTCAATTTGCTGATCTGCACATGTATTCGGTTATTACGACCATTTTAATTTGGGTAATCCTTGGCCATGCGTGGAATTTATTAGGCGGTTTTACAGGACAAGTTTCCTTTGGACATGCGATGTATTTAGGGATTGGGGCCTATACATCCATGAATGTGGTTAATGAGCTTCAGCTCGACTTATTCTTATCCCTGCTTTTAGGCGGTTTGTTGGCTGGTTTGGTTTCCATTCCAATTGGATTAATGATTTTCCGGTTAAAGGGCGCCTATTTTGGCCTTGGTACACTTGCAATTGCGGAAATTGCCTTGATCGTTGCCCGCAACTGGAAAAGTGTTACAAATGGCGGGGAAGGAATGATGTTAGATCATACGCCAGCATTTTTAGGAATTGAGATATCTTCAAAGCCTGAATATTTCTTTCTTTCTCTTTTTCTAGCCTGTTTGGTCACGCTATTTTGCTATTATTTTATGAAAACAAAGACTGGATATGGCTTTATTGCGATTCGTGAAAGCCAGGAAGCGGCAGAAGCCATGGGTTTAAGCTCGGTTAAATATAAAAGTACCGCTCTTTTCTTAAGTGCCTTTTTAGCAGGCTTTGGCGGAGCATTATATGGCATGTACAACAAATTCATTGATCCTGAAATGACCATGGTTGTACATATGTCAGCTGAAATGATTTTTATTACCGTTCTCGGCGGAATTGGCACCATCCTCGGTCCTGTCATTGGCTCGGCGCTTTTAATTTCCTTACAGGAGTTTTTAAAGGGCATCACTTGGCTGCAAACTTTTCCATCCTTATATCTGGTTATTTACGGGTTATTGATCATGCTCGTCATTGTCTATCTCCCAGGAGGCATTTTAGATGGATTCAAGAAATTAAAATCTCTTCTATGGAAAAAGGGGGAATCATCGTGACCATTCTATCTGTAGAACATCTGACAAAAAACTTCGGCGGAGTCACTGCTGTCAGCGATGTTTCCTTTCAAGCGGAAAAAGGAAAAATCCTTGGTCTCATTGGACCGAACGGGGCCGGAAAAACAACTTGCTTTAATATGATTGCAGGGGCTTTCCCTCCGTCAGAAGGAAACATTCACTTTAACGGCAAGGACATTACCGGTAAAAAGCCGCATGAGCTGAATCGAATGGGAATTGCGCGCACCTTTCAGATTGTTAAGCCGTTATCAAAATTAAGTGTATTTGATAATGTCATGGTTGCCTGTCTGTCAAAGAGCAAGAATATAAAGGAAGCCAGACAAAAAGCGGAAAACGTGCTGGAAGAAACGAACTTGATCGATATAAAAAGTATGCTGGCAGGAAATCTTTCGATTGGAAATTTAAAGCGGCTAGAAGTAGCAAGAGCCCTTGCCACCAATCCAGCCTTGCTCTTAATGGATGAGCCAATGGGGGGGCTTACACCGCCAGAAGTCGACGGGGCAATCGAATTAATTAAGCGGATTAATCAAAAAGGCACAAGTATCATTATTATCGAACATATTATGAAAGCGGTTATGGCGGTTTCTGATTATATTATTGTCCTGCAAAATGGGGAACTAATTGCCCAGGGCAAACCGGAAACCGTTGTGAAAAATGAAAATGTTATTAAAGCATATTTGGGGGATGCCTATGCTAGCCGTAAATAACTTACAGAGCTTCTACGGGAACGTTCAGGCGATTTGGGATTTATCTTTTGAAGTAAAAGAAAATGAAGTGGTAGCAATGATAGGCACAAATGGTGCAGGTAAAACAACGACAATGAAATCAATTATCGGGCTTGTTGATAAAAAAGGCAGTATCTCATTTAATAATAAGGATATTTCAAATGTGCCCACACATAAAATGGCTGAGATCGGGATTTCCTATGTGCCTGAAGGACGAAAAGTATTCCCTGATATGACCGTTTCAGATAATCTAAAAGCTGGAAGCTATAACAAACGGGCAAAAAAGCAGCGGGAAGAAACATTCACCTATGTATTGGATTTATTCCCGCGTCTGAAAGAAAGAATCTCTAGTCTTGCAGGGAATCTATCAGGTGGGGAACAGCAGATGCTTGCCATTGGGCGAGGTCTTATGTCCAAGCCAAAACTTCTCCTTCTTGATGAACCGTCGCTTGGCATTGCGCCTATTTTAGTAGATGAAATCTTTGAGCGAATCAAAGAAATTAAAAAAGAAATCACCATTGTTTTAGTGGAACAGCACGTCCACCACGCCCTTGCGATTTGCGATCGGGGATATGTACTAGAACACGGGCGAATTGTTATATCTGGAAATGGGGAAGAACTGAGAAATGACGAGCATATAAAGGAAGTGTATCTTGGAATATAAATATTGGATGTGTTTAACTTTATCTTGATTATAATGCATAGTTGATTGGGCGGAAATCAACGTTCAAATTTAACAAGGCCCAAAAATTAAATAGGATGTACTAAAAATTCCGGCAAAAAGACTGTTGATGTTGAATCAACAGTTTTTTTATTTCGATGAATACTTTTATATTAAAAGTATTTTCCTAGGCTTGTGATGCGGGTTTCTTATTTTCCTTAGAAAAAAATGCTATTGTAATATATCTTAAAATTCTCTATAATACTACTTGTTAGAAAGTAAAATATTGTTTAATCGATGATTGATAAATCCATTAAGAAATTGATAGACCAATTCTATTTTGAACGATGAATGACAAATGAATGTGATCTTTTTAAATGGAGGCGAAACTTTTATGAAAAAACTTTGGAACAAGTGGAATCAAATCAGTCTAGTAAAACAAATATCTATTGGATTGATCATTGGGATTATTCTGGCTGTAACCGTACCTGCAGCTGCAAAGCCTGTCGTCATTTTAGGCTCTTTATTTGTAGGGGCTCTAAAGGCAATTGCCCCTGTTTTGGTTCTCTTCTTGGTCATGTCAGCCATTTCTCAGCACAAGAAGGGGCAGGAAACAAATATGAAATCCATTCTGTCGCTCTACCTCTTAGGAACGTTTTTAGCTGGTCTAACAGCTGTTATTGCTAGCTTTATTTTTCCTGTTAATATCAACCTTACAGAGGGGGCTAAGGATTTAGCAGCTCCTGGGGGTGTCGTAGAAGTACTTAAGACATTATTATTGAACGTCGTTGATAACCCTGTTAATGCTATTGTTAACGCTAACTATATTGGTATTTTAGCTTGGGCAATTTTTCTTGGTTTTGCTTTAAGAAATGCCAATGATACGACAAAAACGCTGATTTCAAATTTTTCAGATGCCATAACCAAAATGGTTACATGGGTAATTAAGTTCGCACCATTTGGTATCATGGGGCTAGTTATCGATTCTATTACGACAAATGGAATACAATCATTATTGGGCTATGGAAAAATCCTTGCTGTATTAATTGGATGTATGCTTGTTGTGGCCCTAGTTGTCAATCCAATCCTCGTGTTTGCAGCCATTCGTAAGAATCCTTATCCACTTGTATTCACATGTATAAAGGAAAGTGGAATTACAGCCTTCTTTACACGAAGCTCTGCTGCAAATATACCTGTAAATATGAGATTATGTGAAAAGCTAGGTCTAGATAAAGAAACTTATTCGGTATCGATTCCGTTAGGTGCTACAATTAATATGGCAGGTGCTGCCGTTACAATATCTGTTTTGACACTTGCAGCAGTTCATACATTAAACATTTCGGTCGACATTCCTACAGCGATCATTCTTAGTGTTCTTGCTGCCGTCTGTGCTTGCGGTGCCTCTGGGGTTGCTGGCGGATCATTATTATTAATTCCTTTAGCCTGCAGCTTGTTTGGGATCCCAAATGATATTGCTATGCAGGTAGTAGGGGTAGGCTTTATCATTGGTGTTTTACAAGACTCCTTTGAAACCGGGCTTAATTCATCAACCGATGTGCTTTTCACTGCAGCTGCTGATTACCGCAAACAGTTAAAGGATGGAAAGAAAGTAGAGATTAATAAAGTAGCATAAGATTTAATCTGAAAATATAAGCCACTTAATAAAAATATTTAGCCCTTTCCAAGTTGGAAAGGGTTTTTTTCATGAAACTAAATATTCATTCCAAACGTATAGTAAAGAAATAGATAACAACATAAAAAGGATTGAATGGCGAAAATGAATGACTATGACTTAAAAGCATATGAGGAAGTTCAGGAATGGAGCAGAAAATTTCTTAAGCGTTCTGGGATCTTCAGCCGAATGTCTAAAAAGGCACAAAGTAAAATAAACGGGCTTATCCCTGAAAAAGCCCATGAAATCATGACGTCAGCCATAAGAAATATGGTAAAGGCAACACTAGTTGGCTCGAACATAACAACAAAGCCGGACCGATCACTTGGATCACTAGAAGAACGCGACATTAAGCTGAGAGAGAAAGCAAATGTCTATCAGAAAACCGCAGCCATAGAAGGAGCGGGTACCGGGGCTGGAGGCATTCTATTAGGATTAGCAGATTTTCCTCTTTTGCTCTCAATAAAAATGAAGTTTCTTTTCGAGGCAGCAGCGATCTACGGTTTTGACACAAAAGAATATGATGAGCGTTTGTTTATCCTTCATGTGTTTAAATTAGCTTTTTCCAGTGATGAGAAAAGAAGGGAAACCTTTTACATGATCGAAAACTGGGAGGAAACAAAGCTACAATTGGCTGATATGGACTGGAGGGAGTTCCAGCAAGAATACCGCGACTATATTGATTTTGTGAAAATGCTGCAGCTCGTACCAGGAATAGGTGCGGTGGTTGGCGCCTATGCAAACTACAACCTGCTGGAACATCTAGGTGAAGTGGCGATGAATTGCTATCGGATGCGGATATTGAAGTCTGTGCAAAGATTTTAAAATGATGTCATAACAAAATCCCTCTATCGGTCCGATAGAGGGTATGAAAAAGGAGAAAAGAAATGAGCGGGAGCAGAGATTAATTTTTAAATACATGCTGCCCAATCACAGCAGTTGTTGTTCTTGAATCTAACCAGCGGCTTGTGGCAATCTTAGGGTTGTAAAAAAACACTGAATCTTTAACGATATCTCTATGCTCAGATAGTGCGGCATAGACAGCATCATAGGCATCTTCATCTGCTGCTTTGTTAATTTGTCCATTCGCTACTGGCTGGAATTGACCAGGCTGATAGATGACATCTCTAACGGTATTTGGAAACTTGGGGCTTTCCAGTCTATTTAAAACAACAGCAGCTACAGCAACTTGTCCCTCAAAGGGCTCTGTGTTAGCTTCTGCTCGGACAATTTTTGCTAATAGGTCAATGTCGGACTTCGAAAGTTTTATATTATTATCTGAACTTATTGGTTCAGCTGCTTGTTTAATAGATGCTTGGGTACTTTTTTGAATTTGCGAAGCTGCAGTATTACTTTCAGGTTTTGGAGGCAAAGCTTCCTCGTGATCGCTGGCACTCGGCGGAACATTGGATTCTAAGAGCCTAATATTTTTATAGCTGAATTTTTCTATTAATTCTTCGGCAGTAGGATTATTTGCTTCTGTGTTAATAGTTGTATTAATAGTCTGACCTTCATAAATAAGATCAAGATCTTTGATTTGCGGGTTGGCTTCTGCTAATTCCTCTAGCGTTAATCCGTGTTCTACGGCAATCTCTGACATGGTATCACCATCCCCAGCTGTATAGGCATACACGGGTACAGCAAATAAAAGTGAAAGTAGAAATGTTAGTCCATAAATTACTTTTTTCAAAATAATATTCCTCCTGGCGGGTTTTTTATTAGGTAAACTTTTATTTACTCTATTTCTATGTGGAAAAAGGAAGAATAGTATTACAGTTTTTTTACATAGGCATTACAATTTGTGATTAGTAGAAAAAGATGAAGGCATCCTTCTTGGGAATGCAGAAGCGGGAAAGTAGGGGAGAATTAAAAAAGAACTGCCTTTTCTTCTTGATTAGGGCAGTTCTTCTTGTGATTGAATATGTACAGGCATTAATAGTTTAGTTTAGCTAATGACTCGGATAAATGAGTCAATCTATTGCCTATTTCATTATGCTTCATCATTTTTTGTGCCTGCTTTTGTGAAGCTATTTGCATTTGTTCCGCACTGGCAGCTGTCTGCTGGGAGATGGAGACGAACTCCTCTGCTGATGATTCTATGGCAGGCAGATTTTTGTTGAACTTTTTTAGTTCAGCCTGAGATAGTCCAATCATTTCACTGACAGCATCTATTTCGGTCATCAGCAGATCAAATGATTGTCTGCTTTCTGAAGCAATTTGCAGATGTGCTTTGAATTTATTAAACATAGCCGTGTATTCATCCGATGCTTTCACAGAAATAGACTCCATTTTTTCAATCGTCTGCTTAATGTTGCCAGTGGCTGCTTCCGATTGCTCTGCCAATTTTCTAACTTCATTGGCCACGACGGCAAATCCGCTTCCAGCCTCGCCTGCACGAGCAGCTTCAATGGCGGCATTAAGGGACAAAAGCTTAGTTTGGGAAGCCATTTGCTGAATTAGATTAATGATCGTTGCAATAGACTCTGAATGCTGTTTTACTTCATTAACCGTAGATGAAACACTTTTAACCTCTAATCCAAATTGATCTAATGCCAGCATGAGTTCTTTTAAATTTTTTTCACCAGTGCTTGCAGATGTATTCATTGAATGGGTTTTATTCATTGCCTTTTGCATATGTTCGTTGATCGCACTGATTGATTGTTTCATATTTTGGAACATTTTAATGCTGTTGTCAGAACTGGCAGCCGTTTGCCCAGCGCCAAGCTTTACCACCTCAATGGCTTCCATTAGATGATCGTTTTCCTCAAGTACCTCTCCGGAAAATCTCTTAAGTTCCGTGCCCGTTTTTGATAAATCTTTTGTTGTCGAGGAAATTTTGTTCAATAACGAGCTTATTTGTTCGATCATGGCTTCAAAGCTTTTGATTAGGGAGATGATTTCCGGTGTTGATGTTTTGGCATTGATTTCTACGTCTAATTTTCCATTCCTTGCTTCTTTCATGACCTCTCTGAGTTTTGACAGCGGTTTAGTTAGATTTCTAACCAATAAAATAATAATCACTGAGGTAATAGTAAGGCTTAATAATGCCACAATGGTTATGTATTTAGCCATATCATTGATTTCCATTAAGTAGAGCTTTTGCGGAATGGCAATCGCATAGATCCCTTTGAATTCCTGAATCGACTGAAAGGAGATTGTAAACTGCTCCCCGTTAATCTCCTTATGAAGGAGCCCATCTTGCTTTTTGCGGATTTCCTCTTGGATGGGTTTGGGAAGTTTTATCGAACTATTTTTGCTGATTTTGAAGGGAACAGCCTCTTTTTCACTGATTAAAAAGAAATTCCCTTGCAGCCCATCCTTTGCAAGCTCTGCATCCTGCCTTTTAATCACTTGCTCCATTTTAGCATTAAATTTTTCTTGATCACCAACATAAATAAGCATTAAATTCTGTGCCAAATCATATATCGTTCTGACTTCCTGGGTCATCCGCTGCTCCATAAACTGAATCGCATTTTCTTTAGACTTATTATAAGAAATAAAGGCAACCGCGGAAACAGTCAGCAGAAGCAGACTCAGCATGAGTATTAAAATTCTTGATTGCAGCGAAAACCTTTTTAAAAAACTAAACCATTGATCTTTGAACTTTAATCTAGACAAAAATAGGTCCCCCTTCCTATGACAGATTTATTATGCCAAAGAAATATTAAGGGATTGTAAATAGGGGGTAAGGGTTTTGTGAACAAAAGCCAAGGCTGATTGAGTTATGTTAACTAATACGATTTGAAAGGGTGAACAGTTACCGGGAATGCAGGGCTATGGGGTTTGAGGGAACGCAAGCGGGTGAACCGTGCCCGAGAGTGTGAGTTTTCGAGGTTTGAGGGAACGCAAGCGGGTGAACCGTGCCCGAGAGTGTGAGTTTTCGAGGTTTGAGGGAACGCAAGCGAGTGAACCGTGCCCGAGAATGCAGATTTCCAAGGTTTGAGGGCACGGAACAGGCTGAACGATGCCCAAGATAGTATATTTTTCCGCTGTAAAGGCATGGATCACATAATCATATTGGAAATAGAACGTATGTTTCTATTTTTCTGGTTAAATATAGAAAAATATGATAATATGAAACTAGCAGCTGCATGTAGCGGATGGGCGGTTGGCACTCCCTAGTGAGAGGGGGTGTTAAAAGTGGTGACATATGAAGCATTAAATATGCTGCTCCAATTTGGCATTTTTCTGGCATCGGCATTGGCAGCTATCATCGCAATGATTGCACTTGTCACCAATAGAAAAAAGAAGTAATTGCCCGCCGCTCCTCCAAAGTGTTGGGAAATTACTTCTTTTACTAAGTCTGCCTAACCAATTGGTCAGCCGCTTATGCTGCGGCATGCAGTTGTTTAGGCTGAGCGTATCCTTCGCTCAGTCATTTTTTTATTAATCTCATTATAAGTGAAAATACCTAGGTTTGCAATTATTAGCAAAATGGATGCAAGATGTTCATCATTGATTTGTCTCCAATACCTGCTGATAGTCTGCGAATCAAGCACTTTTTTTCACCAGCCATTTGAAAAACTTATAATGCAGCACTAGAAAATAAATGAGGAATGGGTAAGATAAAGCGGAATACCCTATATTCCATTCATTATAGGAGATAAACCTAAATTTAAAGGCTGCATATTCTAATACCAATGTAAGGATCGTTGCTGCTAATAGGTAGCCTATTTTCCATTTAATTGGCCTATGGTAAGGGTAGAGATTTAATACAATGATACTGGCAGAAAAATAAAAAATGACTTGTCCAAATAAAGGAGGAAGTTGAATTCCGGGCTTATCCAGCACATATAATTTGTATTTCAAAGCCAAGATTGAATCTACAAGAAGTCCGAACAATGTAGCGAACAGTGATGTCACGTAAATCTCATAGGTTTTCATTTTTTTAGGGATAAAATAGGCAATAAAAATCAATATTATGCTTGTCATTACTACAAAAATCGTTTGTGGTTCCATACATATTCCCTCGCTAATAAAATACACAAATCCTCTTTATATCATTTAATCACTCTTAATACTCCAACGAATAGGTTATGATCCCATATTACTTTGCCTGGACTGAACAGGACTTTTTCCTTAAGAGAATTCCCATATTATTCGTTTTGTAAACGTTTTTTTCTAAAAGTCAATTAAATTGACTTAAATATCGTACATATTTTCTTGACACTATAGTTGATAATGATTATCATTACTAATATAGTTATTAATATAAAGGTGGTTTTAATGTGAAATACATAAAATTAGTCTCGGGTTCAATTATTCTTGCAGGAGGTCTTTTAGCTGGATGCGCAAGTGAAAATTCTGTAAAGAAAGAACCAACGCAAGAATTGCTAACTGCAGGAGCCGATTTAGCCAAGGAACAAGAAGCTTATAAAAATTTTGCGATGGAACAGATTGATCAGTTCGTTTTAAAAACAGGGGAATTTGTTCAAGCGGTACAAGATGGAGATGTTGATAAAGCGAAAGCTCTCTATGCCCCTGCACGAATGTTTTTTGAACGTTCAGAGCCTGTTGCGGAAAGCTTTGGAGATTTAGATCCCCGAATTGATGCTAGATTAGCAGATATTAAGGAAGAAGGAAAAGGGGAAGAGGAATGGTCCGGCTATCACAAAATTGAATTTGGTCTTTGGGAAGAAAACACAACAAAGGGATATGAAGAAACAGCAGCACAATTATTAAACGATACAAAGGAGCTACGGGCAAAAGTTGAAACGGTGGAAATCACCCCTGAGTTAATGATCACCGGGGCAATTGATCTTCTAAACGAAGTGTCTACTTCGAAAATAACGGGTGAAGAGGAAATCTATTCACACACAGATTTATATGATTTCAAAGCAAACATTGAAGGTGCAGAAAAAATTTATGAGATTTTTAAAGAGAAACTGAGTAAGAAAGATATGAATCTAGTTGAAACACTTGATGGTCGTTTCCAAACGATCAACAATCTTCTTGCCAAATATGAGGATGGAAATGGCGGGTATGTTTCCTTTGAAACACTTACACCAGATGATACCAAGGCATTGTCAGAAGCTGTAGATCAATTAGGTGAACCTTTAAGTCAAATGGCTATTGTTGTGGAGTGATTAAATTGACAGCAGAAAGAACGCAATCTATTTTAGAAAAAAAAATTACACGAAGGGATATGTTAAAAACCGCGGGTGTGGGCGGCATGGGGATGCTTCTCGGAGCCTCAGGCATGGGCGGAGTGTTAACAGCCATGGGTGCTCAGCCATTTTCTGATGACAATCCATCGGCAAAGAATAAAGTCAACTTCTATGGTCCCTATCAATCTGGCATTCTTACCAAAAATCCAGAGCATGTTTATTTTGTTGCGTTAAATGTGACAGCAAAATCAAAAAATGAGCTTAAAGAGCTTTTTCAAGTTTGGACAGAAGCAAGTGTACGAATGATGAACGGAGAAATGAAAGGAAATTCCGATAATACCTTGCTGCCCCCTCACGATACCGGGGAAACAGAAGGACTGGATGCCTCCCGCCTGACCCTAACCTTTGGTGTTGGACCAAGCCTTTTCGAAAAACCAGAGCTCGGATTAATGCACCAAAGACCAAAAGAACTAAAGGATCTTCCGCATTTTCCAAAGGATCAGCTGGATCCGCAATATGTTGGTGGAGATCTGTGTATTCAAGCATGTGCAGATGTTCCCCAAGTCGCATTCCATGCAGTAAGAAATCTTATTAGGGATGCAAGAGGCCAGGTGACAATGAAATGGGCTCAAACAGGGTTTAACACCTATCCCGTCAAAAAGGGAAAAAAAGAAACACCGCGAAATTTATTTGCCTTTAAGGATGGCACGGCAAATCCTAATGTAGATGATAAAAAAGAAATGAATGATGTTGTCTGGATTCAGCCTGGGGAATCAAAAGCCTGGCTGACTGGAGGTACGTATTTGGCTGTAAGAAAAATCCAAATGCATCTCGAAACATGGGATCGTACAGCCTTAGGAGAGCAGGAAGCCGCATTTGGCCGCCACCGTGATAGCGGTGCCCCGCTTGGCAAATCTAATGAATTTGATTCCGTAGAGTTAGACCGAATGGATGAGAAGAATCAGCCGATTACTCCTGCTGATTCGCATGTTTATTTGGCTAAACAAGTAAAAGACCGGATCTTGCGGAGATCGTTTTCCTATTCAAATGGCATTCGGCCGGATACCGGTGCCTTTGATGCAGGATTGGTTTTCATCTCCTTTCAAAAAAATCCTAATCAATTTATTAATATCCAGAACAGCCTTGGCAGGGCTGATAAATTAAATGAGTATATCACCCATCGCGGCAGCGGACTTTTTGCCTGTTTCCCAGGTGTAAAAAAAGGAAGCTACCTTGGTGCCGCCCTTTTTGAATAATTGAATGCAGGCAGACATGGTGAATTTGCTGAGATTACGGCTGCCTCTTTTGCATTTCACCAGAGTCTACTTTTATTTCCAGCCTTTTATAAGGAGCTTTATAATAATGAAAAAATTGTTATGTATTCTTTCTCTTCTATTTATCCTGCTGCTGCCACTTAGAATATCTGCAGCAGAGGAGAGCTATAGCCATTTGTTTATTTCTGTCGGTGATGCAATTATGAATGGAAAAGCGGAAAACTGGAGTGAGGTTGAAACCGCTTTGCAGACATTGACACGGGATTGGCAGGAAAATAATAAAAGTGATATAAACGAGGAAAAGCTAGTTGACAAGTACATAAAGGAAACGCAAGAAGCTGTTAAAGAGAAAAACAAAGATGTACTTTTGAAACAACTATCCAATCTCTCAAATGCCCTTGTTGCCTACGAAAAAGCGATGAATCCCGTTGATAAGGCTGAACTTAGAAATGAATTTAAAACAAAGGTCACACCGGCGCTTACGTCTCTTCAAGAAGCAATTAGAGTGAAAAATGCGGAAGAAATGAATGCTGCTTATAAAAAGCTTTTAACGGTGTGGACAAAAAATGAAGGAATCGTTCGTGACCAAAGCATTGAATATTATGGTCAAATAGAAACACAAATGGGATTTTTGCGAATCGCTATTTTAAAGGAAGATAAAAGCTATACTGAGATTCAGAAACATTTCACAGGACTATCTGACACCATGAACAGCTTTGCTTCCGGAGCTGTGGCAAAGACGAAAAAAAAGGAAGATCATTCCTTGCAAACATTAATTGATTTATTAGACCAGGCTATCTCAAATCTGGATCAAAACCATTACGAAAAAGCAATTGCCGCCCTGGAGGAGTTTTTAACCGTATGGCCAACGGTTGAGGGAGAGGTACAAACAAGAAATGGTGCTTTATATAAGGAATTAGAAAATAATATCCCGATAATCGCCGGAAAACTTTCAGCGTCCAACACAGACCCTACACTGAAAGATCAATTAAAGGAATACAAACAGGAGCTTTCTCTGCTGCAAAAGAAGAACTACACAGTCTGGGATGCAGCTTTGATCATGCTTCGAGAAGGACTTGAGGCTTTGCTGATTGTTTCGGCGCTTATTGCTTTTTTACGAAAGACAGATCATAGGCAATATGAAAAATGGATCTGGCTTGGAGCATTTGCTGGAATTTTACTTAGTGTCCTTGCTGCCATTGTCATTAATTCTGCCTTCTCATCTGCGATGGCAGGGGCAAATAGAGAAATTTTAGAAGGCACAACAGGGATCATCGCAGTTATTATGATGCTTGGTGTCGGAGTTTGGCTCCATCAAAAATCACAAATTCAAGCATGGAATAAATACATTCAGGCCAAAGTGGGGAAGGCGCTTTCGACAGGCAGTGTTCTCACCCTGGCATTAATTAGCTTCCTTTCAATTTTTAGGGAAGGAGCAGAGACACTCATTTTTTATACAGGAATGGCTCCATCCATTTCTGCGGAAAAACTGGTACTGGGCATTGCGATTGCTTTTATAATTTTACTTGGATTTACTTGGCTGCTTATCAGGTACAGTACAAAAATTCCGATGGGGACCTTCTTTAAGGGTGCAACCATGCTCATTTACCTAATGGCATTTAAAATTCTTGGCGTAAGCGTACATGCCCTGCAGCTGACAAGCGTAGTTGACACGCATTTAATCAGACATATCCCTATAATTGATATCATCGGATTTTTCCCAACTCTAGAAACCATTATCCCTCAATGTGTGTTAATTGGCATTATGGTTCTTGCTATGCTGGCGGTGAAAAGAAAGCAAAGGGCTGTGACCCCAGCTAAATAGGTATCCACTTCACAAAATATAAAAGAGACCTTTCATTCTGACTAGAATGAAAAGGTCTCTTTTTTCAGGAGTGTCTAAATAGTGGTTGTGATGATCCATTGACTTGTAACAGATTAAAGTATTGGCCCCGCCTACGCCGAATACCATGATAGCCACATATGCCATCCACCTATTTTTATTATATTTGAAAGCGTTTTCATTTTCAATAAAAAACGTCCAGCAAATATCGACAAAGTTCTTCTTAACCAATTATTTGCAGCGTCTTCACTGGTTGTTTGCAGCTTCTGTCGAAATTCTATGGTTCTATTTGATTGTTTTTTCCTATTTTCATAATGTAAAATAGTAGAGAATTGGGGGAATATTCTTAAATTATTACGAAAGTAGGGGTTCTTTTTGTCTAAACCACTTGTAAAAATTCTATTTGTCCTAGCACTTTTAGTTGGCATCGCCGGTCAGCCAATTACTAGTCTAGCGGCAGCAGAAAAGAATGTTAATTATGTCAGCCTTGGTGATTCCTTGGCAGCAGGCCAAACACCATTTAAGACAATTGGAAAAGGCTATCCGGATTTTATTGCGGAAAACTTTCAGCAATTGGATGTTTTGAATTCATTTGTCCGGGATTATGCAGTATCAGGCTATACAACATCAGATGTCCTTAATGATATCACCAATAATGTAACCAAAGGGGACAATGCTGGTATTCAGGCTGTTTTGAGCCAAGCTACCCATGTGACACTGGATGCTGGTGCAAACGATATTTTAAAAAAGCTTACAATTGATAAAGAAAAGATGAGTATTTCTTTTGTTGAGGACGAAGTTAAGCAAACACTTGGCGAAGTTCAGGAAAATCTTGTGCAAATTATCACCGCAGTGAAAACATTAAACCCAGACGCAAAGCTATACATCATGGGCTATTACAATCCATTCCCGCATTTGCCGGCTGAAAACCAGGCTGTGCTTGGACAAGCTTTGAAGATATTAAATGCTTTAATTGAGCAGGTGGCTGTGAAATCAGGATCTGTATACGTTTCTACGGAAGACGTTATTGGTGAAAATATTGCCTATCTGCCAAATCCAGAAGATATTCATCTAAGCGAGGATGGCTATAAAGCACTTTCTGAACTTTTTTGGAACGTGATGAAGCCAAGTGACGCGGCCGAAGAACCAGCCGAAAAGCCTGCAGACAAACCTGCTGCAAAGCCGGCTAAAGAATCCAAGGCCGTATACTGGGACGGCATGTTATTGAAAAAAGGTCAGACTGGCAGATTGGTAATCGAGAAGCCTATTAATCTTTGGAAACGTGCAGATGGCGAGCTTCAATTTGTGAGAGTGTTAAAACCGGGAGAAGTATACCGTGTGTATCGTTTCGATCAGGAATATGGTGGCCAATACGGGCTTGGCGATGGATACTATGTAACAAAGATCAATGATTATGTTATCTACCAGACACCATCTAAAGAAAAACTGCAGCAAGCAGCACAATAATTCATTAATCAAAAAGATCCGCCATTTTGTATAATTGGCGGGTCTTTTTTAATAACTTAAATATTTAGAATATTCATTACGTAAGGTATAATGAGAATATCTTAAGATGTTAATAGAATTGGATATTTATACGGATATTTTTCAACAAAACAGAAAGCAGGGTTTATATGAATACTATTGAGGATTTTTTTATTGGCCAGATGGCAAGGCTGCAGCGTAAATTTACCGATGAAGATGTAGATAAGTGTAAGGAATTAACAAAGGATTATAGTGCTGTATACAATCCAGACCATGATGTCTGGAAAAGTAACTATCATCAGCCAATCGTGCCTGGTCTGCTGGCTGAAGGACTCATTAATCAGGTAATCTATGAAAGGCTTCCTGGCCGTGCCTCCATTTTGCTGCAAAAGGAATTGGTTTTTTATCATCCTGTTTTTGTTGGTGATAGTATTACAGCAGAATTGGAGATTATGGATATCAATATGGATAGGAATTGGATTAGTTTAAAAGTGACTTGTTTTAATCAGGACCTGAAGGAAGTGATTAAAGGACAAGTTGTTATATGTCTTCTAAATTCAAACGGATTAGGTGATTAAATTTGAAGAAATCCATGAATCTGGTTGATGGAGCCGCAGGTTTGGGCTTTCTTGAGTTCGATTTAAGCGGAAGGCTTGTTAAAATAAGCTCCGACTTTTGTGATTATTTTTCAGTTAACCAAAACGACCTCCTAGGTGCCCCCATCCATGAAATGATTCAAGATTTAAATTACCGGAAACAGAAAAACGTTTGCTTTGGCAAAATTCTAGGCTACTCCTGTCTATTAAGAGTAGAAGAAAGGGATACAAGAATTTTCCATATACTTGTCCGTCATGATGAAATAGAGTATTCCGACATGGTCTCTTTTGTCAATTCGATTTCAAAATTAAAGAAAAGATCAAGTCGGCCAAACCGCTATGGATTCGATGAAATCATTGGGGAAAGCTATTCGATCAAACAAATTAAAGAACTGGCCGCACGAATTGCAACGAGTAATTCAACCGTACTGTTAACGGGCGAGAGCGGTACAGGCAAGGAATTGTTTGCACAGGCAATACACGGACTAAGTGCAAGAAAACACCATCCATTTGTAGCCGTCAATTGCGCGGCAATCCCAGATGAACTATTTGAATCGGAGCTTTTTGGCTATGAAGCCGGTGCTTTTAGCGGGGCAAAAAAAGATGGGAAACCAGGGAAAATTGAATTAGCCCAGCACGGTACTCTTTTCCTTGATGAAATCTCGGAACTTCCCTTACAAGCCCAAGGAAAGCTCCTGCGAGTATTGCAGGAAAGAGAAGTGGAGCGGCTAGGAGGGACCGGAAGCAAGTACGTTGATATAAGAATTATTGCCGCGACAAACCGTGATTTAAAAACATTGGTTAATGAAGGGAAATTCAGGCAGGATTTGTTTTACCGCTTATATGTTTTTGATTTAAAAATCCCTTCTCTAAGGCAAAGAAAGGATGATATTCTTCCATTAGCCCATTATTTCATTGATTACTTCAATGAAGAGTTCGGTCTTCAGGTAAAGTATATTGATCCAAGTCTGCAAAAATGGCTTTTAGAATATGAGTGGCCGGGTAATATCAGGGAGTTAAAAGCCTTTATTGAACGGGGGATGAATATTGTTGAAGGGGATACCTTAAGACAAACTCCTTTTTTTGCAGCATCACCAGAGAACTTCACTTCATCTTCACAAGATTATTCTCCAGTCAAAACACTTAAAGACGAGGTCGAAAATGCCGAGATCCATGCGATTCAGCGGGCATTAAAGGAGACAGGCGGAGATCGTTCCACGGCTGCCCTACTATTAAACATCCATATCGCAAGCCTCTATCGAAAGATCGCAAAATATAAAATACAGTAACTTTTTTTAATGCGCACATTGTTTCTTCAATGTGCTTTTTTCAATCTCGCAATCTTAATTCTAATTTTTGCGAAAGATTCGCAATAATGCAAAGTTATTAAAAGATATCCCTTAAATGATCACGCTTTGTTTTGGCACGCTTTTTGCAATATTTACTGTCAGAAGGGAGGAATTTACGATGTTAAATTTTTCGTTTACAGATGAACAAGAGCATTTTCGGAAAATGTTAAAGGAATTTGCCAAAGAAGAACTTCTTCCTAACTATATGAAATGGGATCGTGAAGGCACCATGCCGAGGCATCTTTGGAAGAGACTAGGGGATATAGGTGTAACAGGCCTTAGAATTCCCGCGGATTATGGCGGCAGTGATGCCGATTGTGTAACAACTGGCATTGCTGCAGAAGAAATCGGCCGTGGGGATTTTAATCTAACTTATGCGGTGATGCTGAATGCACTAATTGGTGAAATCATAACGAATCATGCAAGTGAAGAGCTAAAGAATGAATGGCTGCCAAAAATAGCATCGGGCGAAAGTATCATCGGTATCGCCATTACAGAGCCATCCGCTGGTACAGATGCTGGGGGGATCAAGTCAACAGCTGTACATAAAGGCAATGTCTATGTACTGAACGGTGAAAAGTCTGGAATCAGTGTGGCAACGATAGGAGATGCTTTTTTAATATTTGCTAAAACTAACCCTGAATTAGGCAATCGCGGGATCAGTGCATTTATCGTCCCTTCAGACCTTCCTGGCGTGGAATGCAGAGGTTATGAAGATATGGGAAATGTTCCTGTAAGCAGGGGATCCATTTATTTAAATGATGTAGAAGTGCCTGAAAAAAATTTAATTGGCCTTGAAAATAAAGGATTTTCACAGGTTATGAATGGTTTTGACCTCAGCCGTTTATTGATTGGCCTGCAATGTGTTGGTGCGGCTATGCAAAGTCTCGAAGAAACCATTGAACATGTAAAGGTGAGACATACCTTCGGGAAACCGCTTGCCACCTATCAGGGTGTTTCGTTCCCGATTGTTACACATTTTTCTTCATTAGAAATGGTCAAGTGGCAGGCCTATCGCGGGCTATGGCTGCGTGATCAGGGAATGAAGCATTCTAAAGAGTCTGCTTCTGTTAAGTGGCTGGGGCCAAAATACAGCCGAGAAGCGATTCACGAATGCTTATTACTGAATGGCCATTATGCCTATACGAAAGAAATGCCGCTCGAACAGCGTTTGCGTGATGTCATTGGACTGGAAATCGGCGACGGAACGGCCCAGGCAAATCAGATGGTGATTGCCAAAGACATCATAGGCAAGGAATTCCGTTCCTATTAGCATGGGCGGTTCATTCATATGAAAAAAGTGGAAGAGGAATTTTTTATCGGGCAAATGGCTGTGATAAACAGAGAATTCACCTTGGATTTCGTCGAACAAAGCCTGCACGTAATAAGTAATTATAACCAAATTTTTGAAAAAGCATTAAGAATGAAGGATGGCCTGCCAATTGTGCCGTGGTTCTTAGCTGAAGGATTGGTTATTGAATTGCTTTATGAAGAGTTTTCCGGATACCAGCTATTAATGATGCAAAAGGAATTATTGTATTTAGAGCTTGTATATATTGGCGATACGATAACGGCTGAGATTGAAGTCATTGATATTAATGAAAAGCGTAAATGGCTAACAGCAAAGGTTCTTTGCAGGAACGAGAGAGAAAATGTTGTTATTAAAGGGCAAATTGTCCTGCAAATTCAATAAATCTAGGAGGCTATCAAAATGGAATTAACAGATATTCTTTATGAAAAAGACAATGGGATTGCAAAAATTACAATTAACCGCCCACACGTATATAACGCATTCCGGCCAAAGACGATTCGTGAATTAATTGGTTCTTTAAGAGATGCATGGGATGATAACAGGATTGGCGCAGTTATTTTAACAGGGGCCGGCGATAAGGCATTCTGCGTAGGCGGCGATCAAAAAGAAAAAGGTGATGAAGGCGGATATGGTTATTCAGGCGGGCTGGCCGGAGGAATCGGGCTTGAGGTGGAGGAGCTCCAGTTAACCATCCGCAACATACCCAAGCCCGTCATTGCAGCCGTTAATGGATATGCTATTGGCGGAGGCCATGTCCTTCATGTGGTTTGTGACTTAACGATTGCGGCAGATACAGCGAAATTTGGCCAGGCCGGTCCAAAGGTTGGAAGCTATGATGCAGGTTTCGGCTCTGCCTATCTAGCCCGTATCGTTGGAGAAAAGAAAGCAAGAGAAATTTGGTATTTATGTGAACAATACACAGCACAGGAAGCAAAAGAAATGGGGCTTGTTAATAAAATAGTCCCTGCAGATCAGCTTCAGCAGGCGGCGATGGAATGGGCTGAAAAAATCCTGCAAAAAAGCCCTACAGCGATTAAAATGCTGAAATATTCTTTTAATGCGGACAGTGCAAATATCCAGGGGATCACACAGCTTGCTATGGGCAGCTTGGCAATGTTCTACAATACGGAAGAATCTGCCGAGGGCAAACATGCATTCTTGGAAAAAAGACCGGTAGATTTTAATAAGTTTAGAGGTTAAAAAAACATAATGGTCAATGGGGAGGAATGGGAGTTGAAACTAGAAACAATTTTAACAAAGGAATATGTTGAACGTTATCAATCACAATGGCCAAATCGCACCATTTTGGATTATTTAGATGATGCCATTGAAAAACACCCAGATAAAATTGCCATTATTGATCGGAAAAGCAGATATACGTATCGCGAACTTGAGAAGCTGGTAAATCGAGTTGCTTTAGGCCTAAATGAAATAGGTCTGGGCAAGGGGGATGTCATCTCCCTCCAGCTGCCTAACTGGACTGAATTTGTCATCCTGCATCTTGCCATTACAAAAATTGGAGCTATCACCAATCCGTTGATTCCATTTTATCGTGATCGGGAAATTGGCTATATGGTTGGTTTAGCAGAATCAAAGATGATTGTCGTGCCAAGCCGCTTCCGCAATTTCTACTATCCCGAAATGATTCATCGATTAATGGAACAGTGGCCAGCAATGGAGCATGTCTATGTCATAGGCGATGATGTTCCAAATGGAATGAAATCATTTTCCTCTTTAATTGATGTGCCATGGGAAGAAAAGAAAGATATCAATCTTCTCAATGAAATAACTCTTGATCCAAACGACATCACACAAATTATCTTTACTTCGGGAACCACCGGCAATCCTAAGGGGGTTATGCATACCCATAACAGCCTTTGTATAGCGGCTCAATATTGGAATGGCCGCCTTGGCTTAAATGCTGATGATGTGATGTTTATGGCTTCCACTGTTGCTCATCAAACCGGATTTGTCTATGGGGTTCGTGCACCGGTTCAAGCAGGCGGCACAGCTATTTTTCAAGATATGTGGAACCCAAGGGAATTTGTCGACTTCATTGAAAAAGACAAAGTAACGATTACCGCAGGTGCTACCCCATTCCTAAGAGATTTTATTGGGCAGGAAGGATTAGAAAACTTTGATCTTCGTACACTGAAAATCTTCGGTGCATATGGTGCGCCTATTCCAAGGGCACTAGTTAAAGAGGCAAGGGAAAGGTTTAATTTTAATATTTTAGCAGGATGGGGACAAACAGAAAATGGCTTGGTTACCTTAACAAACTTGGAAGACCCTGAAGAAAAGCTCATTGGTTCAGATGGCATTCCTTTTACGGGCATGGAGGTAAAAATTGTGGATGAGGAAGGGAATGAATGTCCTCGAAACCAGGAAGGGAATCTTCTATCCAAAGGTCCTGCTCACTTTGTTGGCTATTTAAAACGCATGGAGGATACGCTTAAAGAGTTCAGCGGCGATTGGTTTATGACAGGTGACCGTGCCACTATGGATGAAGATGGCTACATCCGAATCACTGGGAGAAGCAAAGACATCATTATACGCGGCGGAGAAAATATCCCAGTTGCCTATATTGAAAATATCTTATATGAGCATCCGGATATTTCCGATGCCCAGGTTGTCGCGATGCCGGATCCGAGGCTGCAGGAAAAAGCTTGTGCGTTTATCAGCATGAAGGCAGGTAAGACACCGCTGACATTAAAAACATTACAGACATTTTTAACCGATAAAGGGGTGGCCAAACAGTATTGGCCTGAACATGTGGAAGTTATTGATGATTTTCCGCGGACACCAAGCGGAAAAATTCAAAAGTTTCGTCTGCGTGAGAAAATTAAAGAATTGGTAAAAGAATAATATTAATGAGGAAAACGGAGGTTGAACATATGTCAGAACGTATTGCATTTATTACTGGAGCGGGTAGAGGAATTGGCCGAGAGATTGCGAGAAAATTAGCCTCAAATTCTTTCAAAATTATTGTTACCGATGTTAATCTTACCAATGCAGAAGAGACCGTTGCGCTGATTAAAGAAGCGGGCGGTGAAGGAACGGCAGTTTACTGTGATGTAACAAAATTGGAAAGCGTTCAGGAGGCAGTAAAAACTTCATTGGAGCGTTACAAAACCATTGATGTATTGGTCAATAACGCCGGATGGGATAAAATTGAGCCATTTTTAAAAAGCGAACCGGAGACATGGAAAACGGTTATTAATATTAATTTAATGGGGCAAATTCATACGTGTAAAGAAATACTGCCTCATATGATCGAAAATGGCTATGGAAAAGTCGTCAATATCGCCTCCGATTCCGGAAGAGTCGGCTCAAGCGGTGAAGCCGTCTACTCTGCTGCCAAAGGCGGCGTCATCGCTTTTACAAAAACATTAGCCCGAGAGATGGCCAGACATAAAATCAATGTCAATTGTGTAGCACCTGGGCCGGCAGACACACCGCTATTCCAGGAAATTGGCTCCTATAATCAAGGGATTGCGGCTGCTCTGGAAAAAGCCATCCCGTTCCGCCGCCTGGCACAGCCAAGCGACATTGCCGGAGCAGTAGCCTACTTCGCTTCAGAAGAAGCAAACTACGTAACCGGCCAAACCCTATCCGTTAACGGCGGCCTAACCATGTGTTAACAAGTGGCGAATGTCTTCACCGCGTTAAACCACCGGGGGACAGTCCCCCGGCACGTTAATGCGGTAAATTTTAAGAATAGTCTGCTAAATTTATAGAGTTATAGAGGAATTTACCGATGGGTCTAGAATGGAAATAACAAAGGTCTTTATGTACATAGGAGAAGGGGATGTGCAAAATGAATTTTGAACTTTCTGAGGATATCAAATCTCTTAAACAAGGAATCCGTGATTTTATTGATCATGAGGTCGATCCGAAAGCGATGTTAATCGAAGAAACGAATGAAATTCCTGAAGAAATTATGGAAAAATCGAAAAGAATGGGATTGTTTGCTCTTAGTGTGCCAGAAGAATATGGTGGATTGGGGTTAAGCATGGTTGGCAAATGTGCAGTGCTTGAGGAATTGGGCAGGACACATAATGGCTACACAACCGTTATTGGCGGACACACCGGTATCGGCGGTGTCGGCATCGTTGAGATGGGGAACGAGGAGCAAAAGCGAAAATATTTGCCGGACATGGCTTCAGGAGAGAGAATCGGAGCTTTTGCTTTAACGGAACCAAGCGCCGGCTCACATGCGTCAAATTTGAAAACGACGGCTGTGAGAAAAGGCGATAAATATATTTTAAATGGCAGCAAGCATTATATTACCAATGCGCCGATTGCGGATATCTTTACCGTGATGGCCGTAACTGACCCATCGAAAGGGGCAAAAGGAATTACTTCTTTTATCGTTGAAAAGGATTTTCCAGGGTTTAAAGTCGGAAAGATTGAAAAGAAGATGGGCCTGCATGGCTCCCATTCTGCTGAATTATTTTTTGAGGATTGTGAAGTTCCGGCGGAAAATGTATTGGGTGTGGAAGGCCAGGGCTACGTCAATGCATTAAAGATATTGGCAAATGGCCGTGCGGGGATGGCTGCCAGAAACCTGGGATCCTGTGATAAGCTCCTTGAAATGTCGCTCGATTTTGCCCATATGCGAATCCAGTTCGGCAAACCGATTTTTGAACAGCAAATTATCCAGCATTACTTAGCGGAAATGGCATTAGAAACAGAGGCTTTAAGATCAATGACCTATCGTGTTGCCTGGATGGTAGACCAGAAAATCAATGTCATCAAAGAAGCTGCGATGGTCAAATTACTTGGCTCGGAAACCTATAATCGCATTGCGGACAAAGCTGTACAAATTCATGGAGGCATCGGCTATATTGCCGAGTACCCGATTGAAAGGTTTTACCGTGATGCGCGAATTACAAGAATTTACGAAGGTACTTCAGAAATACAGAAAAATATAATCGCGGCCCAATTGCACAAGAAATATGAAAAAGCGAGGGTATAACATTGGACTATACAAATATTTTACTGGAGAGGGAAGGGAAAATCGGCGTTATCAAAATAAACCGTCCCGAGGTGCGAAATGCATTAAATGGCCAGACCGTGAAGGAGATCTCTTCAGCCTTTGAAGCCTTGGAGAATGATCAGGAAATTGGGGTCATCGTGTTCACGGGTGCAGGTGAAAAAGCCTTTGCCGCTGGAGCAGATATAAATGAACTAAAAAACCGCGGTGCTTCCGAAGCCCTTCCCATCAGCTATTTATCAGAGATCTATCGCCGAATCGAAAACAGCAAAAAAGCCACGATTGCGGCGATTAACGGATATGCATTAGGAGGCGGCTGCGAACTAGCAATGGCCTGTGATATCCGCGTGGCCTCTGAGAACGCGAAAATAGGTCTCCCAGAACTAAACTTGTCCATTATTCCAGGGGCAGGAGGGACGCAGCGGTTAGCCAAAATTGTCGGTAAAGGCAGAGCCATGGATATGATTTTAACCGGTGAATTTATTTCAGCGGCTGAAGCCAAGGAAGCGGGTCTTGTAACCAATGTTGTTCCACAGGATGAATTATGGGAAGCAGTAAAGGAGAAAGCAAGCATTATTTTAGCCAAAGGACCACTCGCGGTACAATTGGCTAAAATGGTCATTAATAAAGGTTTTTCTTCCGATATGGATACAGGATTAATGATAGAAAGTCTGGCACAGGCCGTCCTATACGGAACAGATGATAAAAAAGAAGGAACCCAAGCCTTTCTTGAAAAAAGAGCACCCATATTTAAAGGGAACTAATGTTATGCAAAGATGCAATATGAAGACTGCCGATAGCACTAAGCGGCAGTCTTTTTTTATTTATTGGACAAGAAAATGAAAGTTTTATAAATTTTCAGTTGATTTTTTACCTTTTGCAACATATCATAATGATATATCAACTTGATATATCAAAGCGATACAAGGAGGATACAAAAAAGTGTCAATTGAACATTCCATTCTTGCTGTATTAAGCTTTTGGCCGAGTACAGGATACGATATTAAAGCCGAGTTTGAACATAAAGCCGCCGGTTTATACTGGGGAATGAGCTATGGAAGCATTTATCCGAAATTGAAAAAGCTTGAAGAGGAAGGCTTTATTTATCCGGTTGAACAGGAGGAAGAGGGCCGCAAAAAAAAGCTGTACGAACTCACACCAAAAGGGTGGAAGGAATTTGAAAATTGGCTTCAGTCTCCACCGGCCTACCCGGTTGTTAAAGATGAATTATTAATGAAGATGTCAACCTGGCACGAAGATATAGATAGTTCTGTATTAATCAGCCATTTGCAAAAGAGAAGAGATACGACGAATGACTTACTTGAATTTGTTAAAGGCTGGTCAACAAATGGTTTATCATATGTCAGTGATTATGGCATGCTGGCGATTCGCTACGCAGAAATACGGCTGGAGGCCGATTTGAAGTGGATTGAAGAATCAATCATTGCTTTAGAAAAAAATCAGCTGCCACATGGACAGGATTTAAGCGGAAATACGCCAAAGCGGCTGACAAGGAGAAGAGAATCTATTCAGGAGGAAGAGGGGAAATCATAGATGAAAGCTGGTATATTTGCACCTGTCAAATATCGACCGTTTCGCTCACTATTTGGTGCACAAGTTTTTTCTGATCTTGGAAATTGGCTGGATTTAATAGCCTTACAGGTAATTGTAGCCTATCACTGGGGATTGGATGAAACAGCGATTGCTGCGGTAATCATTGTGCTTGGACTGCCTTGGGTTATTGTAGGTCCGTTAGCGAGCGTGCTAGTTGATCGCCTGCCAAAAAAACAAACCATGATTGCCTGTTTATTATTACGGATGGTGTTTGTAGCGGGGCTATTTTTTGCGCCTAACCTTGCTATACTTTTAATCTTTGTATTCTTAAAAGGCACAGTCGCAGCTATTTATGACCCAGCAAGGCAAAGCATGATTAGGCACACGATCCCTGATCAGCTTCTTCCTGAAGCGGTCACGCTGAGCCAGCTTTCATCTAATACCATGAAAATTCTTGGTCCTGCACTAGGGGGAGGAGTCATTGCTTTATTTGGTGCAAAAAGTCCCTTCTTATTCGAGGCTGCAGGGTTTTTTATCGCCATCTTATTTTTACTTACGTTGCCTAATGTTGCTGATATGGATGCCGATGAGCAATCAAAAAATAAAAAAGGACAGTATTGGAGCGAACTCTCAGAAGGAATCAGGCATATATCCCGTACCTCATTACTAAAAACAGCCGTGATCCTATCGTCTGTCGCGTTTTTTATTATTTTCTTGTATGATGGCCTCTTTATATTCATTGCTCAAAATCTGGGATTTACAGCAGGAAATTTTGGAGTGTTGATTAGTGCTGTAGGCCTTGGCAGCGTGGCTGGTTCTTTTTTGATGGGGAACTGGACGAAATGGAAACAAAAGCCAATTCATGTTATGGCAAGTGCGTCCCTATTTAGCGGTTCTTTCATTATTCTCATCGGTCTTGGCAGCATGGGGATTATGACCCTTCCTCAAGTTTATTGGGTAATTGGTGCGTTTTTTCTCGGTTTTATGGGATCTGGAGAAGCTGTTCCATACGGCTTTCTATTACAGGCTGAAACTCCAAAACATATGATGGGGAGGGTATCCGCAGCAGCGACCTCTTTGCAGACCTTTTCCATGCTGATTGCCCCTGCAATTGGATCGATTCTTGCCAAGTGGCTGAGCACATCAATCGTATTAATAGGAGCGGGAGGGGCCACCTTTGTAATGGGAGCAATTGTCCTTACTCTTGTTGTCAGAAAAATAAAAGCCGCCTCGCCTGCCCTGGAAAAACAGTTCGAAGCTTAATTTGTGAAATACTAACCGTAACTTCCTAATTAAATTTATGAATAATAATGTATGAAAAACATAGAGCTGCCGATTAAAAATGTGTACACATGATCAGGCAGTTCTTTGTGCTTGCATAAAATAAGAATGAGTGATATCTTCATTTGTATAATTCTGAAATTTCAGAGAGGTGGGATTTTGCTGTAACCACTTGTTATTTATTATATCGGTGCACGCGATTGAAACCAATTAGGAGTGATGATTTTGACAAAAGTAGCCATTATTTCTGGATCAAGTTCTGTCCACTCACGTTTGAATGGAATTGAGAATGAGGTAATTTCCTTTTTGAAAGAAAACGATTTTAGTATTGAGCAAGTAAGGGTCATCGATTTACCACCTGAAGACTTAATACATGCCAAATATGACAGCGAAGAAATTAAAAAAACCAATAAAAAGATAGAAGAAGCGGATGCGATCGTTGTCTTAACCCCAGTTTTTAAAGCAGCCTATTCTGGTGTCTTAAAAGCCTATCTTGATTTATTGCCGCAGAAGGCATTTGTTCATAAACCAATACTCCCGATTGTCATAGGTGGGAGTCCTGGCCATTTGCTGGTCATTGATTATGCGCTGAAACCAGTATTCAATGCCCTAGGTGCAACAATTACTTTGAAAGGTGTATATGTTATTGATTCGATGATAGAAAGATTACCTAAGAATCAATTTAGAGTGGATGTGGACGCGAAGGAAAGGCTCCATGAAGAATTGTCCATTCTTGTAAATCTTTTAAGGAATGGCAATCATTTTGCAAGTTCATTGAATTAGGATAAATAAATAATAAAATTTAGTGCGTCTA
>Ga0182742_1000364_pt1 | contig 75933 bp, 59 predicted proteins | sample eDN5th37CBELigMG_FD_128880 | JGI IMG/M metagenome (GOLD analysis project Ga0182742, IMG submission 128880) | Enriched Miracle-Growth compost microbial communities from Emeryville, California, USA - eDNA 5th pass 37_C BE-Lig MG (version 2)... ...
CCACCTGATCGACGATCTGCGTGTGCGCGGCTCTCACCGACGAGAAGTCGGTCGGCCTTCCGTCGGACTGGAAGAAGCAGTCGACCACGGAGGTGCCACCGTCGGCCGGCAGGTTCAGCGGCAGGCATTCGGCGCCGAAGCGGGCGCGCAGATCCGCAAGCACCTGCTCGGGTTGCGCGTCGCGGCTATCGATCTTGTTGATGATCACCATCCGGCAGAGGCCGCGATCCTGGGCGAATTCCATCAGACGCTCGGTCACCGCATCGACACCGGTCGTTGCATTCACGACGATGACCGCGGACTCCACGGCTTCGAGCATCGGGAACGCGCGGCCGACGAAATCCATGTAGCCGGGCGTGTCGATGATCGTGAAGTGGTTGGAATCGCTGTCGAACGTGCAGATCGCCGTGTCGATGGAATGCTGGAGGCGCTTTTCCTGTGGGTCGAAGTCTGAAACGGTGGTGCCCCGCTGCAGATTGCCCTTGTTGCGAATCGCGCCTGCCTGATGCAGCAGGTCTTCCAGCAGCAGGGTTTTCCCGGCGCCGGCCGGTCCCACGAGCGCGAGATTTCGGATGTCCTGAGTCGTGTAGCCCATGCGAATACCCCGGAACGTAGACGCTGCCAACGGCGCCAGCCGGACGCGCCGACGCGAGATCAAGCCTACTCCCGCGTGAGGCCTGACGGGTAGAGCAACTGAGTGCGCCCGCGAGCGGGGGCTTGGTCGAGACGTCGGACGGAGACGGACAGCGCAGCGCTCCAAACACGCAACTGAGCCGTCCGGAAGGCCGGATGCGAGCAGCGTTCGTGAATCCGTACGGTTACGGGATCACCCGACTCGCCGGAGAATCCCAATGCCTGATCCCCGTACGAACCCGAACGAGCATGATGTGCCCGTCGTCCAGCCCGGGAAGCCAACGCCGGACGATCCACGGAAGGAAGCACCGATGCGGGATCCGCCCGTAAACCCCGAACACGACGGCCCTGATGCACCCGTGCGGACGGACGACGATGCGGGAGAACGGCGGCTGGACCAGCTGGAAGGAATCGCAGCGCCGGAGCCGTCTCCGGATCGCGTGATCTACGACGAGAGCCGAGTGCCGGGCTGAATCAGGAAGTCTTGATCTCCAGCCCCGAGCCCTGCTGATCCACGGTCTGGAGGATGACCGGACGCCTCCAGACCTTGTGGACGTATTCCAGAACCCGGCGACTGCGCTCGAGATCGAGCCCTCGTCCGTCGACGGTGTGATCGTGGACGAGCTCGAGCGTCCCATCCACGCGGATGTGCTGCGCCGAAACGCTCGGTGCACCGAAGTTGTATTTGTGGTGGATCACGGTCTCGTGCAGCGCAGTGAGATCGTTCTCCAGCACTTTCACCTGTCCGTCCGAGCGCGCGCTGTAGCGGAACATGTGCAGCTCGTCCGCCAGCTCGCGGGTGAGATAGTTGCGGACGAAGCCGAAATCGTCGTCCTGCTGCATGATCTTGCGCGCGGTCTCAAGCCCCTCTTTCTCGATGATCTTCTCCCACATGGAGAAGCCGAGGTGGTACGGGTTGATGCTAAGCGCTACCTGCTGGTCCGCGGCGATGGGGCGCACGACGTCCGAGTGGCACTTGATGGCATCCACGTATGCCTGCTGCGGGATGAAGTCTGCCTCCCGCAGGAGCCGCGCATGCCAGTAGGAGGCCCAGCCTTCGTTCATGATCTGCGTGGCGAAGACGGGATAGAAGTAGAACGACTCCTCGCGAACGGCGAGGAAGATGTCCCGCTCCCAGCTCTCCATGTCCGGCGCATAGGTTGCGATGAACCACAGCAGGTCGCGCTCCGGATGCGGCGGCACCGGCGCTTTCTTCTTCACTTCCGTGAAGTTGAACGCGGCGGAAGGATCGAGCGCGGCGAAGCGCTTCCGGAAATCGTCATCGACCAGCGGCTTCGGGTCCGGCAGGTACTCGGGGTACCTCTGCCGCCGCAGCGTCTGGTCGACGTCGATGTGTTGCTCCAGTGCCAGCGCGGCATCCAGCACGATCTCGACGCGCTCGCGGCCGTACTGTTCGATCGCCTGCTGAATCTGCCGAGCGTGATTCGCAGCGTGCTCGACGATGTGCTCGCTGACCTGCCCCTGGCACCGCTGGAACAGCAGGTTGTTCTTCGAGAAATCCGCGTGGCCCAGCACATGTGCGGTGACCAGCACGTTCTCGGCAAGCCCGTTGCTGTCCGCGAGGTACGCGTGCCCGGGGTTGCCCGGGAACACCACCTCGAACAGCCGCGAGTTGCCCATGTGCCGCTGGATGAGCTGGTAGATGTAGCGAACGCCGAACGACCAGTGCGGCATGCGCACCGGCAGGCCGTACACGGCGATCTCCATCATGAAGCTGTCGGGGACCGCTTCGAAATCGACCGGGTGGAAATCAAGGCCGGAGCGGGCCGCAAGCTCCTCGATGCGGCGGACGTATGACTGCCAGTCCTCGCTCATGATTCGATGGCCTTGCTCTCGGCAGTGAAGAAGTGACGGACCGCGCCCCAGACATCGTCGTAATCGTTCAGCGCGTAGCTGCCTGCGGCCATGCCGGAGGCGGCAAGCTCCGCGTAGAGCCGCCCCGTCTCAGTGGCGAGCTGCCGTGACAGCCCCGACGAAACTTCAACGTATCCGGTGAAGCACGCGTCCTGCGCGATGCTCCGCAGCGTCTCGCGGGCGAGCGCGTTGTCGCCCATCGAGTTGTCGCCGTCGGAAGCATAGAAAAGGTAGATGTTGCAGCGGGCGGGGTTGTACCGCTCGTCCATGATCTCGCGAACCTTGGCGAAGCCGGTGGAGGCCACCGTGCCGCCCGTGCCGCTCACCTGGAAGAACTCGGACTCGGTGAACTCCCAGGCCTCGGTGGTATGCGCGACGAACACGGTCTCCATCGACCGGTACTCGCGACGCAGCCCCTGCACGACCCAGAAGAAGAACGACTTGGCCAGCTTGCGATCCCGGTCGGACATGCTGCCCGACACGTCGAGCATGAAGAACACGACCGCATGGATCGCCGGCTGCTTGCGCCTCGCGAGCTGCCGGAAGCGCAGGTCATCGTCCGTAAAGGTGGGGGTGGCGTTCGGATTGCCGCGCCGCTTGACGAGCTGCTTGAAGGAGCGGCGGCGATCGAGCCGCGAGCGGGCGCCGCGACGATCCCAACCTTCGCGGACCCAGTCCGTCTCGTCCGACGGGCCGACGCGCGCCTTCAGGTTCGGCAGCTGCATCTCCTCCCAGAGCCAGTCGACAATATCGTCGATCTTCAGCTCCAGGAGCAGCTGGACTTCACCGTCCTCCTGGCCGCCCGGACCTTTCTCGCCCGAGCCACGCTGCCGCTGAGGCCCCTGCAGCACGTCACCGGGCTTTGCCGCGCCCTGGCCCGCGCCCTGCTGCTCTTCCGGCCTGCGGAGGCGGAAGTGGTAATGCTCCAGCATGCGCACGGGCACGCGCACGGTCTTCGTGCTGTCGTTTATGACATCCGCCCCTGCCACGATCTGCGGCAGGTTCTCGCGTACAGAATCCCTTACCTTCTCATCGTGGCGCAGCCAGTCGCGCGCGCCACGTGAGAACAGCTCGTACCACTTGGTCAGACCGGAAGGAGATTTTCCGCCGCGATCTTCCATTTGCCCCACTTGCCCGCCACCGGGCCACTGCTGGCTGGTTCTTTCACACTACTCCTGAGCAAGTAGCGTAGTCACGTAGCTCAGCGCCTCTTTCGCACTGTGCTCGTCGTAACCGTACTCACTGATCAGCCGCTGTTGGACCACGGAGATCTTCTGCCGTGCATCCTCATCCGGCCGCGCCGTGGACGTTACAAGTCTCAGGACGTCCCGACGTTCCTCGAACAGGTACTGCTCGATCGCCTCGCGCATCCGCGCGTGGCTCGACAGTTTGAACTTCTCGCCGGCCTTGAAGGCCACCATGGCCTTGCGCACCACTTCCTGCCGGAAGGAGAGCTTGCCGGAGTCGGAAACCTTGATCTTCTCCTCGACCGAACGGAGAAATCTCTCGTCGGCCGGACGGGTCTCGTTGGTGATCGGGTCCGTCACCTGGCGGTGATCGAGCGAAGCCTCGACCTCGTCGAGATACTTCTCCAGGAGCTGCTGCGCCTCCTCCTCGAAGGACGCGAACATCGCGCGGTGGACGTCTTCCTTCACCCAGCGGTTGTAGAACTCCTTCCGCGCCGTCACGAGGTGATCGATCCAGGCCTTCTTCTGCTTGTTGTCGATGCGGGCGTCGTGCTCGATCGCATCCTTCAGGGCCAGCAGGAGCTCCATGCTCGTGAGGCTCTGCGCGTTGCTGCGCGTGATGGCGTTCGAGATGGCATTGATGATGAACCGCGGGCTGATGCCCGTGAGCCCCTCATCCGGCGCCTCGGTCCGCAGGCGAACGGCCTCGCTCTCCGGGACGCCCTCGACGGCCTCGCCGGCGTAGAGCCGCAGCTTCTTGGCAAGGTCCAGCCCCTCGCGCTCGGGCTTCGAGAGCCGCGTGAGGATGCCGAACACGGATGCCAGGTTCAGGACGTGCGGATCGAGGTGCACGTTCCGGAACGCAGGCGCGCCAGAGACCAGCTTCTGATAGATGCGCGACTCGTCCTTGTACGACAGCGCATAGGGCACCTTGATGATGACCATGCGGTCGAGCAGCGCCTCGTTCTCCTTCTCCTGGAGGAACTTGTGGAACTCGGCCAGGTTCGTGTGCGCGAGGATCGTCTCGTCGAGGTGGATCAGCGGGAAGCGCGACACCTTGACGTTCTTTTCCTGGGTCATGGTGAGGAGCAGGTACAGGAACTCCCGCTTCACCTTCAGGATCTCGATCATCTCCAGCATGCCACGGCTCGCGGCATACACGGCGCCCGACCAGGACCAGGCCCGGGGATCGCCTTCGTCGCCGATCTGCGCGACCTTCGCGAGGTCCACGGAGCCGACGAGGTCCGCGATGTCCGCCGTCGTCGGGTCATGCGGCGCGTAAGTGCCGATGCCCTGGCGTGACGCCTCCGAAAGGAACACTCGCTCGACAGGTACTCGGAGGAACTCTCCATCGAACTCGCGTTCGACGTAGTCCCGCGCCCAGGGCGACAGCTCACCGTTGATATCGACGCCGTAAGTGTCCCGGAACTGCGCCCGAAGGCTTGTGGGAACGAGGTTCAGCGGGTTCTCGCGCATCGGGGAGCCCTTGATCGCGTAGAGCGCTCCCTCGTCCGTGCGGCTGTACTCTTCGAGCCCGCGCTTGAGCAGGATGGCCACCGTGCTCTTGCCGCCTGAGGGCGGACCTAGCAGCAGGAGGAGGCGACGGCCAACATCCGAACCTGCGGCGGCCGCCTTGAAATACTCGACCAACCGGGTGAGCGGCTCGTCTATTCCGAACAGCTCGCGCTTGAAGAGCTCGCGCGCACGCACGCTTTCACTGACTTCGGGTCCGAGCTCGCGCCCATGCCACCGAAGCATGTCCCAGATGTACTCATGGCTCGAACGAACCATCGAGGCGGGATTCTTCGGGAGGATCTGGTTCAGGAAGTCACCGAAGGTGCCTTCCCAGCGCTGGCCGCGGTGCTGGCGGCTGAAGGAGCTCAACGAGTCGATGAAATCGGATCGGCGGGGCTGTTCCGGTTGGTCAGAAGAAGAAGACTGCGGTCGCATCGTCCTTCCCTCCCGTGCAGCCGGTACTGGTTTCCAGGCTGCGTCGTAGTCGAAATCGACTGGGCCGCGGCTGTGGCGCCACGAGCTTCAGCATTAACTTAAATCCATCCTTTGCCACAGAACGTGATCGTCCTCTACGTCGATGCTATCCGTAACGTTATGACGGTCACAACGAATGAATGTTCACGGTGTACCGACAATTCATTAAACGAATCAAAAGCAAAATGTATTCCTGCCGATTAATGCCCCACAGAGCGCGTTCCGCGCATGCGTAGAGCGCGCAATGACACCAAGTGATTGATTTACGGGTTGCGCGCCGCTCCGGATGCGGGCAGGCGACGCTTCGTATGCGCAACAGGAGTGCGAGGCGTACATCGCAGGGGGGTGCGTGCACCGGCCCTGCATCGCGGGGATTGCTGCCTTGGTGGCGCTGTTACCAGTCCACTCGCTGGCCCACTTACTGGCCCAGCAGGCCCTTGAGTTTGTCTCCGAGCTTCTTTTTAAGCTCTTCCTTCTTCTCATCGACCTTCTTGTCCACCTCCTTCTTGAAGCGGGACTTCAGGTACCCCTCGACGTCAGGCCGAACTTTCATATCGGCCAGCGTTCCGGTGATGGTGACCGGGATCTCCGCCGCCTTGAGGTCCGCCATCTCGGCCTCCTCGCTCTCGGGCAGCTTGTAGATCTCCGCGACCAGCCGATAGTCGACCGCCTGCGACTCAAGTGCAAGTGTTCCTTTGCCCCTGGCCCGGAGGTACGACATGTCGACATTCAGATCGTCATTGCGCAGGACGCCCTTGTCGACGACCGCACTGCCCTTCAGCGCGTTGAACGCGGTTTTCGGTTCGCCTGCCGGACGCGCGGGCTGCGGCTGCCGCTTGAACAGCGCCACGGCGCGCCGCAGCTCGTACCAGAGGTCGAGGCCCGTGATGGCGCCCTCCTTCACGTCGAAGTCGATCGTTCCGGCGAGCGACTTGAACATCGCGGCATCCGTGTTGCCCACCGCAGTGAGTTTGGCGTTGGCGTTTCCCCTGCCTGCGATGCGGGTGGTATCGAAGGCCGCCTTCATGAGCGCGCCCATGTCGACACTCCGGACATGTTCGTCAACGGACAGCGTCGCCTGCGCGGGCCGCGCGTCGATGACGATGTCGCCGTCGTAGGTGCCGCCGTACATCTTCGCCTGCGTCGGCCCGATGCGCGTGCGGCCATCCTTGGCGTCGACGGGCACCCGGATCTGCGTGAACTGCAGGCCCGACATCTTGAGGTTCGCAACGCGCATCTGCCCCTTCGCATTGAGCTCGCGCAGCGTTTCGATCGGCAGCTCGGTGGGCTCCGTCGTGGGCGGCGCCGAGCCCGCGGGTGCGGAACCCGCCGTTCCCGACGCTGCCTGGTCTTCGGGTTCTTCGGGCGCGAGATAGCGGTCGAGATCGATCGAGTCGACGTCCAGGTCGAAGCGCAGCGCCATCGCATCGAGCTCGTCGATGCCCGCGGAGCCCTTCAGACGAGTCTGATCGAGGGCCACATCGAGCGCGGAAAGCAGCGCCTGCTTCTCGGTGACGCGGAAGTTCGAGGACAGCTCCAGCGACGTGAGGGCCTTAGGATCCGCGGTGACCGGTTCCTCGATGTCGAAGGACTTCATGATCGCCCGCGGCGAAACCTTCGGAACCGAGAGCTTCCCGCTCAGCACATAGGCACTGAACAGCTTCTCACCGCTCGCGCTCACTTTGAGAGGAAGGTCTCCGACCTTCACATCCAGCGTTGCGGGCGACAGCGTCTCGGCTTCTGTGTCGAGAACAATGGAGTCGGACTGAACGGAGAGTGCGAGCGGTTTGCCTGCAGGCTTCGCTGGTGCTGCATTCGAAACTTGCACTGCCGACGCGCGCTGCGCTTGCGGCGTGCCCTCTTCCGGAGAGCCGTACCAGTCGCCCTTCATCTCCACCTTCTGCAGCTCGATGCGCGAGCTGCCCGAAGGCATGACGATGCGAGACTTCATCTCGAGGTGCGCGACGAGAGCGCCCTTGCCGTCGTCGTAGTCGAATGCAAGCTCGGCATCGACCGGTGAGCCGCCGCCGAGCGCGCCGGTGTGCACTTCGAGGCCGGTCAGCCGCGTGACGCTCTTCTCCGCCTCGTCCCTATATATAAGAGTCGATTTCGAGACATCGAGACCGGCGATCGTCGTCTGGGCGGTGCTGCCCGACTCCTCGGCGGGCGCTTCTTCGGATTGCCCGAGATCCTTCCAGTTGTTTTCCTCTTCTCCGCGGCTGATCAGAGTGACCGCAAGCCCCTCGACCGCAACGCGCCGGACCTCCACCTTCTTGCTGAGAAGCGGCAGGAGCTTCACGCCCACGTTGACGTGATTCACAGTAAGGAAAGGCTCATCGCCATAGCCCGGCGGATTGCCGAGCGACAGGTCGTTCACCTCCAGCGCGATCCACGGGAACAGCTTGAGGTCCATCTCGCCGCGAATCTCGAGCGGCCGGCCCGTCTTGTCCTGAACGATTCGCGCAATGTCGTCCCGATAATCGTTCGGGTCCACCAGCATCACGACCGCAATGGCGCCGATCACGACGAGAGCGACCAGCGATCCGACCACGATTCCCGCAATCTTCAGTGCACGCATGAGTTGAGGCTTCGGCTGCTACCCCGGTCCGGGGCCACGATTATGGAAGATAGCGCATTGTCTGCCTTTGCCGGCATCACGCCAACCCACGAGGCCTGAACCCGCGACGCGGACGCTGCCTCGTCCCTGCAGGCGCTGCGTGTGGCCCCTGTCAAGCCGTCGGGACAGGCCGACAGCTCATAGATCGAACAGGACATAAAACGCGGCGCCTTTCTCGCTTTTTTTCAATCGTCGGGGAGGGCAGACAGGCAAGAGTCATTATTGTGAACTGCGGCAAGGAGATGGTGCGTCGCCTCTCTATCCTCACTGAAGTCATCCGTCGTGCGTTTCGCTTGCGTACGCCGGATACAGCACGGCAGGTGTCGAGGTCTCGTGGATTCGCGCCGTGTGGGTCACTAAGAACGGCCAGAAAGAATTCAGGGAGTCAAACCCGTGCCCAGTCCTGCATCGAACCGGTCTGTCGATGGCGGCAACGAGGCCAGCAGCACGCCTTCCGCACGTGCTGCAGCCGAGATCATTGCTGTTTCAACCCGTGACGATTTCCTGCTGGAGATCGGTGAAGCGCTGAGCGGCCAGACCTCCGTCCGGCCCGTCGATTCGGTGGATACGGCGCTCGAAACGCTGGGCGGAAATCGCAAGGTCACCCAGCTCATCGCCATTGATGCGCGCGACGTCCCGAATGCCCGCGCGGCCGTCGAGCAGGTGAACGGCCAGGCGCCGCACACCGTCGTACTGGTCTTCGCGAGCGCCGAGTCCGAAAAGCAGACAGCTTCCTCGCTCAAGGGCACGAGCGTCTTCGCCGTCTTGTCTCTTCCGCTGGACAAGCGCAAAGCGGCTGCGGTAATCGAGGGCGCGGTCGCGGACGCGATCGCCCGCCGTCCCGCGCACGCTCCGCAGCGCCCCGCCGGCGGCGACATGCGTTTCGATCGCAACACTTCCATTACCGTCGAAACCTCGCCGGCCGCTGACAGCTACGGCTCGTCGTCCGAGTCCGGTTCCGGCGGCAGCAAGACGATGGTGATGATCGGCGGCGGCGTGGCCGCTGTCGTCGTCGCCGCAGCGGCCGCGTATTTCTTCATGCGCCAGCCGGCGGCGCCCGGCGCAGCGACGCCCGAGCAGAAGGCTTCCGTTTCCATCGACGTGAACCAGGAGAACGCGGCCATCGACGACGTCGTCGCCGAGCCGGCTCCGATCGTCGACATGCCGCTCATCGACGGTACGGTCGACGAGTTGCTGGAGAAAGCGCGTAGCGCCATGCGCGAACGCCGCTACACCGAACCGAATGGCGACAACGCCCTCCTCTATTACCGATCCGCTGCCAAGTCGGATCCGGCGAACGGCGAAGCGCAGGACGGCCTCCGTCGCGTCGCGTCCGTGCTGAGCCAGCGCTTCGACGAAGCCCTCACGGCACAGCGCTTCGACGAAGCCGCGTTGGCGCTGGCGCACCTGAAGGCTGCGACGCCTGAAGACAGTGGCGTGGCCGCGCTCGAATCGAAGCTCGCCACGGCGCACATCACCCGCATGCTGGCGGACGGCAACCTGGATCGCGCCGCGTCCCTCGTGAAGGGCGCGCAGCAGTCCGGTGCGGTTCCGGAGCAGCAGATCGCGCGCTGGAAGAGCGAGATCGCGCGTCGCCAGGACGATCTCAGGCAGAAGCGCCTGGTCGATCTGGCGCAGGATCGTATTCGAGACGGCCGCTTGAGCGACGGCGACGACAGCGCGAAGGCCATCGCCGAGCAGCTGAAGGACATGGGACCCGGTTCCGCCTCCGCCTATCAGCGCGTGATGCGCGAGCTCGGCGCCGCCTACATGCGGAAGGCGCGCGAAGCGGCGCTTGCCAACCGCACCCCCGACGTCGACCGCTGGCTGAGCGAGGCCCGCTCTGCGGGTGTGAGTGCCGGGGAGGTGAACAGCTTCCAGCGTGAAATGACGGCCGCGCGGCAGAAGGCTGCCGCCGCCGAGGCGGACCGCCTTGCCGGTCTCGCACGCGATCGCCTCAAGGACGGCCGGCTGACCGAGCCCGCGAACGACAGCGCCGCTTACTACCTCACGGCCCTCCAGACCTCGGATTCGAACAACGCGTTCGTCGCCTCTGGAAGCCGCGAGCTCGCCACGAAGCTGCTCGACCGCGCCAGCGCCGCCGGTCGCGACGGCAAGACGGCCCAGATGGAAGCCGACCTCGCGCAGGCGCGCAAATGGGGGGCGGATCCGAAGGACATCACTGCGATCCAGCAGGCCAGCGTCCGCAGGGCCGCCCCGACGCGCTCCGCCGCGCCCGCGCCGTCCGCCGCTTCGTCCGGAAGCGCGGCCCCGCCTGCGGAGAAGACCATCAAGCTCAAGCGCACGCGCAGCCAGGAGCCGGAGTATCCGGAGCGGGCGCTCGCGCAGAAGATCAGCGGCTCGGTGACCGTCGAGTTCCTCGTCGGCACCAAGGGCGAAACGCTCGACGTACGCGTCGTCGCCTCGGAGCCGGCGGGCATCTTCGATCGCTCGGCGATCAACGCCGTGAAGCGCTGGCGCTACGAGCCCTACACCGTGGATGGCGTGCCGCAGGAAATCACTCAGCGCGCAATCATTCGCTTCTCGCCTGATCAGTAAGGGGTATCCGGCAATGAATTTTTCAGGCGCCGATCGTTCGCGCCAGCTAGTCACCGTCGGTATCGGCACGCTTCTGCTGCTCGTCATGGGCGGCGTGCTGATCGCGGGTTTCCGACTCGCCACGCAGATGAACGCCAAGGTCACTGCGCTGCAGACGGCGAGCGTGCTGCAAACCTATCCGACCACCATCGCCTCACAGCTCACCTCGCTGCGAGACCGTCTCGAAGCGCGTGCGTACGCCGGCCAGCAGCTCGCCGACCTGCGCGCGACCGTCGAACGGTTCGACCAGGAGATGAAGCAGCTCACGCTGAGCAAGACCGCGACGGTCGATCAGGCGAGCGCGCTCTGGGCGCAGTATCAGCCGGTCGTCGATCCGGTGATCGACTTCACCGGCCAACCGTACGTCGACTCCGACGACACCGGCAGCTCGTTCTCCAACGAAGGCCGCGCGCACTACGCAGACGTGAAGCGTGCGCAGCTCTTCGCGGCGGAGAACGCGAAGCGCCTGCAGACCACTCTCGCGAGCGTGGCCACGCGGCTTCAGACGGATGCCTCCACAGGCGCTGCCCGCCTCCGCGTGCTGCTCTCCGTCGGTGTGATCGCGTCCCTCATCCTTGCTGTCGCCGCCGCGTGGTTCCAGCTGACTCGCGGCCGCAGCGAGCGCAAGGCGCAGGAAGCGCAGGAGCAGACGCGAGACATTCTGAAGACCGTGAAGGAAGGCTTCTTCCTTCTCGACGCGGACTACAAGATCGGCACGGTGTGGTCGGACGCGCTGACGCGCATGTTCGGCCGCTCGGACTTCTCCGGCCTTGCCTTCGAGGAGCTGCTGAAGAACCTCGTGCCGCCCGCGACTCTCGCCACCGCCACCAAGTACATCAAGCTGCTCTGGGGTGAACGCGCCCACGAGAGCCTGATGAAGTCGATCAACCCGCTGGGCCAGCTCGAGATTCACGTCGAGAACGCTCAGGGCCAGCGTGAAGCGCGCTACCTGCAGTTCGACTTCCACCGCGTTATGGGGCCGAAGGGCGTCAAGCACGTGCTGGCTTCGGTGAGCGACATCACCGCCAGCGTGATGCTCGCGAAGGAGCTGCAGGAGTCGCAGGAGAACGCGAACCAGCAGGTCGACATGCTGATGGGCGTGATGCACGTCGATCCGGTGCAGCTCATGTCCTTCCTGGATGCGACGGAGACGGGCCTGCAGCTCGTCAACGCGATCCTCAAGGAGCCGGCTCGCTCCGACAGCGAGTTCCGCAAGAAGATCGACGGCCTGTTCCGCGAGTTGCACTCGATCAAGGGCGAGGCGTCCGCGCTGAACCTGATGAGCGTCGCGCAGCGCACGCACTCTCTCGAAGACATGGTCGTGGACCTGAAGAAGAAGCCGGACCTCTCCGGCAACGACTTCCTCCCGATCGTGCTGAAGCTCGACGAGCTGCTCGCACACCTGCGCAGCGTTCGCGAGCTGGGCAACCGCCTCTCCAGCCTGCGCGGAAGCGCGGCGCCGGACAGCGGCGGCACGATGAGCATCAAGGGCCCCGCGGCCGTCGCCAAGCAGGCGGCGGACGAGCTGGCCCAGACGCTCACGCAGCTTGCCGAGCGGCTCGCCGCCGACCACAAGAAGAAATTCAAGCTGTCGTTCACGGGGCTCGCGGACATCCCGCGGGCGTACGTGCCGACGCTCAAGGACGTGCTGATCCAGATGCTGCGCAACTCCGCCGTCCACGGCATCGAGGCGGCGGATGCGCGCCGCGCGCAGTCGAAGGACGACGTGGGCGCCGTCCGCATCGAGTTCAAGAAGACGGGCGAGGGCTTCGAGCTCATGTTCGAGGACGACGGCGCGGGCCTCCTGCCCGAGCAGCTGAAGGCCGCCGCCGTCCGCAAGCAGCTTGTCACCAAGGAGGAGGCGGACGCGATGGACACGCGCGCCGCCATGGCTCTGATCTTCCGCCCCGGGTTCTCCACGGCGGATCAGGTGTCCATGGACGCCGGTCGCGGCGTCGGCATGGACGTGGTCGCCAAGAGCGTTTACGCGATCGGCGGCAAGATCGGCGTCACGACGAACCCTGGCAAGTTCACCCGTTTCAAGGTCTCACTGCCGGCTAGCGAGGAGGCGAACACCGCAGTCGCGTAACGCCTGTCTCGCAAGAGCGGGCGCACCCTGACCAGCGCGCGTAACACGCATGAACGCATCACTGAACACCAACGGAGCCCGGCGCTCCTTCAAGCTGATGATCGTGGACGACTCGAACATCATGCGCCGTCGCATCGAACGTTCGCAGCAGTTCGAGGAGCTCGAGCTCGTAGGCACAGCCTCGAACGGCGTCGAAGCGATCGAGATGTTCCGGAAGATGGATCCGGACGTCGTGACCATGGATTTGACGATGCCGCAGATGGACGGCATCGAATGCATCGAGAACATCGTCAAGCTGAAACCGGCGGTGCGGATCCTCGTGATCTCCGCGCTGGCCGACAAGGCGACGGCGGTGGAAGCGATGGAAAAAGGGGCGAACGGCTTTCTCAACAAGCCGTTCACGGACAGGCAGCTCAACGAAGCAATTGCAGAGTTAATCCGATGATCCAGGAGCAGGAGCTGAAAACATTCGTCGAGGGGACGACGAACTACTTCGAGGTGGCGGCCCAGCAGCCCGCTTCGATCGGCTCACCCTATCTCGTGACGGAAGGGCAGCCTTCCTGTCACGAATACACGGGCATGATCACCATCACGGGGAAGCGTGAAGGCGTTGTGTATTTCACCGCGCCGAAAGCCATGCTCACCGTGTTGCTCATGAAGATGCAGGAGAGCGACTTCAGCCACGAAACCATGCGGGATCTCGTTGGCGAGGTGGCGAACACCATCTCGGGCAACGCGCGCAAGGATTTCGGGCGCGATTTCGTGATCTCCGTGCCCAGTGTAGTCGCGGGTGAACGACCGGAGATCCCGGCGGCGAACGGCACGCGCTCGTTCGTGATTCCGATCAACTGGCGCAGCCACTCGGCCAAGCTGATCGTCGCGCTGAAGTAGTCTTCGGAGTTCTTTCGGTTAGTACTTACCGTTGGTGCGCGCCCACGCAATCCAAACGTGGGCGTCGCCGTGCCTGCTCGTTCCCCGGCGTGATTCGCGTCAAGAATTTCATGAGTCGGCTTCAGACGACTCCCCGCGCGGCCGTTGTAGCTGTTATGTTCGGGTCGCACCTTTCCCGGGGGTTTTTCTGAATGGACCTGTTTTCCGTGCCGCACGCACTCGGCTCGCAGCTCGATGACAACACGATCTCCGTCCTCGCGATGCTCCTCGGCATCATCGGGGGCTGGATGCTGACCGGCCTGCATCAGAAGATGAAGGCGCAGAAGGTCAAGACGTCCCGGCGCGGTAACCCCACGCTACGCAAGCCGGACTGAGATCCTCGCGGCGCGCTCTTCCGAGCCGCCTGGCGACCGAGGGCTTCCTGCCCTGCCGGCTTTTCCGCTCTGAGGGCTTCCGCACCCAAAGCGGAACGGTACTTGCTCGGTTTTCCGTATGCGGTACCTCGCCCTCTGCTGCGACTACGACGGCACGCTCGCGACCCACGGCCGCCTCCTTCCCGAAACGGTTGAAGCGCTCGAGCGCCTGATCGCTTCCGGGCGCCGGCTGATCATGGTCACGGGCCGCGAGCTCGGCGACCTTCAGTCCGTCTGCGACCGGCTAGATCTCTTCGAGTACATCGTCGCCGAGAACGGCGCCCTGCTCTACCACCCCGCCACGCGCGCGGAGAAAGCGCTCGCGCCGAGGCCTCCGGACGAGTTCGCCGGTCGCCTGCGCGCGCAAGGCGTCGAACGCGTATCCCAGGGTCGCGTGATCGTTGCGACCTGGGAGCCTTACGAGACGATCGTGCTCGAAACCATCCGGGACATGGGGCTCGAGCTGCAGGTGATCTTCAACAAGGGCGCCGTGATGGTGCTGCCCGCCGGCGTGAACAAGGCGACCGGCCTCGCCTGCGCGCTGGAGGAGCTGGGTCTCTCCGCACACAACGCCGTCGCGATCGGAGACGCGGAGAACGATCACGCGCTGCTTCGCTCGTGCGAGTTCTCGGCTGCCGTCGCAAACGCGCTTCCCAAGCTCAAGGAGGCGGCGGACCTCGTGACGAGCGCCGATCACGGCGCCGGCGTCGCCGAGCTGATCGATGCGATCCTGAAGGACGATCTCGCGTCGTACGAACCACGACTGCGGCGACATCACGTTCTTCTCGGCACCGACACCGAAGGCGAAGGTGAGGAAATCGCGATACCGCCGCATGGTGAGAACGTGCTGCTCGTCGGGACGTCCGGCAGTGGCAAATCGACTTTGACCACCGGATTCCTGGAGCGGCTTGCCGAGAAGCAGTACACGTTCTGCCTCATCGATCCGGAAGGCGACTACGAAACCTCCGCGGACGCGGTGACGCTCGGCACGCCCACCCGTCCGCCGAGCGTCGATGAGATCGTCCAGGTGCTCGCGAAGCCGGACGAGAGCTGTATCGCAAACATCGTCGGCCTGCCGATCGCGGACCGGCCGGGATTCTTCGCAAGCCTGGCGCCGCGCCTGCAGGAGCTGCGCGCGCGGTCCGGACGTCCGCACTGGATCGTCATCGACGAAGCTCATCATCTCCTACCGGCCGAGTGGCAACCGGGACCGCTCGCGCTACCCGAGAAGCTGAGCGGCGTCTGGCAGGTCACGGTGCATCCCGACCTCATCGCGCCAAAGGCGCTGGCGGACGTGACTACGCTGATCGCCGTCGGGAAGCAGCCGGTCGAGGCGTTTCAGGAGTACGGCCGCGTCTGCGGGCGGGAAGTGCCTCGCGTGGCTGGGCTGCAGATCGAGCCCGGCGAGGCGGTGATGTGGTGTATCACTCGCGATGAGCCCGTGCGCCGGCTGAAGATCGCGCCGAGCCACACCGAGCACAGGCGCCACACGCGCAAGTACGCGGAGGGCGAGCTGCCGCCCGAGCGCAGCTTCTACTTCCGCGGGCCGCAGAACAAACTCAAGCTGCGCGCACACAACCTGATCCTGTTCCTGCAGATGGCGGATGGTGTCGACGAGGACACGTGGCTCCATCACCTGAGGAGCGGGCATTACTCAGACTGGATCCGCAATGCCATCAAGGATGAAGAGCTCGCGGACCAGATCGCCGTAACCGAGCAGGACAAGAGCTTGTCCGCCGCGGAGAGCCTGAGACTCGTGCGCGAAGCCATCGAGCAGCGCTACACGCTGCCGGCGACCGCAAGCCCTTCCGACACGCCGAAAGCAAGCAAGCACGAAGGCTCGGCGAAACCCCGACCGGAGGAGAAACGGCCGCCCGAGAACCAGCCGTCTCGCAAGCCCCAGTCAGAACAGCGAGCCTGAAATCAGTACTCGAACAGCTCCCGCAGGCTGCGCGCTTCCAGCAGACGATCGCACCATCCTTCCAGCTCCGCCGGCTCGGCGACCTTGAGACGATCGGTTACGGAAGACGGCACCTCGCCGAAGCGCCTTCGCAAGAGGCGCAGAAGCAGCGCCGCTTCGCCTTCCTGTCGGCCCTCCTGCAGGCCCTCTTCCCGCCCCGCCTGTCGGCCCCGCTGCAGAAACTCTGCCTCCCATTCGTCGAGTCGCGCAGACAACATCGTTTCCTCCTCCCACAAGTCGTTGATGACGCTCTTGCCCTTCGCGAGACGCCTGAAGAGCACCTTGCTCAACCACACCCGGAACGCTCGACGCAGACCGTGTTGTCCGTCACGTCGGAGCTGCGCCATCAGGCCGCCGACGATGGCCGGTATCTGTTCCAGCCGCTGACAATTCTCGAGCCGGAACAGCGCCGCCACGGCATTGCCCTCAGGCAGGAGATCCGGTTCCTTGTAACGGCCGTTGTCGATCAGGAGATAGCGGCACTGCGGCGCGTAATCCGCAAATCCTTTCGGAAGGTCCGGCAAAAACGACGAGGACAATGCTTCGGGCGCGGACCAGCGGCGCACACCATTGTAGAGCACGATGGGCAGGATGGCTGGCAGTCCATCGCCAGGCGACACTCTTCCGGTCCGCAACAGGTCCTGCAACAGCAGTCCCTCGTACACAAGTACGCGCAGCGCCATGAACGGTTCGTTCGTCGATTGAAACTCGATGAGAAGGTACGCAGGGCGACCACCACAGCGGATGCGCCAGACGATGTCGTCTGCACGCGAGCGCAGATCGTCGCTCACATAGGTGTCGCTCACGCGTTCCAGCGTGTCGAGTTCCAGCCCGGGCAGCGACTCGCTATTCACAAAACCATCGAGCAAATCGCGCACCATCCGAGGGTGCGCGAACAGAATCTTGTACGCATGATCGTGCTTACCCATTCGCACTTCCTTGGCGCCTTGCAGCGGATTGAAGGGCGAGCAGGGTACTGGTGGGCGAGCAGGCGCGCCGCCTGCAATTCGTGGTGGATTTGCCCAGTAATGCGTGCGCGCGCGAAGACCGATGGAGCAGGATCAGAGCCCGGCGCCGTCGTTGAGGTCGCCGACGGCGCCGCGCGCGTCAGAACAGCGAGCCTGAGCTTCCCATCATTTCGCGGCGGACCATCGGGATGGGCGGCTGCCCGTACGACAGGAATTTGTCGTGGAAGGCCTGCCATTTCTGCGGCGAGTTGGGATCCACGCCTGGCGGCGGGGGATTCGCGGCCATCCAGTCGTCGCGCAGCTTGCGGATCATCAGCTTGCCGAGCGTGTAGTTGAGATACGCCGGATCGTACGTTCCTCGCGCTGCCTGCTGACGCGCGTTGCCCGGATCCGCGAAGGCGCTTTCGCGAAACAGCTTCTCCGATTGTTCGACGGTCATGCCCTGCGTGTGCAGTCCGATGGCCGAGATGAAGCGCACGTTACGCAGCAGCGCGTTGGTCAGCTGCCCGATGTGGTACTCGGGATCGCCACTCCCGAGGCCCGCTTCCCACATCATCTCCTCGACGTAATGCGCCCAGCCTTCGGGGAACGCATAACCAGACCATAGCGCCGCAACCCGCGACGGATTGCGCAGCGAATGCTGGAACTGAAGGTAGTGGCCCGGCCACACCTCGTGCACGGACGTGAAGAGCAGGTCCGCGACGCCGGGGATGTACTCCTCGCGTTCCTTCGCGGTCCATGCCGAATCCGGGGGCGCGACGAAGTACGTGGACACGATGCCCTTCTCGTATGGTCCCGGGATGTTGATGTACGCGAAGTTGCCGCGGTTATACGGCGGCGACTCCTTTACAGCCGCCTGCTGCTCCGAAGGGATGGTGACGAGCCGCTTCTCCCGCACGAAGTCGCGCAACTCTTCGAGCTGCGCGATGGCGCCGCCGACGGTTCCCTGCTCCGGCTTGTGGCTGCTCATCTTTGCGATACACGCTTCGATGGGCTTCTTCGGCAGGTACGCCTCGCAGGCTTCGCGAAGCGCCTTGAGATTGCGATCGAGATCCGCCTGACCCGCGGCGAGCAGATCCTTCAGCGGCACGTCGACGCCTTCCGTGTCCTTCAGCATCTGCACGAACAGCGCTTCGCCCAGCGCGAAATCTTCGGTGGCGGTCTTTCTTCCCGACTCCAGCCAGGCTTTGAGCTCGTCCATCGCGGCTGCGGCGGCGGCCGTCGCGTCGGCGAGCTGCTTCTGCAACGCCTCGTCCTTCACGGACGCGAAAACCTTCGGCACATCGGTGCGATAGAACTCGGCGTAGCCGCCGAAGCCGGCGATGCCGCGCTCCAGGAGGGTTCGGGGCATCGGCATGCGCAGGTTGGCGCGAATGTCGGCAGCGAGCTTCGGGATTCCTTGCGCGTAACCGATGAATCCAGCCATGCGCTTGTCGAGGGGCGCGTACTCGCGGCTGAGATACGGGTCCGGATCGAGCCGGTCGACGTAGTACGCCGGATTCCGGAAGGGGAACTGCGCGGCATCCATCCAGAAGAGCTGACGATTGATGACGTTCGCAATGAGGTTCTCGCGCTCGAAGCGCTGCCCCGCTGTCAGTGCATCGTCGGGAAAGGCCTCCGCCTCGGCGCGCGCGGTCTTGAGGCGCGCGATCTCGTTCGCGAAGCCCTGCGCGCTCCAGTCCGGCACCTTGCCGTCGAAGTCGTGGCGACCCGAATCCACCGCGAAGAATGGATTGGCCTGGAACGAGCCTTCGACGAAGCGGTCGATGAAGCCGTCCCACTGCGTGGCCAGCGCGGCGGCGCTGGCGTTTGCTGGAGCCGGCGGGGGCTCGCGGCTGCAGGCGGCGGCGAGAATCAGGGTGACGAGGAGACAGGAGCGCTTCAGCGCGATCGCGAAACTTCTGGACATGAGGAACCTTTCAGGCGGCCGCTTCCGGTCGTGAGCCTTGCCGGCGGGTCAGTCGACTCTCTGGACACGCACGGCGCGCAGGGCGCCGTCTTCTTCGAGCTCGATGCCGAATTCGATGGGGCGGCAGCACACTTCGCAATCTTCTATGTACTCGCGCTCGCCGGCAGTCAGGTCGACGCGGGTTTCGAGGCGTTCGCCGCAATAGGGGCACTGGACCGACACGAACTGCTCCAGCTCGCCGCTCCTGCCGACGCCTGGCTCGAAGACGGGCTCAAGGCCGTACAGCTGGTCGATGTCCTCGGCCTCGCGGCTGAGGATGCGTTTTCTGAGGGAGTCGAGCTGGGGGGATTTGCTGCGTGTCACGGCGCGGATTCTATGCGGCGCACGTTCGAGCCGCGCGGGGGCCGGCATCCTTCTTATGCGTGACCTTGGCGCGGAAGGCCCCTCAGAGCCTGTACGCCTGCTTCGGCAATCGATACGCGAGGTCCTCGGCGATGCGCAGGGCGGACTCGACGTCCAGCCGATGCTCGGCGACGAGGCGCGCGAGGTACGCGCAATCCACACGCCGCGCCAGGTCGTGGCGCGCCGGAATGGAAAGGAACGCGCGCGTATCGTCGTTGAATCCGACGGTGTTGTAGAAACCGGCGGTCTCCGTCGTCTGCTCCCGAAACCGCATCATTCCCTCGGGACTGTCATGGAACCACCACGCGGGGCCCAGGCGAAGCGCGGGATAGTGGCCTGCGAGCGGCGCAAGCTCGCGGCTATAGGTCGTTTCGTCGAGCGTGAACACGATGATCGTGAGGCTGGATTCGTTACCAAAGCGATCCAGCAGCGGTTTGAGAGAGTGAACGTAGTCGACGCTGTGGGGGATGTCCGCGCCCTTGTCCCGCCCGTAATTCGCGAACAACTGCGAGTTGTGATTACGGAACGAGCCGGGATGGATCTGCATCACCAGCCCGTCGTCCAGGCTCATGCGCGCCATTTCGGTGAGCATCTGCCCACGGAAGAGCTCCGCCTCTTTGGCGCTCGCTTTGCCGGCTGCGATCTGTGCGAAGAGCTTTTCGCATTCGGCGCTGGAAAGGTCCGCTGTGCGGGGCGTGGGATGCCCGTGATCCGTGGCGGTGGCACCCATGCTCGCGAAGAAGGCGCGACGCGTGCGATGCGCCTCGAGATAGCCGCGCCAGCTGTACACGTCGCAACCGGTCAGCGCTCCGAACTCCCTTAGCGCAGTGGGGAAAAGCTCGTGCTCCGGATCCACGACCGGATCCGGCCGGTACGTCGTTATGACGCGGCCTTTCCAGCCGCTTTCCTGTATCGCGCGGTGATGCTCCAGGGAGTCCGTCGGTCCTTCCGTTGTTGCGAGGACCTCGATGCGGAAACGCTCGAACAACTGCCGCGGACGGAACTCCGGGCGCCCGAGCGCATCGCCGATGGCGTCGAAGTACAGGTCCGCCGTATCCGCGTCCAGCGCGACCTCCAGTCCGAACACCTTCGCAAAGACGTAGTTGAGCCACAGCGAGGAAGGCGTGCCGTCAAAGAGATGGAAGTGGCTGGCGAAGATGCGCCATGCCTCGCGCGGATCCACCTTGGATGTTTCACCGCGCGGAACGATGCCCAACGCGGAGAGCGGGATGCCTTGGCTGTACAGCAGCCGGAACAGATAGTGATCCAGCGTGAGGAGCAGGTCCGTCGCGTTGCCGAAGTTCTCGTTACCGGCGAACCATGCGGGGTCCGTGTGACCGTGCGGACTGACGATGGGCAAATCGCGCACATGCCGATACAACTCGCGTGCGATCCCGCGCACGGTGTTGTCCGCAGGGAAGAGGCGGTCTTCGTGCAGAACGAGCCTGCGGGCCATGGCAGGGCCTCGGACGATGCGATGGAGGGCGGCCATGATATCGGCGCGCGACGCCCTTGGAAACCGGTGTCATGGCCGCGAAATCGACCATTCTCCGGCACCGGGGCGGGCTGCCGCGTCGCCAGGATCCAGGAAGCGCTTTCAGCGCGGCGGTGGACGGGAGGAGTCTCGAACGACAAGATGCGGCACGATCATCGATGTCGCCGCCGCTTCCGCCCTCGCGGAGGGCAGCAGCTTGGAGGCCGCCAGCCTTCCCATGTCCCGGATCGGAAGCCGCACGGTCGTGAGCGAGGGCCAGAGACGAGCCGCGAGCGGACTATCGTCGAAACCCACGACCGACAACTCTTCCGGAATGCGAATCCCAAGTCGATACGCCGTCTTGAACACACCGGCCGCCATCTCGTCATTGCACGCGAAGATGGCCGTGGGACGCGGCGAGCGCGCGAGCAGCGCTTCCGCGCACACCACGCCCGAATCGAACGTGTAGTTGCCTTCGACGATGTACTCCGGCGCAACTTTCACCCCACGCTGCTGAAGCGCGCCGATGAACCCGGCCTGACGCTCGTTCGCCGACCGGTGGCTCAGCGGACCCGCGATGAGGCCAATGCGCGTGTGACCCAGCGATTCCAGATATTTCCCGACCTCCGCCGCGGCCTCGCGGTCGTTCGACGCGACCATGCGCTCGGGCGTATCGAGCTTCACCGACGCGACACGCACGTATTCGCAGTCCAGCTCCTGCAGTGCTTTCGCCAGGTTCTCGTCTTCCGATACAGGCGGCAGCAGGATGACGCCGTGCAGTTTCTGACGCTCCACGAAGCGACGCACGCCCGGCACGAAATCCTCGCTCCGCCGATCGCAAGGATGCACGACGAGCTCGAAACCCGAGCCGCGCAGCGCGTCCAGCGCACCTTCCTGGCTGTTGACGATGTACTGGGCATTCGGGTTGTCGTACACGAGCCCGATGAGGAACGCGCGGCGGAACGCGAGACCGCGCGCCTGAGGATCCGGCTGGTAACCGATCTGGCGGATGACCGCGTCGACCTTCGCGCGTGTCTCCTCTTTCACGAAGGGCGACTGATTGATGACCCGCGAAACCGTCTTCTTCGACACCTTAGCGAGCCGCGCAACGTCGTTGATGGTGGCGCGGGAACCGGGGCCGCTGCGGGCGCCGGCGTTCGCCGCCCCGCCCGATGTCGAGCGGGCGACAGACGTTTTCGCGCGGGCGCGACGCGCGGCTGCGGACTTGGGTTTCGCCATGCGGGGATTCGGGCTCGCTGGAGGGACTCGCGGCTAAGTCTACGGGGCGTCGGCGCTGGACAAAAGCCACCACTGGCTCTCTAATGGCCCGAAATGACACCGGTTTCCTTCGGCGGAAGTCTCGCTCGGCGTCGAACCGTCGTCCTGACAAGGGTCGTGGTTCTATGACGCTACGCCGCCTGAACGATGCGGAGGCGGCGCGCCTGCCGCCCGACGTAGAACGCCCGAGATACGACCGCTCTACAGTGCAGCTCGGCATCGTGCACTTCGGCCCTGGCGCCTTCCATCGCGCTCACCAGGCCTGGTTCCTCGAGAACCTGCTGCCGCACGACCCACGTTGGGGAATCTGCGGCGTTTCGCTTCGCAGCCCCGAAGTGCGGAACGCCCTGGCTGAGCAGGACAACCTGTACACCCTCGCGATTCGCGACGAAGCGATTTCATATCGCGTAATCGGCGCCGTGCGCGAACTGCTGGTGGCACCGGAGAACCCCGGAGCAGTGCTCCGTCGACTCAGCTCGCCCTCCACTCACCTCGTGACGATTACGGTCACAGAGAAGGGTTACTGCCTCGCAGGCGACGGGACGCTCGATCTCGCGCATCCCGACATCGCGCGAGACCTCTCGAACCGCGAGTCGCCCATCAGCCTTGTGGGATTTCTCGCTGAGGCGCTAAAGCGCCGGCGCGCTGCAGGCGTGCAGCCTTTCACTGTCATCAGCTGCGACAACCTCCTCGACAACGGCGCGAAGCTCGCACGCGCCACGGCGCAATTCGCCCGGACAGCAGACGCTTCGCTGGCCGACTGGATCGAAAGCGAAGTGTTCTTCCCTCGCACGATGGTGGACAGCATCACCCCCGCCACGACGAATGCCCTGAGAGACGAGGTCTCGAAGGCCCTCGGCGCCGAGGATCGCTGGCCGGTCCAGCGAGAAGCGTTCCTTCAATGGGTGATCGAGGAAGGCTCGCGGCGCCCCGTTCCCGACTGGGAAAGTGTCGGCGTCACGCTCACGAATGACGTGGCGGGCTACGATCACACAAAACTTCGACTACTCAACAGCGCGCACTCGACGCTGGCGTATGTCGGCCTGCTCGCAGGCCATCGCACAGTGGCCGATGCCATTGCCGACGAAAGCCTGCGCGACTTCGTGCGAACGATGATGGAGCAGGACATCGTGCCCACGCTTCAAGCGCCGCGTGGCCTGGACCTGCAGAGCTACGTGCATGCCATCCTGAAACGATTCCGCAACCCGAACATGTGCCACGAGCTTGCGCAGATCGCATGGGATGGATCGCAGAAGCTGCCGTTCCGGATCCTCGGCACGATCCGCGACGCTCTCGACGCAGGCCGTCCCGTCGATCGCCTGTGCGTTCCGCTTGCGGCATGGATGCGCTTCGTATGTCGCACGGCCCGCATGGGCGAGCGACCGAACGACCCGCTGGCGACAACGCTGCTGGAGGTGGGTACCGCATGCATGGGATATGGCGGAAGCGACGTGCCGCGTTTCCTGGCACTCGAATCTGTTTTCCCGCGGGCTCTGGTCGCGGACACACGGTTCACACGACCGCTGACCCGCATTTACGACGGCGAGGGCACGGACAATTTCGCCTTACCGCCGCAGATTCAGGCCGCCTTCCGCAGCTGACGCGCATGCGGAACCTGTGCTCAATCGGACCGAGCCACCCTGTGACTGAGGGCTTGGGATTAGCAAACCAGCTCGCGGCGAGACAAGATTCGCGTTCGCGCGGGCCGCTCCAGCGGACGCCTCTGACGCCCGTGCCTGTATCGGGGACAAGACGATGACATCAAGCGTGGTCTGTTTCGGCGAGTTGCTCTTGCGGCTGAACGCGCCCGGAAGGGAGCTTCTGCTGCAATCCCCGCAATTGCATGCCTACGCAGGCGGCGCGGAAGCGAATGTCGCCGTCTCTCTGGCCCATTTCGGCCATTCCTCAGCGATGGTTTCAGTGGTCCCGGACAGCCCCGTAGGCGCCGCGTGTATCGCAGAGCTGCGCCGTCACGGCGTATCCACGGAACACGTGCGCAAGGCTCCCGGCCGGCTCGGGATCTACTTCATGTCGACCGGCGCAGGGCTGCGCCCTTCGGAAATCGTGTACGACAGGGCTGACTCGGCCTTCGCTCTTCACGCAGACGAGCACACGGACTGGCCGACCGTGCTCGCCGGAGCCAGATGGCTGCACATCTCCGGCATCACGCCGGCGCTCGGTGCGCGCGCGGCCGAAGCCACTCTTCGAGCTGCGCGAGTAGCTCGCGAAATCGGCGTCAGCGTCTCGTTCGACTGCAACTTCCGCGCGAAGCTCTGGGAAGCCTGGCGGGCGGACCCGGCGAAAATCCTGCGCGAGATCGTGGACCAGGCGGATCTCGTTTTCGCGGACGATCGCGCGCTCGCCCTGGTGCTCGGAAGCTTCGTCGCCGGAGGCGACACCGCCGAGCGTTTCCATGCAGCGGCGGAACATGCACTCGCGAGTTTCCCGCGGCTTCGGCACATCGCGACCACCGCGCGCGTCGAGCACAACGTGGATCGTCACGATCTGTCCGCGCTGCTCGCTTCGAAACAGGGCGTCGTGTCCACGCGCACGTATTCGCTCGAAGCGATCGTGGACCGGATCGGTACCGGCGACGCGTTCGCGGCCGGGCTCCTGCACGGACTGCTCACGGACATGAGTGAACCGGATTCACTCGAGTTCGCCCTCGCCGCCGCGTGCCTCAAGCACTCCATCCCGGGAGATTTCAGCCCGGTCTCGACGGCTCAGGTGGCGGAGCTGCTGGCGGGCCGGGGGTTCGCGGTGAGACGATGAGCGCATGAACACCAAAGCGCCCATTGCAGGGATCCTGCAGCTTTCGCCGGTCATGCCCGTCGTCACCATCGAGGACGCCGCTTCGGCTGCGGACCTTGCGCGCGCCCTCGTGCGCGGTGGCATCAAGGTCATCGAAGTGACGTTACGCACGCCTCAAGCGCTGCGCTCCATTGAGATCATCGCGGCACAGGTGCCGGAAATCTGCGTCGGCGCAGGCACTGTGATGACGCAGGCGGATCTCGGAAACGCGGCGAATGCCGGCGCCACGTTCGCCATCTCCCCGGGCGCGACGCGCGAGTTGCTTGAATACGGCGCCGAGTTCCGCATTCCCTATCTGCCAGCGGTCGCAACGGCATCGGAGCTCATGACGGCCATGGCCGCAGGCTACAGCCACTTCAAGCTGTTCCCAGCAAATATCGCCGGTGGAATCGGCGCGTTGAAGGCGTTCTATGGCCCATTTCCGGATGCGCGCTTCTGCCCGACGGGGGGCGTCTCTGCGCAAACAGCCGGCAGTTATCTGGAATTGCCCAACGTCCTTTGCGTCGGCGGTTCCTGGCTCACTCCGGCAGAGACGGTTCGGGCGCGGGATTGGGCAAAGATCGAATCGCTCGCGCGCGAGGCAGCGGCCTTGCGCCCCGTGCCGCTGACTGCGCGGAGCTGAATGCGCGTGCCTGGCCCGGGCTGAGCTGAACGCGAGTCGGCCGGTTGAATGCGATTCGCTTGCCCGGCGCTGAGGTGGCGCGCTACTCCGCGCCGCTGAGGCGAGCCGGGTCGATATCCCCCGTGTAGTAGTCGATCAGCGTTCGCTGGAATTGCAGGTTGTATCGCGCAGTCACAAGCGCGCTCGCAGCCTGCACCTGCGCGGCACGCGCCTGCGTGAGCTCCACAAGCGTCGAAGCGCCGGCGGTGTAGCGATCCTGCGAGGCGATGAGCGCCTGCTCGGCGGCCCTCACCTGCGCTTCAGCGACGGCGAGCTGCTCCCGCGCGGACTGAAAATCCAGATGCGCCCGACGGACCTGGAGCGCTACATCCTGCTGCAGATTCTCGAGCCGCAGGCGCTGGTTGTCGGCCTGGATCTCGGCGCGGCGGGTCGCATTGCTCGTCGCGAACCGGTCGAAGATCGGCACCGAAACGTTGAGCCCCACCGAACCGCCGCGGCGGTCGTCCAGCTGATCGCTGAAGCTCGTGCGGCTGATGCTGTTGTAGCTGCTGCTGTAACCCGCGTTCAGCGAGACGGTAGGCCAGCGGTTGGACCGGGCGACCTTCACGTTCTGGTCCGCCGCTTCCACTCGCGCCTGCTCCGCCTTCAGGTCGATGCGCTGATTCGATGCGCGCGTCTGCAGGTTCGCGAGATCGAGCTGCGTCGACGCCGCTTCGGCCGTTGCATCCGCCGGCGCCTGGAACTCATAGGTGACGGTCGGATCGAGTTGCAGGGTCTGGATCAGGTCGACCTTCGCGAGCTCCGTGATGCGCTCGGCCTCCAGCACGGAGAACCGCGCACTCGCGACGTTCGCCTGCTGCTGGTAGAGATCCGCGATCGTGCGCGCGCCGTTGTCCACGAACGTCTGAATCTGCCGCTCGAGCTCCGTCACCGCGGCAAGGTTCTCGCGCTGGACGCGCAGCTGTTCCTGGCTCTGGATGAGCGCGAGGAAATTCGCAGCCACGGTGAACGCCACCGTTTCGCGCGTGCGCACGAGATCCTGCTCGCTCGCCACGTCGGAGAGCTTCGCGCTCTTGAGCTGCGCGATGTTTCCAAGGCCGTCGAACACCGTCACACCCGAATTCAGCCCCAGACTCGCTGAACGCGTGTTCTGGCTGGTGCTCTGGTTCTGGAGCGTGTCGGAGTTGCGGCCGAAGTTCTGCGACCCGTTCGTGTTGAACGTGAGGTTCGGCAGGAACACGCCGCGCGCCTCGCTCACGCCGACCTTGCCCAGCGCCGCGGCATTCTCGGCGGCGCGCACGGTCGTGTTCTGGTCGAGCGCGATGCGAATCGCTTCCTGGAAGGTGATGATGCGCGCGTTCTGCGCGTTCGCCACGCCGGCGACGGCGAGCGATGCGAGCGCGAGGACCCCCGCGACTGTTCTTTTCATATCGAACTATTCGTAACGCAAAGCCTGGATGGGATTGAGCGACGCGGCCTGGCGCGCCGGATAGAAGCCGAAGAACACACCGACCGCCGCGGAGAAGCCAACGGCGATGAGCACGGCCTCCGGCGGCGTCACCGTGCTCCAGCCGGTGACCTTCGCGACGATGGCCGCGCCCGCGAAGCCGATGGCGACGCCGATGAGCCCGCCGAGCATGCTGATGGCGACACTTTCCACGAGGAACTGCGTCAACACGTCCGAACCTCGCGCGCCGATGGCCATGCGAATGCCGATCTCGCGCGTCCGCTCCGTCACGGACACCAGCATGATGTTCATGATGCCGATGCCGCCAACGAGCAGGGAGATGGACGCGATGGCTGCGAGCAACAGCGTCATCACCTTCGTCGTGCTGGAGGCGGCAGCGGCGATCTCGTCCTGATTGCGGATCGTGAAGTCGTCGTCATCGTCCTGGGCAATCTTGTGCGATTCGCGGAGGATGCTGCGGATCTCCTCCTGCGCGGCAGGCACATCCTGCGCCGACGATGTGCTCGCGATGATCTGGTTCACGCGCTGCCGCCCGTTCAATCGGGTCTGCGCCGTGGTGAACGGAACGAGGATGATGTCGTCGGCATCCTGCCCGCCGGCGTTCTGCCCCTTCGGCTTGAGCACACCGAGCACGGTGACCGGCACGTCCCGGATCTGCATCTGCTGACCCACCGCATCCCCATCGGGGAAGAGCGCCTTCGCCACGGTGCTGCCGAGGACCGCCACTTTGCGAGCACCGCGAACGTCCGCCTCCGAGAAGAAAGAGCCACTCTCCGTCGGCCAGTCGCGGATCACCTGATATTCGGTGGACACGCCCTGAACGCGAGTGCGCCAGTTGCCTTGCGAGCTGATGGCCTGCGCCTGCTTGAATACGACCGGCGACACCGCCGAGAGCAGGATGCTTTCCCGCTGCAGCTTCTCGTAATCCTGCGGCGTGAGGCGATTGAAGGTGTTCGCGCCCTGGTTCACGCCGCCCTGCTGGCTTGCGCCCGGCATGACCATGATCATGTTCGTACCGAGCGAGCCGATCTGCTTCTCGATGCTCGACTGGGCGCCGTAGCCGACCGCGACCATCACGATGACCGCCGCCACGCCGATGACGATGCCGAGCATCGTCAGGAACGTGCGCATCTTGTTCTTGAGGATGCTCTGGGTCGCAACCTTGATGAGCGTGGACTTTCTCATGCGGTCTCGCTTTCGGTGCCGAGCGCGCGCAGGTCGTCGCTCGCGCGGCGCCGGTTGGCCATCGGCTCGTCGCGAAGGATACGCCCGTCCCGCACCTCCACCAGGCGCTTCGCGTAGCACGCGATGTCGGGCTCGTGCGTGACGATCAGGATCGTGACGCCCTCGTCGTTCAGCTCCTGGAACAGCGCCATGATCTCGAGCGACGTGCGCGTATCCAGGTTCCCGGTTGGCTCGTCCGCAAGAAGCACTGTCGGCTCGGTGACGAGCGCGCGCGCAATCGCGACGCGCTGCTGCTGGCCGCCCGAGAGCTCGCTCGGGTGATGGTCCACGCGCTTGCCCAATCCAACACGCTCAAGCGAGCGCTGCGCGAGTGCCTTGGTATCGCGCTGTTTGCCGGAGCGGTCGTAAAGCAGCGGTAACTCGACGTTCTCCAGCGCGCTCGTGCGCGCCAGGAGATTGAAGCCCTGGAACACGAACCCGAGCTTCTGATTTCGCAGGTCGGCGAGCGCGTTCTTCGAGAGGCCGTTCACCTGCACGCCGTCCAGGAAATACTTGCCGGACGTCGGCACGTCCAGGCAGCCGAGCATGTTCATCAACGTGGACTTGCCCGAGCCGGAGTGGCCCATGACGGCGATCATCTCGCCACGCCGCACCGCGAGGTCCACGCCACGCAACGCGTGCACCTCCTGCTGTCCCATCTTGTAGACCTTCGTGACGCCCTCGACGCGGATGACCACATCGGGCGCGGAAGAGACCGCGTCGTTCACGATCAGAACCGCCGGAAGCCGCCGCCCTGGAAGCCTCCCGGAGGTCCGCCGAATCCACCGGGCCCGCCGAACGGAGTGGCTGTGGCGTTGGACGCGGCAGGCGTGTTGACCGCGACGATCACCTGCATGCCTTCCTTGATGCGCGGACTTTCGACCACTGTGCGCTGGCCGTCGGTGAGGCCCACGCGAACCGGCGTCATCGAAAGCTGGCCCTTCTCATCGATGAACCACAGCATCGTCGGCTGCTGGCCCCCGCGGCGATTGCCTGGCCCGCCCGGGCCGTTCCCGCGAGGACCGTTGCCATTGAAACCGCCACCCTCCGCGCGACGGCCGGCGAACTGCCCCGGGCCACCGTTCGGAGGACCACCGGCGCCCTCGGCGCCTGCGGGGATGCTGCCGCCGCCCGCGAACGCCGGACCGCCTTCGCCGCCGCCCGCTTCGCGCTGCTCACGGAAGCGCTTGAAGACTTCAGCGCGCATCTCCTCGGTCGGGCGGAAACGAAGCGCGGCATTGGGAACGAGCAAGGCGTCGGTCGCCGTGCCGGTGAGGAAATCGAGTGTCGCGGTCATGCCGGGCAGGAGCTTGCCACTGGTGTTGTTCACGAGGACGACGACGGTGTAGTTCACCACGTTCTCGGTCGTCTTCGACTGCAGCCGCACCTGCTTCACCTGGCCGGTGAAATGCTGGTTCGGATACGCCTGCACGGTGAAGCGCACGTCCTGCCCCTCCGTGATCGAACCGATATCGCTCTCGTCCACCGAGGCAAGGATCTGCATCTGCGAGAGGTCGTTCGCAATCAGGAACAACTGCGGCGTCGACATGCTCGCGACGACTGTCTGCCCGAGCTCCACCGTCCGCTCGACGACGATGCCGTCGATAGGCGCGTAGATCTGCGTGTACGAAAGATTCTGCTTCGCGCGATCCAGCGCGACCTGCGCGCTCTTGACGCTGGCCTTCGCCACGTCGAACTGATACTTCGCGTTGTTGAATTCGACTTCCGTGAGCACCTTGCGCTCGAAGAGCTGCTGGTTGCGCTTGAACTCGCGTTCGCGCTGCTCAAGCTCCGCCATGCTGCGCTCGAGACCCGCCTGTGCATCCCGCACCGCCTGCTCCGTGAGCGTGGGATCCACGCGCGCGATGAGCTGGCCTTTCTTCACGCGGTCATTGAAATCGACGAGAAGCTCCACAATTCTGCCTGACACCTGAGTGCCGACCTGCACCGTCGTCACCGCGCTCAGCGTCCCCGTGGCGGAAACCGCCGCCTCGATGTCGCCGCGTTCGATGGACGCGAAGCGATAGGTCGGTGTCGCCGTGGCCGAAGACTTCTTCCAAGCCCAGAAGCCGACCGCTCCGACAGCGAGCACGAGGACGGCGAGGAGGACCGGTTTCTTGTTCATGGTGTGACGTTCGAATTGCAGCGAAGCGAATGGATTTTGTAGTGACTGCAGCACCCTTGGCCGTGAAGTTTAGTCAACGACGCAGAAGGCTCGTTCCCACACTGTCACGAACTGCACCGGAAGCGTCTCCAACTGCTGCATGGCCCTGACTGCGCTCTCTTTCGCGGAAAAATGCGGCCCGAACGGAACCCGAGCTCCGGCGCGAGGCACTCTGTCGTAACGGACATCATCGCGGCTTGTATCGATCCAGAGGTTTCGAACACATGACGATTCGCAACAAACACCGGAGCACTCGAAGCTGGGCGCGCGGGCTAGCCACCGCGGCCCTCGCACTCGTGCTCGTTGCATGCGCGAGCGCTCCCCAGATCCGAACGCAGAGCGCGCCCGCGCTCGACATCGTGCAATACCGGACCTTCGGCTTCGTTGAGCGTCCCGACACCGACAAGGCCGGGTACACCACGCTTACCACGCGTTTCCTGAAGGAAGCCGTAACGCGCGAGATGCTCGCTCGCGGTTACACGCAAAGCGACACGCCGGACCTTCTCATCAACTTCAGCGTCGACAGCAAAGACAAGGTCGAAGGCAGCTCGTGGCCCGACGTCGGCCTCGGCTGGGGCCGATGGTCGCGCGGCTGGGGGTGGGGCGGAACCTTCCGCGGCCACGACATCCGCACCGTGACGGAAGGCACGCTCACCATCGACGTGGTCGATCAGCAGCATCGCGAGCTCATCTGGTCGGGCACGGCGAAAGGCCGGGTCACCGCCCGCGCGGAGAACGATCCGCAGCCGGCGATCGAGCAGGCCGTCGCGGCCATCTTTGCGAAATATCCCAAACACCCCCTCGTCGCGGGCGCGCCCGCCAAGTAGTCTGCCCAGGTAACTCGATGACGGCGGCCCGCACCTGAGCGGGCCGCTCCACATGGGGCGACCTCACTTGAAAGCCATCACTTCGAATACAAGACGCGCCTCGAACGCGCTGCTACCCCGTTTCGCGATCCCGGCAGTCGCAATGCTTGCGATGCTTACCGCCTGCACCGGCGGCCCGAACCTCGCTCCGGAGATGCCCGCGGGCGTGGACCTCGCGGGTTCCTGGCAGCTCGATCGCGCGGCGAGCCAGGATCCCCAGGCACTCATCGCCGAGATTCAGCAAAAGGCCGTCGAACGCATGCGAGGTCGCCGAGGCGACCCGGCCTTCGATACGAACGACGCCGGCCCCGGCACCTCCTCCTCTCGTCCTCCCCAGGCCGGCGCGGCTGCCGGAGACGGCGGCTTCTACGGCCGACGCGGTCCCGGCGGATTCATCCGCGCGCGATACACGGACGCACTCGGCGCGAGACTCACCGGCGACAGCCTGACCATCGAGCAGTCGCCCGGCCGCTTCGTGATCGAGCGAACCGAATCGCGTCGTGTCTACACGCCCGGCGGCCGGAGCGTCGTTTCGGTCGCGGATGGCGTGGCCGATCAGACCTCCGGATGGAAGGGTCGCGAGTACGTGATAGACGTGCGCCCGCAGATAGGCCCCAGGGTCACCGAACGTTACGGCCTCACCGCGGACGGCAGGCTGACGGAGAAGATCTCCCTGTCGGGTGACGATCTGCCGAAGCTGGAATTTACACGCGTGTATATAAAGGGCCCGGCCGCGCCACGGCCGCTGCCGACCAGCAACTGAGGGACGCGCGAGTGCACCTCGGCCAGCCAGTGGTGCACCTCGAAACTCCCTCTTTGCGGGCGCCCGGCTGGCGCGACTATCCTGCCTGCCATCAAGAGAATTCTCAGGAGTTCACGTTTCCGTGAACAGGGCCGCCCTTTCTCAGTTGACGTCGGCTCCGCTGACATCGCCGCAGGGACCGCCCCTCGCCTCCTCGTTGTCGGACGCGTTCACGGCTCCCCTTGCCGCGCGCCTGACCGGGACGGCGGCCGAGCCGGTCACCGACCGTACTCCGCTCGGGCGGGCCGACTTCCTCTTCATTGCGGGTTTCTGGCTGTTCATGGCGCTGCTGACGTCCGCCAACACGCTGTTGCGCGAGCCGGCCTCTCCGCCAATGGACCCGAATCCGGTCGTTCCCATTGCATGGGCCTTCATCGAAGCGTTCATGTGGGGCGTCATCACGCCGCTGGTGTTCAGTCTCGCGAGCCACTATCCGCTCGAGCGCGGGCACCTGCTGCCCCGCATCTGCCTGTTCTTCGTCATGGGGATGGGCATCGCAGTCGCGGCGGACGTGCTGAAGGGCTACATCCTTTCGGACGTGCTGAACTTCAACCGACGGGAAGCTGACACCGGGCCGCTCTGGCGCCTGCAGCACCTGTGGTTCATGAACGAGTTCCTGTACTACATCGCCATCCTCGCTGGCGGCATCGCGCGGGATTACTTCCTGCGTTACCAGGCACGTCGCGAGCAGACGATGCTGCTGCAGGCACAGGCCGCGCAGTTGCAGGCGCAGCTCGCGGACGCCCGGCTTGCTGCGTTGCGCACCCAGCTGAACCCGCACTTCCTCTTCAACACGCTGCATGCCGTTTCGGCGCTGGTGGAGCGCGACCCGCGCGGCGTTCGTCGCATGATCGCCCGCCTCAGCGAGCTGCTCCGCACCACGCTCGACGGCGCGGACGAGCAGGAAGTGCCGCTCGGCCAGGAGCTCACGTTCACGCACCGTTACCTGGAAATCATGCAGATCCGCTTCCAGGGTCGGCTCGCCATCCAGTCCAACGTGGACCCCGGCGTGCTCGAAGCGCTGGTGCCGAACCTCATCCTGCAGCCTCTCGTCGAGAACGCCATCAAGCATGGCGTGAGCAAGATCGACGAGGAGGGACGCATCGAGATCCACGCGCGCCGCGAAGGCGACCGCCTCGTGCTGAACGTCCGCGACAACGGCCCGAGGGTGGGCGAAAGCGGGTTACGCGCAGGGGAAGGCGTCGGCCTGAGGAACACGCGCCAGCGCCTGGCGGAACTCTATGGCGATGAGCAGAGCCTCACGCTGCGGGCCGCGGACGACGGTGGGGTCGTCGCGGAGGTCGTCATTCCGTATCACAAGCGCGCGGAACTCCGGACCAACACGACAACGCTGCATACTACGGGTATCGCTGCGCACGGCTGAGTAAGACGGTGTCCCGAGGCAAGATCCTTCGCATTCTCATAGTCGATGACGAGGCACTCGCGCGGCAGCGCCTCGAAGACCTGTTGCGGCACCAGGAGAACGTCGAGATCGTCGGCATGGCCGACAACGGCGAGTCCGCCATCAACGCCATCCGCACGCTGAAGCCGGATCTCGTGTTCCTGGACGTCCAGATGCCCGGCGCCACCGGCATAGACGTGATCCGCACCATCGGCATCCAGAACATGCCCGCCACGGTGTTCGTCACTGCGTACGACCAGTACGCGCTGAAGGCCTTCGACATGGCCGCGACGGACTATCTCGTGAAGCCTTTCGATGACGAGCGCTTCGAGCAAGCGTTCGCCCGTGCGCGGCGGCTTATCGAGCTTGAAGAGGTCGACCGGCTTTCCGAGCAGCTTCTGGCAGTTCTTCAGGGCAGCAGCGCGGGCGCCTCGGGAACCGAAGCGGCGCCGCAGGCAGCAGGCACCCCAACCCCGACCCCGCCCGGCGGAAAGCAGGAGTACCTCGAACGCATCGCCGTCGAAACGCGCGGGCAGGTGCGGGTCGTGCCGGTCGGGGACATCGAATACATCACGGCGAGTGGGCCGTACGCGGAGCTGCACGCCAACGGGCGCGCGCACGTCATCCGCGAGCGGATGCAGATGCTCGAGGAGCGCCTGGATCCGGCCAAGTTCTTCCGGATCCACCGCTCGGCGATCGTCCGGCTGGACCAGATCGAAACCCTCCTCCGGGACCCGGGCGGCGACTACGGGGTGAAGCTCCGCAGCGGCGTACAGCTCAGCGTGAGCCGGAACCGGGTGGAGCAGCTCGAGCGCTGGATGGGGCTCACCCCCTGAGCATCCGGTGTAGCTGCAAGTGCCAGCTGCACCTGGCCAATCACCACGGGCGATTCACCATAAGCCCCCCCGGTGCCCGCCTCCGGACGACCGAATGTGGATGAAGGCTCCTGAATAAGAGCGTCCCCGATGCGAACCATTCCCATTTGGTAATGCATCGCCTTATACTGCCGGCCGCCTTCGTTGGATCTTCCCGAAAAGCTGCACATGCCGGCGACCGTTCAGGACCTGCTTTCCCGTGTCTCCCAGCGAGGCGGCGTGTGGCTTGTCATCGCGGCCGCGCATGTCGCCCTGGTGTTCGCCTTCGCGAGCTGGTCGCCGGTCCGCCTGAACATCCCCGCCGAGCCCATCCAGGCCACGATCGTGGACATGCCGCCGCCGGCCGTCTCCGAGGCACCGCCCCCGCCGGCACCGCAGATCGTCGAAGCGGTCATGCCGGTGATCGAGCCGCCGCTCATCACGCTGACGGAACCGCCGCAGCCGGAGAAGGCGATTACTGTCGCCGTCGCGGCTGAGACGCCTCCCGCTCCGGCTCCCGTCGCGGCGCGTGTGATTTCCGAGGTCGCGTACGTCGAGCCGCCGCAGCCGCGGTACCCGCCGGAGTCGCGGCGGTCGGGTGAAGAAGGTGTCGTCCTCCTTCGAGTGCTCATCAACGAGATGGGCCGGCCCGCCCGCGTGGAGATCGAGCGGTCGAGCGGCCATGCGCGCCTCGACAATGCCGCTCGCGTCGCCGTCCAACGCGCGCTCTTCAGGCCGTACATCGAGAACGGCGTGGCGCGCACCGCGCTCGCGGTGATCCCGATCGAATTCATCAAGAAGTCCCGCCGCGCCGAGCAAACCGCCAGTCGCGGCTGAAGCCTGTCGCCGCCGGGGTGCGTGGTAACGTACCGGCATGGCAGCGAAAAAAACCGGCGCCAAGGGCGGCGCAACCAGGAAGCGTGCGAAAAGCTCCCGCGGCAAGCTTGCTCCGGGACGCGACAGCCGGGGACTTTCGGCGGCGGACGTTCCCATCGCGCCGGACAACCCTGAGGTCGCGGATCTCGCTTCGCTGATCATCCAGGCCGGCGGCGCACCGATCGGCGCTTATCGCGAGCCGCTCGGCGGCCGGGCGATCATGATCGCGTCCCTGCCGCTCGCGGCCGTACAGCCCACTCCGTTCCAGCGCGACCTCTCGCCGACGCACGTGAAGCGGCTCGCGAGCAAGATCGACGAGACCGGCGCCTTCCTCGATCCGCTCATCGTCGTGCGCGGCGAGGACGGCCGGCTCTGGACGCCCAACGGCCGCCATCGTCTCGCCGCGGCGAAGGTGCTGGGGCTCAAGCAGATCACCGCGCTCATCTCGCCGAACGAGGCGCTCGCCTACCGCATCCTCGCGCTCAACACGGAGAAGGCGCACAACCTCAAGGACCGCAGCCTCGAAGTCATTCGCATGGCACGCAGCCTTGCGAAGAAGCAGGGTTCCACGCGCGAATCCGATCTCGCCGCGGAGTTCGAGGCGCCCGAGCTCATCACGCTCGGCGCGGTCTACGAGGAAGCGCCACGGTTCGCGGGCGGTGCGTACAGCGCATTCCTCAAGAAGGTGGATCGCTTCAGCGACCGCCCGCTCGCCACCAGCCTGCGCGAGCGGGACGCGCTCGCTTCACGGCTGCTGGAGATCGACAATCAGGTGAAGCGCATCGTCGCGGATCTGACGGCGCGCGGCTTCAAGTCACCGTACCTGCGCAACTATGTCGTTGCGCGCATCAACCCCGTGCGATTCCACAAGGCGAAGAAGGGCGACACGAAGCCGCCGATGCCGATCGCGCAGGCGTTGACGCGCATGTCGGCGGCGGCGAAGAAGTTTGACGTGAAGTCGGTTTCGAATGCGGAGATCGCCTGGGTGGCGGTGGGGGCTGGCGCGGCTGAATAAGAGGGAGAAGCCCTCAATCGCCGGGCGGCCTGGAAAGAAGTTCTTTCGTCGCCTGTCTTTTCTTTTGCCTTGAGCCGCCCGGCGATTGAGGGCTTTCCTAGTCCGGTGGCGCCGGCCCGGACGACTCGCGACACACGAGCTGGTGAGCCAATCGCACTGAGGTCGGCGCCTTCCGCGTCTTCAGCAACTGGAGCAGCAACCCCGTCGCCTCATACGCCAGGTCGTAGCTCGGCTGATGAACCGTCGTGAGTCGCGGCCATACCGTGCGAGCGATGTAAGTGTCATCGAACCCCACAACGGAAAGCTGCGACGGCACGCCTATGCCCATCTCGTGCGCCGCCATCAACACACCCGCCGCCATGTCATCGTTGCTCGCGAAAATCGCGGTTGGCCGGGCCCGCAGCATCAGAAGCTGACGCCCGCACTCCATCCCCGAATCGAACACGAAGTAACCCTGCTTCACGCACTCCGCGTCGTAGGGCAGCTTGTGAGCGCGCAACGCGGCCTTGTATCCCTGGAGGCGTCGCCCGCTCGCGTAGTGCTCCGGATGCCCGATGATGAATCCGATGCGCCGATGCCCCAGCCCAATGAGGTACTCCGTCATCTCACGCGCGGCGCCTTCGTCGTCCATGTCCGCGTACGGCGAAGGATGACGCACTTCGTTCGGCGCGATGCGCACGAACGGCACGCCACGCCGGTCCAGCGCCTTCATGAGCGCCGTGGACTCGCTGAGCGGCGGCGTGACGACGAGCCCATCGACATGCGTCTGATCGACGAGCCCCAGCACCTCGCGGATGAGCTCGTCTCCGCGGCTGCCGCACTGATGCGCGAAGAGCTGAAAGCCCCTCTCCCGGCACGCGCTCATCGCGCCGTGCTGAACGTCCACGACGTAATTCGCGCTCGGGTTCCCATACACCAGCCCGACGAGATACGACCGCCGCCCCGCGAGACTGCGTGCCGAAAGACTGGGGTGATAGTTCAGCTCCTTGACGACCGCCCGCACGCGCGCGCGCGTTTCCTCCCGGACATTCGGCTCGTCATTGAGCACACGCGAGACGGTCTTGATGGCGACCCCCGCGGCTTTCGCGACATCGTCGATGGTCTTGCGCGCCATATTGGCGACGGAGTCTACCGGCCGGCCACTCCGAGCGCATCGGCTATGCGCGCGTAGGCAGCCACCCTTGCCGATGCCGGCTCGGCGCGACTCGCCACGCTCATCGCTTCCTCGTAGGTCCGCCGGGCAGCTTCCGCATCTCCCGCCGCCATCTGCGCGGCTGCGAGCGACGCCAGCGCGCCGGCTTTCACCGCACCGCCGCGCATCGACCGCGCGGCACGAAGCGCAGCGTCCATCGTCTCGCTGAGACCATCTGCATCCTGCGAGCGCGATTGGACACGCAACACGCCAAGCAGCGCCGCGGCGCCGGCTGGCCGATCTTCGAGCGCGATCGCCATTTTCACCGCGCCCGAAACATCGCCCGCCGCGGCCTGTGAAGCCGCCACTTCGCGCATGAGCTCCGGACGCAGGCTTGCGTCGTCCACCAGCCATGCCGTCTCGACGGCCGAGACGTGATCTCCCGTTCGCGCCTGTAACGACGCGATCTGCTGCAGCAGGCCGAATCGGCTCGCAGCGCTCTTCGCAGATGCCAGCGTCGCGGACGCACGGCGCAGCGTGGATCGAGCCTCAACCGTTTCACCCGCAGAAATCTGCGCGCGAGCGATCTCGATCAACGTGAACGTCTTCCGCTCCGGCGTCCCACGCGCGCCACTGCAAAGCGCGAGCGCCGATGCGAACAGCTCCTCGCCACCTGCGACCCGCCCCGCCCTGATGGTTGCGGATGCAACTCGGGCCAGCGCCTGCGCGCGAGACAGCCGATCGCTGATCGACTTCGCAGCCGCCGCGGCGTCGGTCACGTCCCCCATCTCCGCCTGCAGAGAAGTGATCTCCGCCTGAACTTCGCTCCGCACGCGCGCGTCCCGAATGCGAAGCGCGTGCTTGCGCGCTTCGCCGATGTTTCCTCCGCGCGCATAAGCAGTGGCGACATCACCCAGCGCCATGTCGGCGAGAAGCGGATTCGGAATACTCCTGACGATTGCGAGCGCATCCTGCATCTGCCTCGCATCAGCCTGCGCAATGACGATGCGTCTCAGCGCCTCTCCCCGCCGCATTTCGTCGCGAATGCGCCAGGCGGTAAACATGGCGCCTGAAAGGTCCTGCGCAGTCCGGCGGGCGTCCGTGGCGGCAACAAGCACCGAATCGCGTAACGGGGGGTCGGAGATAGTCGCGGCGACCGCTTCCGCGTGGCCCGCATCCCCGGCCGTGAGATATGCGAGCCCGATGTCGTGCCGCGCCCAGGACGCGAGGGCGGGATTGTCAATCTGGTCTGCGGATTCTGCCGCGAGTTGAAGCAATGACATTGCGGCCGCGCGCTCGCCGAGCGCGGCACGCGTTTCCGCGATCTCCGCAAGGGATTGCGCGCGATGGAACGGATCCTGGATATCGGCGCTGGCGCCCTGCGCCCGCTCGAGCGCGTTCCGTGCCCAAGTTGCGCCGTCACCCTCCGCCGCCTGCGCGGCGAGGGCGAACGGCGCAACCCACAACAGCCACAGTGCGGCGTTCACAGCCCACCCTGGAGCGTAGTCCCCGTTTGGCTTCTTCTCCCCGACGCGCACGACTGTACTCCAGGAAACTGCATCGGAACAGAATTTGCTCTGAGCGCCGAAGGCCCGGAGGCAACCTGAGCTTGACCATGCTGGATGAATCAGACCGTACGCCGCAGCGGGCGCCCGACCATTCGCTTGAGCGCCTGCCCGTCATCGTGTTCCGGATGGACCGGCAACTGCGGCTGCTTTACGTGAATGAGGCGGTCACCGCGATTCTGGGACCGCGGCCCGAAGAGCTCATCGGACGCACCGCCCGCGACGCGGGCGTCGACTCCGAGCAGTGGGCGGCGTTCGAGGCCGCCTGCGGGCGCGTATTCGAGAGCGGCGAGCCTCACGAGGCGGATTTCGTTGCCCGCACGACCACGGGCACCCGGCACTTCGAAGCGCATCTTTTCCCCGAGAAGGACGGCACGGGCGAAGTCCGTTCGATAATCGGCATCACCACCGACCGGACCGGTCGCAAGAAAGTGGAAGACGCGCTTCGCGAAAGCGAAGAGCGGTATCACGCGCTCATCTCGAGCGTGAAGAGCTACGCGATCTTCGGCGTCGACCTCCAGGGCGCCGCGACGACGTGGAACGAAGGCGTCGAGAGGCTGCTCGGCTACTCGCGCGCGGAATTCATCGGCCTGCCGACGGAGAAGCTGTTTTCGGCGGAGGACGTCGCCAAGGGCGTGCATCGCCAGGAGCTTCAGACCGCGGCGGAGGAAGGCAGCTCCGCGAGCGACCTGTGGCTCCTTCAGAAGGACGGCACGCCGTTCTTCGCAAGCTGCATGTTCAGTCGCGCGCTGGATGCGTCGGGCCACGTGATCGGCTTCAGCGTCGTGCTGCGAGATCGAACGGCGTGGAAGCTCGCTCAGCAGGAGCGGGACGCGTTGCTCGAGCGCGAGCGCGCCGTTCGGCAGGAAGCGGAACAGGCGAGCCGGCTGAAGGACGAGTTCCTCGCGACGCTTTCGCATGAGCTTCGCTCGCCGCTGAATGCGATCGTCGGCTGGGTGCACATCGCGCGCCGCCACGCCGGCGACAACGCCGAGCTGGGGCGAGCGCTCGACACCATCGAGCGCAACGTGCGGGCGCAGACGCAGATCGTGAACGACCTGCTCGACATGAGCCGCATCATGACCGGACAGGTGCGGCTCGACATGCAGACGATCGACCTGCGCGACGCCGTGAGCAACGCGGTCGAATCCGTACGTCCCGCCGCGGACCTGAAGCGGGTGAGGATCGAGAAGTCGCTGGCCGCGAACATCGGCTGGACCAAGGTCGATCCCGCGCGGCTTCAGCAGGTGCTCTGGAACCTGCTGGCGAACGCGGTGAAGTTCACTCCGCCGGGCGGGCGCGTGCGCGTCGCGCTGGAGCGCGTGAACTCGCACGCCGAGATCACCATTCAGGATTCGGGCGTCGGCATCGCGCCCGCGTTCCTCCCGTTCGTCTTCGAACGTTTTCGGCAAGCGGACTCGTCGACGACCCGGCGTCACGGCGGCCTCGGCCTCGGGCTCTCCATCGTGAAGAGCCTTACCGAGCTGCATGGGGGTTCCGTACGTGCGGCGAGCCCGGGCGAGGGCCAAGGCTCAACGTTCACCATCACGCTGCCCATCGTGCAGGCGCAGAGTGAAGAGGCAGCCGCGGACACACGCTCCCGGCCCGCCTTCGACGGCAACGCACTTCCGAGGCTCGACCAGGTTTCCGTGCTCGTTGTCGACGACGAAGCGGACTCGCTGCTCTTCTTCGGAAGACTGCTCGAGGAATGCGGCGCGCACGTGCTGCTCGCGGTGGACGCGGATCAGGCGATGGATGTGCTGCGGTCCGAGCCGGTGGACATTCTCATCAGCGACATCGGGATGGCCGGCGCGGACGGCTATCAGCTCATCGGGCAGGTTCGCGCGCTGAACGACGAGAGGGTGTCGACGATTCCCGCCGTTGCGGTTACCGCGTACGCGCGGGCGGACGACCGGCGCCGGCTGCTGCTCGCCGGGTTCCAGATGCATCTGTCGAAGCCCGTCGAGCCGCAGGAGCTCGTAGCCGGCATCTCCAGCCTCATCGGCCTCCGGACCCACAACGCCGCGCTCAAACGAGCGGCGAACTGAAGCCTCGCGCGGTCCGTGCTGGCTTAGAATCGCGCGCGCCAGGAATGGCCCACGGAGCTGTCCCCGAATGTCCGATCGTTCACGCACTCTCGCGCCCGTCGCGGCGCTGTCCCTCGTTTTCGCCATCGCCGGCAGTCTCGTGACGGCCGGCGCGGCCACGCCCCGCGCGCTCGAAACCATTGCCGAGCGCTCCAATTTCCGCACGACGGGGCGCTACGACGAAGTCGAGCGGCTCTGCGCCGAATTCGCCAAGGCGTACCCGCAGGCCGTTCGCTCGTTCGAATTCGGCCGCACGCCGGAAGGCCGGCCGATGCTGGGCCTCGTCGTCTCCACGAGCGGCGCGCTGACTCCGGACGACGCGCGCGAACGCGGCCTGCCCGTGATGCTCGCGCAAGGCGGCATCCACGCCGGCGAAATCGACGGCAAGGACGCGGGCTTCCTCGCGATCCGCGAGATGCTCCAGGGCAAGGCGGCGCGGGGCACGCTCGACTCCTTCGTGTTCGTCTTCGTCCCCGTGTTCAACGTGGACGGTCACGAGCGTTTCGGGCGCAACAACCGGCCCAACCAGTCCGGCCCCGAAGAGATGGGCTGGCGCGTCACCGCGCAGAATTTCAACCTCAACCGGGATTACGCGAAGGCGGACGCGCCTGAAATGCAGGCGATGCTGAAGCTGCTGGACGCGTGGGATCCCGTGCTCTACGTGGATCTGCACGCCACGGACGGTGCGCAGTTCGAGCCCGACATCTCGAACACGCTCGAACCCGTGTACGTCGGGGATCCGGGGATGCAGTCGGGCGGACGCGCGCTCCTCAAGGAGCTCAACGCGGCGCTCGCGGCGCAGGGCTCGATCCCGCTCGATTTCTATCCGTCGTTCCGTGTCACTGACGATCCGATGTCCGGGTTCGAAGTGACGCCGAGCCCGCCTCGCTTCTCCACGGGATATTGGGCGCTTCGCAATCGCTACGCGCTGCTCGTCGAGACGCATTCATGGAAGGACTATCCGACTCGCGTGCGCGTCACGCGCAACGTGCTCGTCAAGCTGTCCGAGATGATGGCGAAACAGGGGCGTGCCTGGCGCACGCTCGCGAAGGAAGCCGACGCGCGCGCTGAAAAGCTCGGTGGCCAGGATGTCGTCGTCGATTACGCGTCCGGCCCGCACACCACCACCATCGATTTCCGCGGTTACGCGTACACGCGTGAGCCGTCCCCGATCTCGGGAGGGCTGGTCACTCGCTACGACACTTCGAAACCGCAGGTGTGGCGCATTCCGTTGCTCGACACCGCCGTGCCGAAAGTCACGGTGCGTGCTCCGCGCGGCGCGTATGTCGTACCCGCCGCGCAGGCTGCGTGGATGGGCGAGCGCCTTTCGATCCATGGAATCCGCTTCGAAAGGCTGAATCGGGCAGCAAGCGACGCGACGGTCGAGGCCTTCCGTGCAAGCAATGTGACGTTCGGGAGCCAGCCGTTCGAGAGTCACTTCACTGCGAAGATCGAAGGCGAGTGGAAGTCGGAGCGGCAGGACATTCCCGCGGGCTCTCTCATCGTGCCCATCGCGCAGCCGAAAGCGCGGCTGGTCGTCGCCCTGCTCGAGCCGCAGTCTCCGGATTCGTATGCGGCGTGGGGATTCTTCAACGCCGCCTTCGAGCAGAAGGAGTACCTCGAGCCGTACGTCGCCGAGGACATCGCGAAGGAGATGATGGCGCGCGATCCCGCGGTGGCCGCCGAGTTCCGGCGCCTGCTCGCCACCGATCCGGAGTTTGCGAAGGACCCGGAGGCCCGGCTCGACTTCTTCTACAAGCGACACGCGTCGTACGACGAGCGGCTGAACCTGTATCCGGTGTTCCGCATCCAGTCCGCGAGACCGTAAAAACTCTTCGCCCTCAAATCGGGCGATGAGCTCTTTTCACGCCCGCCTGCGGTGCAGCCGGGCGCGTCCCCTCCTGCCGACGCGACGCTTCCGATAGCGCAAACGGTTGATCCGCCTCCGTTCCGGCTCGACATGCGCCCGGCGCCATGTGGCGCACACCGTACGCATGGAACTTGCACCGTCGGCCGGCACGATCGACTTTCGACCCGCGGAAAGCCTCAGTCCTCATGAACGCCCTCCTGGATCCCGAACGCGCAGCGGACGATCGCGTCGCTCTAAACAAGGAAGCGTTCAAGCATGCCTTCCTGGACAACCTGTTCTACGTCCAGGGCAAGACGCCCGCGCTCGCAACGAAGACGGATTACTACATGGCGCTCGCGTACACGGTTCGCGATCGCATGCTCCATCGTTGGATAAGCACTGCCGAGACTTACACGAAACACGGTTCGCGAACCGTCGCCTATCTTTCCGCCGAATTCCTGATGGGCCCGCATCTCGGCAACAACCTCGTGAACCTCGGCGTGTACGACGACGTGCGCGCCGCCATCAGCGAGATCGGGCTCGATTTCGAGGAGCTTCTCGCGCACGAGGACGAGCCCGGGCTCGGTAACGGCGGCCTCGGCCGTCTCGCCGCCTGCTTCCTCGATTCGATGGCGACGCTGGAAATCCCCTCCATCGGCTACGGCATCCGCTACGAGTTCGGCATCTTCCAGCAGGACATCGTCGACGGCTGGCAAGTCGAGAAGACCGACAAGTGGCTGCGCTTTGGCAACCCCTGGGAAGTGGCGCGGCCCGAGTGGGCGGTGGAAGTGAAGTTCGGCGGGCACACCGAGCGCTACATGGACGATCACGGCCGCACGCGCGTGCGCTGGGTACCGCACAAGACCGTGAACGGCGTGCCGTACGACACACCGATCCTCGGCTATCGCGTGAACACCGCGAACACGCTGCGACTGTGGAAGGCGGAGGCGCCGGAGTCGTTCGATTTCGCCGTGTTCAATCGCGGCGATTACTACGCCGCGGTCAACCAGAAGGTCATCTCCGAGAACCTGAGCAAGGTTCTCTACCCGAACGACGAAACGGCGCAGGGCAAGGAGCTGCGCCTGGAGCAGCAGTACTTCTTCGTGTGCTGCTCGTTGCAGGACATGCTGCGCATCCTGCACGTACAGCGCATTCCGCTCGAGCGGTTTCATGAGAAGTTTGCGGTACAGCTGAACGACACGCATCCGTCGATCGCCGTGGCGGAGCTCATGCGGCTGCTGGTCGACGAACGCGCGATGGAGTGGGACACGGCCTGGAGCATCACGCGCCGCACGTTCGGGTACACCAATCACACGCTCATGCCGGAGGCGCTCGAGTGCTGGCCGGTGTCCACCTTCAGCAAGGTGCTGCCGCGGCACCTTGAGATCGTGTACGAAATCAACGCGCGCTTCCTGGATGAAGCGCGGCTGCGCTTCTTTGGAGACGATGCCCGCATCGCCCGGCTCTCCCTGATCGACGAGCACGGCGGCCGCTACGTGCGCATGGCGAACCTGGCGTGCGTCGGCAGTCACGCGGTGAACGGCGTTGCCGAGCTGCACACGCAATTGCTGAAGCAGGACGTCATTCCGGACTTCGCCGAGCTCTGGCCGGAGAAGCTCTCCAATAAAACGAACGGCGTGACGCCGCGGCGGTGGGTCGCCCTTTCGAATCCGCGGCTCGCTGCGCTGATCACCGAGACGATCGGCGATGGCTGGCTCACGCACCTCGAACGGCTGCGGGAGCTGGAACCGTACGTAAACGACTCGAACTTCCGTGCACGCTGGCGGGAGATCAAACGCTGCAACAAGCGCGACTTCGCGCAGTTCGCGCGCGAGCGCACCGGCATCCTGCTGGACCCGGACTCGATGTTCGACGTCCAGATCAAGCGCATCCACGAGTACAAGCGCCAGCACCTCGCGGCGATTCACGTGGCCGCGCTGTATCACCGCCTGAAGTCGGACCCGCACTTCGACATGCAGCCGCGCACGTTCATCTTCGGCGGCAAGGCGGCGCCCGGCTATCACTACGCGAAGCTGATCATCAAGCTCATCACCTCGATCGGCGAGGTGGTGAACCGCGACCCGCAGGTGCGGGACCGCATGAAAGTGCTATTCCTGCCGAACTTCAACGTGACGAACGGCCAGCGCCTGTACCCGGCCGCCGAGCTCTCCGAGCAGATCTCGACCGCCGGCAAGGAAGCCTCCGGCACGGGGAACATGAAGTTCTGCATGAACGGCGCGCTGACGATCGGCACCTCCGACGGCGCGAACATCGAGATCTGCCAGGAGGTCGGCGCGGAAAACTTCTTCATGTTCGGGCTGCTCGCGCCCGAGGTGTACGAGCTGAAGTCGCGCGGCTACCGTCCCGCGCACTATTACGAAACGATCCCGGACCTGCGGGCGGCCATCGACCTGATCTCCGACGGCTTCTTCTCGCGCGGCGACGTCAACCTCTTCCGGCCGATCGTGGAAGGGCTCATGAACTGGGATCCGTACCTCGTGTTCGCGGATTTCCAGTCGTACGCGGAATGCCAGCAGCGCGTGGACCAGGCGTACCGGGACGCGGACCGCTGGACGGCGATGTCGATCTACAACGTCGCGCGCTCCGGCAAGTTCTCTTCGGATCGCACAGTGCGGGAGTACGTGAACGAGATCTGGCGCGTGCCGCAGGTGCCGATCCGCCTGCTCTCGCAGAAAGAGCTCACGTCGAGCCCCTGAGGATCCTTTCGGACCAGCGACCCTTGCGCTCGCCGCCGGGGCTGCTTAGCCTCGGCGCTCGCCCGCTCGCTGGCGAATCCAGAGGCACTTTCCATGCGCGCAGCCGTATTCCATGGTCGCGAAGACCTGCGTCTCGAAGACATCCCCGAACCGCGCGCCGGGCGCGGCGAGGTGAAGCTGAAGGTGCTGTACAACGGCATCTGTGGCAGCGACCTCCACGAGTACTACCACGGGCCCATCACGACCCGAACGACGCCTCATCCGCTCACGGGCGTGAAGAACCCCATCGTGATGGGGCACGAGCTGTGTGGCGAAGTCGTGGAGATCGGCGACGGCGTCGAGGATCTGCGCGTCGGCGACAAGGTCGCAGTCGAGCCCGTCGAGACGTGTGGACACTGCCTCTATTGCGGGTCGGGCCAGTACAACCACTGCAACCTGCTCGCCTTTCACGGCTACAACCGCAGCAGCGGCGGGCTCGCGGAGTTCTCGGTCGTGAAGCGCTCCATGGCTCACAAGCTTCCCGCGTCGATGACCGGCATGCAGGGTGCGCTCATCGAGCCGATGGCGATTTCGTACCGCACGGCTCAGCGCTGCGAGCTCGAGGCGGGGCAGACCGTCGTCATTCACGGCGGCGGGCCCATTGGCGTAGGCGTGTTCTACACGCTGCGTCGCTGGGGCGTAAATGTGATCATGGTGGATCCTTCACCGACTAGACGGGCCACGCTCACAAAGCTCGGCGTGCAGACGGTGCTGGACCCCACGGACGGCGACATCGTGTCGGCCATCAAGGACCTCACCGGCGGACGCGGAGCCGACACTTCCGTCGACGCGGCCGGTGTTCCCATCGCGTTTCAGAACGCCTTGTCGAGCACGCGCGTGGACGGCCAGCTGGTCGTCGTCGCGATCCACACGAAGCCGCTGCAGGTCCATCCGATGGAGCTGCTCATGTCCGAAGTCCGCATCAGCGGCATCGCACTTTCGTGCAACACCTTCCCGAGCGTGATCGAAGAGATGGCCGCCGGCACCTACCCGCTCGACGGCTGGGTCGAAACCATCCCCTTCGATCGCATCATGAGCGACGGCTTCGAGCGCCTGCATCGCCAGGAAGGCATGAAGATCCTCGTCGACGTCGGCCGCGCGGCGGCCTGAGGCCGTCTTTCAGGGCAGCGGCAACGAAGCGCCACTGCGACTCGCATCGGACCGTTTCCTCAGGTGCTTCCCGGCGGGATGTTCACTTCGATCTTGATGCCGTTCGGGTCGAGCAGGAACACCTGGCGCAGGCCGTTCGGGTTGGTGATGTTCCGGTACGGCTTCAGCCCGTTGCGCTCGAGGCTCGCGAGTAGCTCGTCATAGTCCGTCGCGACGAACGCGACGTGGTCGAACGCGCCGGTGCCTTCCGCCGGCGTCGAAACCGGAATGCCTCGCGAGTTGGAGTGATCGGTGTACGTCTGCCACTCGGCGATGTGAATGCAGGGCGTGTCGCCGAGATAAAGCCAGTAGCCGGGGAAGCCCAGCGGCGGGCGAAAGCCTTCGCGCATGCCGAGCACGCGGCAGTAGAAATCGCGCGTGGCATCGATGTCCTTCGTGAGCACCAGGTAGTGCTCCATCTTCGTCAGCGGCATGGCGTGTACCTTTCCCGTCCCGGCCCGCAGAGGGTACCCTCGCGCGTCGCGCCTGGCAGCCCCGCTCGGGGAGGCGGGCAACCCGCGCACGAAAGGCCCGCGTCCCTTTGAAAATCGAATCGCTCGTCCTGCTCCTGGGATGCCTCGTGCTCGGCTGGGTCGTGGCCCGCTTCGCGAAGCCGCCGCCGGACCTCGCGCCGCGCCTCAACTGGTGGGTCATCAACATCGCCCTGCCCGCGCTCGTGCTGGATCTCATTCCGCGCGTGCAGATGGATCCGCACCTGTGGTTCATGCCCGTGGCGATGTGGCTCGTGTTCATCGGCGGGTGGGCGCTCATGGCCTTCATCGGACGACGGCTCGGCTGGTCGGACGGGCGCATCGGTGCCGCCTCCTTGTCCGCCGGGCTCGGGAACACGGCGCTCGTGGGTTTCCCGCTGATCGAAATGCTGCGTGGTCAGGAAGGCCTGGTGCTCGCGGCGTTCGCGGATCAGCTGGGCTGCTCGATCGCGCTCGCCGTCGGCGGCATCACCGTGGCGGCGATCTACGGTGGCGGCAAACCGGACCGCAAAGTCATTCTCCGGCGCGTCCTGCTGTTTCCCCCGTTTCTCGCGCTGGTGGCGGGCGCCATCGTGGGCTTCCTGGGCGGCTGGCATCCAGTCGCGGAAGGCTTCGTGGGGCGCATCGGCGCGACGCTCACACCGGTCGCGCTCTTCTCCATCGGCCTCAATTTCAAATTGCGGATGAGCCGCGAGCAGCTCGGTGCCTCGAGCCTCGCGCTGGGCTGGAAGCTTGCCGTCGCGCCGGCGGCCATCTTCGCGCTCGCCACGCTCGTCGGCGCGCAGGGACTCGTGCTCGCGGTGGCCGTGCTTCAGGCGGGCATGGCGCCGATGGCCTCAGTCGCCATCCTCTGTCAGCAGTACAACCTCGACACCGAGGTCGCGAACGCCTCGCTGGGCGCTGGCCTCGTCGTTTCGCTGGTCACCGTGCCGTTCATCGACACGCTGCTGCCGATGTAGCGCAATCCGCGCAGGAAGACCTGGGGGGAACGCCGCTTCCCCGGATCTTTTTCCCGATCTTGCAGCCGTTCGGCCGGAAACTCGTCAGTTCCAGCCTTGCGTGGTCGCTTCGCGCGTGAGGGATGCCGTCTGCGCGGCGATCTTTTCACGCTCCGCGATGAACTCTTCGAGGTCCGCCGCATCCTCGGCCTTCTTCTTCCGGTTCGCGGCCGCCCAGCCCTTCATGGATTCGAGCAGCTGCGCGGCGAGCGTGCGGTTCGCCGAGAAGAGGTCGAGATACGCCTGCTTCGCATCTTCCGTGCGATTGAGCGCGAGATACGCCTGGCCGCGATACTCGGTGGCTTCCGGATAACCGGGCCGCAGCTCGATGGCCTTGTCGTACGCGGCCAGCGCCGCCTTGAAGTCCCCGAGCTTGCGCGAGGAATACCCGAGCCCGTTCCAGGCCTGCGAGAGGTTCGGGTCCGCCTTCGTGGCCTCCTGGAATTTCGCCCGCGCCGTCGTGTACGCCCGCTTCACCTCGGGCGGAAGCTTGCGCCCGATGGCGCCGGCTTCGGCTGCCTCCGCCTCCTTCACCGCCGCGAGCCCGGCCTCCAGCGCAGCCTGCGCAGCGGGGTTGGCCGGGGGCGCGTCGGTCTGCTCCTCGGCTTTCTTCGGCTCGTCGAACACCGCCGAAGCGGGCGGCGCCACCGCCAGAAGCACCAGGAACTGGGCGAGCACGGCCGCCGAAAGCTTCGATCTGGACATACGCATGTATCGGACTTCCCGGGAAAAACGGAAAATGAACGAACCCCGGCCGGACTGTCCCAGCCGACGCGACCATCTGCTAGTGTCCCGCCGACACCGAGGGGTTACCAATTATGAGCAGCAACAGAGACGACGCGGCATCCGGCCGCGAGCGCGCCCGCGACGCGGGCCAGACGCAAACCACTGACAGGCTGACGGTGCGCGATGCCACGATCGGCCGCCGCAACTTCATGGGTGCCGCCATCGGCGTCGCCGCCGGCGCGGGTGTAGCTGCCGTGCTCCCGGCGAATGCGCAGAACGCGCCGCCCACCGTGCCGGGCCAGGGTCGTCCGACGCCCTCGCCCCAGGCTGCTCCTCCCGCGGGCTCGGGCCTCCAGAACGCCGGCGTCCGGCCGGGCGGCCCCCGCCTGTATCGCGTCGAGGCGGACGTCCACGACGTCGAGGTGGAGGGAAAGATCCCCGCGGACCTGAACGGCGCCTTCTACCGCACGGGCCCGGACCCGCAGTACCCCCTGCATCCCGGCAACATCCCGTTCGACGGCGAAGGCCACGTGAGCATGTGGCGCATCAAGGACGGCCGCGTGCACTACAAGAGCCGCTTCGTGCGTAACCAGCGCTACATCGCGCAGGAAAAGGCCGGCCGCATCCTTTTCCCCATGTATCGCAACCCGTTGCAGGACGACCCGAGCGTCAAGGGCCTGAGCCGCAGCACCGCGAACACGCACATCATCAACCACAAGAACCTGCTGCTCGCGCTGAAGGAGGACAGCCCGCCGACGGCGATGGACCTCCTGACGCTGGAGACGGTGGACCCGGTGTACACGTTCGACGGGCAGCTGCAGAGCGCCACGTTCACCGCGCACCCGAAGGTCGACTCCGAAACCGGCAACATGATCGCGTTCGGGTACGAGGCGAAAGGCTTCGGCACGGACGACGTGAACATCTTCGAGATCACGCCGCAGGGGAAGATGATCTGGCAGGCGTGGATCAAGGTGCCGTACGTCGGGATGATCCACGACTTCGCGGTCACCCAGAAGCACATCGTCTTCTACATCGCGCCGCTCGCCTTCGACGAGAAGCAGATCCAGGCCGGCGGCATCCACTGGTCGTGGGACTCCTCCAAGCCGACGTACTTCGGCGTCATGCGCCGGAACGGCGACGGCAAGGACATCCGCTGGTTCAAGGGCCCGGAGCGCTGCTCCACGCACGTGATGGGCGCCTGGAGCGACGGCGACAAGGTGTACTACGACTGCGAGATGTCGGCGTACAACCCGTTCCCCTTCATGCCGATGCGGGACGGCCAGCGCTGGGACCCGGTGAAGGGCTCCAGCCGCATCACGCGCCTCTCCGTCGATCTCTCGAAGAAGAGCGTGAAGGACTACAAGATGGAGGTGATGTATCCCAATCATCTCGGCGCGCTGCCGCGCCAGGACGATCGGTACAACACCATGCCGTACCGCTACGGCTACCTGCCCTGTCCCGATCCCGATCCGCAGGATCCGTCGAAGCGTCCCGCCGCGTGCTGGGCGCGTTTCGACAACCAGACCCGCAAGGCCACCGTGTACAAGGCCAGCGAGGGCACGCAGCTCGCCGAAGTGGTGTTCGCGCCGAAGAGCGAGAAGTCGCCTGAAGGCGCGGGGTACCTCATGGGCGTCGCCACCCGTAACAACGAGGGTGGGCGCGCGGATCTCATCATCCTTGATGCGGAAAAGCCGGAAGACGGCCCCATCGCCACCGTGAAGCTGCCCATCCGGGCAGCCCCGCAGATTCACGGCTGGTGGGTACCTGAGTGGCAGCTGCCCAAGCAGACCTGAGAGAGTCGGAAGCCCTCCATCGCCGGGCGGCTCGGAAATTGTGGCTGCAAGCCCTGAGCCGCACGGCAATCTCCCTCCATCATCGTGCGGCGCAGAGTCCCGCCTATAGCTGCGAGCCGCACGGTTAATCTCCCGCCCCGCGCGCCGCTGGAATATAGTGGCGCCCGGATGGTCTTCCCGGTCGCGCCCCGCGCGGCCCGGTCAATACGAAGAATGAGCACGGGGGATTGATCGTGTCCAAGCTCGACGAGGCGGAAATCGCCCGCATCGTCGCGCGCGCCGGCGGTCTGGGGCCGCGCGAGCGCTTCGCGTACATCAAGTCCGCCTGTGCCAACGACGCAGACGCCTTCGACCGCGTTCTGCTCGCCCACAACATCACTCCCGATCCCCAGCAGACGATCGATACCGGGCAGCGCCCGGATGAATCCGACGGCCCCGAATCCTTCTGGGCGACGGACCGCTCGGGCCAGATGCTCGGCCCGTGGCGCCTGCGCCGCCGGCTCGGCGGCGGCGGGATGAGCGACGTGTATCTCGCCGAGCGCATGGGCGAATACAGCCACCTCGTCGCCGTGAAGCTCGTGCGGCCGGGGCTCGTCAGCCGCGCGGATCACAACCGGCTGCGAGCGGAGCGCCAGATCCTCGCCCGCCTCAATCACCGCAACATCGCTCGGCTGCTCGACGGCGGCACGACCGCGGACGGCATCCCGTACCTCGTCATGGAGTACGTCGATGGCGAGCGGATCGACCTGTACTGCGATCGGCACAGGCTGACCATCCGCGAGCGGCTCGCGCTCTTCCGCGGGGTCTGCGCAGCGGTGCACGCGGCTCACCAGAACCTGGTGATCCATCGCGATCTCAAGCCCTCGAACATCCTCGTGACGCGGGATCGCACCCTCAAGCTCCTCGACTTCGGCATCGCGAAGCTCATCGAGGTGCGCGAGACGGCGCACACGGTGGCGCTCACGCGCGCCGACGTGCGGCTCTTCACGCCTGGCCACGCAAGTCCCGAGCAGGTGAAGGGCGAGCTCATCACGACGGCGACGGACGTGTACCTGCTCGGCGTGCTGCTCTACGAGCTGCTCACCGGCCGCAAGCCATTCGAGATGCGCGACGTGCGCCTCTCCGAAATGGAACGCATCATCTGCAACGAAACGCCACCGCTACCGAGCGCGGTGATGAATCCGCGCGGCGCGCCGCTCCTTGAGGGCCCCCGCATCGAGAGTGCGGCCGAAGCGCGTAACACCACGGTCCAGCGCCTGCGACGGGATCTTGCAGGCGATCTGGACAACATCGTGATGAAGGCGCTCCGCAAGGAGCCGGAGCGCCGCTACACATCCGCAGACGAGTTGGCTGCGGACCTGCGCCGATACGAGATGGGCCAGCCCGTCATCGCTCGACGCGACACGTGGCGTTACCGTGCCGGCAAGTTCGTGCGACGGCATTCGATGGCCGTGGTGGCCGGTTCCGCGGTGGTGCTGCTTCTGGCGACCCTTGCGACCACGATGACCTTGCAGGCGCGCCGCGTATCGCAGGAACGCGCGATCGCAGAGCGCGAGCGACTGCGCTCGGAGGAAACGGCGAAGTTCCTCTCCGGCCTCTTCGCGGTGGCGGATCCGAACGAAGCCCAGGGCCGCGAAATCACGGCCCGGGAAATCCTTCAGCGCGGAGCCTTGCGCATCCAGCAGGAGCTGAAGGATGCCCCCGAGACGCAGGCGAACCTCATGGAGACGATCGGGCGCGTGTATCTGAGCCTCGGGCTCGCGCCCGAAGCCCGCCCGCAGCTCGAGCAGGCGCTCGCGATGAAGGAGCGGCTGTATCCCGGCGATCACGCCACGAAGGCATCCAACCTCAACGCGCTCGGCAAGCTGGAGCTCGCCGCCGGACATCTCGATCTCGCGCTCGCCCACTACCGGAACGCACTGGCGATGAACGAGCGGCTTCACGGCCGGAACAGCCTTGCCGTCGCGGAGTCGCTCGAACAGCTCGGTCAGCTGCTGAAGGTGCAGGGAGACTTCAAGGGCGCGGAAACGCAGTTGCGCGAAAGCCTCGCGCTCTACAGGGAGCTCGCAGGCGAGCAGTCCACGGGCGTCTCCTCCGTGATGAACGAGCTCGCCCAGCTCATGGAGCGGCGGGGCGACCTCGCTGGCGCGGAGGACTACTACCGTCGCGCGTTGGCCATCGCCCGTGCCGCGCTCGGAAAGGACCATCCCCAGGTCGCGCACAGCATCCACAACCTCGCCGTGGTGCTGCAGGCCCGGGGCCGCTTCGACGACGCGCGTCCGCTCTTCGAAGAGTCCACGCTCCTTCTGCGGAAAGTGATGGGGGAAAAACACCCAGACACGCTGGACGCGCTCGGCAACTACGGCCGTTACCTGCAGGCCTCTGGCGATCTGGCGGCCGCCGAGCAGGTCTTTCGCCAGGCGCTCACGCTGAACCGCGAGGTGCGCGGGCCAGGCCATCCTTACGTGGGTTACGACTACGTGAACCTCGCCAACCTGCTGCAGGTGAAGGGCGAGTACGCCGAAGCCGAAAAGGAATATCGCGAAGCGCTGAAGATATATGCCGGCACGTTGCCGCCGGACCACCAGTACGTTGCTTCCGCGCAAACCGGGCTCGCGCGTACGCTGATCGAAGTCGGGCGGCTCGATGAAGCGGCGACGGCCGCCACGCGAGCACTCACCATCTGGCGAGCATCGCTCCCCGCCGATCATCCGCAGATCGCGAACGCGCAGGCCGTATACGCACAGATCCTCGCGCTACGCGGCAAGGACGATGAGGCCGAAGAATCGCTGGCCGCGAGCTACGCGACGCTCCGCGCAGCGTATGGCGCAACGGATCCGCGCACGCAGTCCGCCGCTCGCTGGCTCGCCGATCTCTACCGGCGAACGAACCGCACCGCGCTCGGCGACGAGCTCGCGGCACAACTGTCCTCCGGCGAAAACGTTGTCACGAGTTCCAGCCCGTAGTGGCTGCAATTGCAGACGTGTCGCTAATTCGGAACAACCGTTACGAATTCGAGCAGGATTTGTTTCGAATCTGTAAAGACTGATTTGATCGCGCGTTCCAGATCGGCGCGTGTGTTCGTCTCTCGCACTCCCAGGGTGCCTCTCGTCGCTAAACACAGATCAACGCGCGACGAACCGAAAAAAAATTAACGTGTCATCTGTCATCCGAGGCTGGACTTGAGCGCTACGCCGCGCGCATAGTGAAATGCGTCGCCTTTATCGGGGAATGGGATTTCATATGGGCGACCCGTCGCAACAGGGTCGAGACGCGCTCCGGGATGCAGCCCGGGAACGCATTGAGCAATCGCGCCTTCCGCGCACCAAGCCCGCGAGAATGTGGGGCGGTCGCGGAACGGGGCAGGCCTGCAGTCTCTGCGATCGTCCGATCCTCGACACCGAGCCGGAAATGGAGCTCGAGTACGAAGGTTCGGAAGTGCTGTCCGTCGTGCGCTTCCATCTGCAGTGCCAGTCCGTCTGGGACGAAGCGCGCCAGATGCGCGCGTCACCCTGGACTTTGGTCTCGGAGCAGCTGCCTCCGTTGCTGCACATCGTCGAGGCGCGCATCCAGCTCAACGAATCGCGCACGCTCATCCTCAACGTCATGCGCGTGAATCACGGCGATACGGGCCCCGTCGTCTGGCTGAACATCACGACGAACAGCCCGTTGCCCGCAAGCTGGCAACCGGTCGAGTGGCGCCCTGTGGCGGATCGGGAATTGCAGACGCCGCCCGAGCTCAGCCAGGGACGAGCGACCCACCGGGCGTAACGAACGGCATCGTGCGCTTCCCGCCGGCTCCCCGCCGCGGAATGTCAGACCCGTCCTACGCGCATTGCGGGGAGCCGCCGACCCCCAAGTCCAAGCTGAATCGTCATGCTGCCGTCTCCACTCTCGAGGGAGATGCTTCAATGATTCGACGTGTCGGGTTCACGGCGCTGGCCGCCGTTTTTGCGCTGGGATTGGCAGGCTGTGACAACAAGGGCCCCGCCGAACAGGTGGGCGAGGAAGTCGACGAGGCGGTCGACACCATCAAGAACGGTGGTGATGAGTCGACGGCGAACAAGGTAGACGATGCCGTGGACGAGGCGCGCGAAGGCGCGCAGGACGCTGCCGACGAAGTGACGAAGTAACCGAAAGCCCGGACGCCCGGCGGCGTGCGCACTTCGCGCCGCCGCTGCCCTCCAGAGCGGCTGCCTCGCAGCCGCTGTCCTCAGATGTTCCTCGCGGCCATTTCCTTCGCGAGGTACTCGGCCTGGCGGAGCGCGAGGGCCACGATGGTCAGCGTCGGGTTGGCCGACGTCGAGGTGGTCATCGCGCTTCCGTCCGAGATGAACAGGTTCTTGATGTCGTGGGTGCGGCCGTGCGCGTCGCAAACGCCATCCCGCGGATCCTTGCTCATGCGGGCCGTGCACATGTTGTGCGTACCCGGGGTCTGTCGGGTCATCACGACGCGACGGGCCCCCACTGACTCGTAGAGTTTCTTCGCCTGCTGCTGCGCGTGTTTGCGCATGGCCGTGTTGTTCTCGTGCTCGTCCACGTGCACGTTCGCGACAGGTATCCCCCGAGCATCCTTCACATCTCGATTGAGCGTGATGCGATTGGTCGCGCGCGGCATGTCTTCGCCATTGATGAAGATGCCGGCGATGTTCCGATAGCTCTCGAGGATGTCCGCCATGTCCCGCCCCCACATGTACGGCAGGCCCACGAGTGGATACGTCGGCAACTCCATCGCGACCATCTCCAGGTGATAGCCGCCGACGAAGCCGCGCTTCGGGTCGTTGACGTTCTCGTCTTCCACCACGCCGGCGAGCGTCGCTCCGCGCCACATGTAGACGGGCTTGTCGAAAATGCCCCAGACGAAGCCGCCGGTGTGCCGGCTGTAATGACGACCCACCTGATCGTGCGAGTTGGCGAGACCCTGCGGAAACTTCGAGCTTTCCGACAAAAGCAGCAGTCGCGCCGTTTCGATTGAATTGCACGCCACGCAGACGATGCGCGCCTTCTGTCGCTGCTCGACGCCGTTCGGGTCCAGATACACCACGCCGGTGACGCGGCCATCCGACCCATGCTCGATGCGAGTGACGTGCGTCTGATCGCGGAGATCCAGATTTCCCGTGGCTTCGGCGCGCGGGATCTCCGTATACAACGTGCTCCACTTCGCGCCCGTCTTGCAGCCCTGCGCGCAGAACCCTTGCTGGATGCAGATGCCGCGCCCGTCCGCGGGGCGCGTGTTGATGGCCATGTAGTTCGTGTGCACGCGCTTGTAGCCGATCTTGCGCGCGCCGTTGTACAGGACCTTGAAGTGATTCGACGCCGGCATGCCGGGCACGCCGTTCCGGCGCGTGACGACGAGGCGCTTCTCGGCGATGTCGTAGTAACGCTGCAGCTCAGCGTGCTCGATCGGCCAGTCGATGTGCGAAGTGCCCTTCACGTCGCCGTAGATCGTGCGCGAGCGCATCTCATACTCTTGCACACGCGGACACGCGCCGGTCCAGTGCACCGTTGTTCCGCCAACCGTCTTGCACGTCCAGGCCGGAAGGGTCGGATAGTCCTCCTTCACCGTCGACGTGCCGGATTGAGTGCGCGGATCCAGCCACGTGAACTGCACGAAGGCATCGCCCGGCACCTGCGTGAACGTCGCGAGCGACTGCCGCGAGCCTGCCTCGAAGAGCACCACCTTGATGCCCCGGCGCGTGAGCTCGTGTGCGAGCGTGCCACCGCCCGCCCCCGAGCCGATGATCACTACGACGCCGTCATCGTTCTGTTCGAACTTCGCCATGCGCGCCTCAGTTGGTCTGCTGGATGACGGGACCGCTGGCCTCGAGCGGCACTTCGGGCAACCAGCGAAGGTCGTTGAACCCCCGGAAGAGATACCCGCCTTTCGAGAAGGCTTCGCCCTCGTACCCGAAGTACGCATACGCGAGCGGGCTTGCGTACAGGGTGCCGAGCACCTTCACGCGCATCGTCTGGAAGAATGGCGACTGCTCGACCTTCTTGAGCGCTTCGACGCGCGCACTCTCAGGCGCCCTGGCGAACTCCGGCCCGAGCGCGGCCACGCCGTCCTTGACGAGCTTGCCGGTGGCCGGGTCCTTCGCAGCGTCCGCATCGAGACTCTGGATGACGATGGCGTAAGCCGCATCCTCCAGCTTGTCGTGCGGAGCTATCGTGCGCGCGACGGCCATGAGCGTTGCGCCTTCGGCGCTCGTGAAAGTCTTGAGATCCGCCGCCCAGACGCGCGTCGGCGCGATGAGTGCGAGCGGGCTGCCCACCGCCAGAACTCCGGTGAGCACACCGGTGGCGGTCTTCAGGAATTCGCGACGATCGACAGGAATGCGCTGATCCACACCCCTTCCCCCTCTTCAAATCGTGCCACGTCTGAATAGCACGATTCCCACAAGCGTTCCAACGGGGCACACGGCGGGGGCCGCGCGGCGCACGTCAGGCCATGGCGGGGTCGGACTGGGCAGCCTCGTGGTAGTACGAGAAGCGGTGCTTGCCGCGGGATTTGGCGTGATACAGGGCCGCGTCGGCCTCGCGATACATACGGTCGAAGCCGGCGCCGGAATGATCCTGCACGGCTATGCCGATGGACACGCTGAACGTCATGCCCGAGAGCGGATCGCGCGGAGTCGCCACGGCGGCGAGAATGCGACGGGCGATCTCCGCCGCCCCCTCGGCATCGCAGTCCGGCGCGAAGATCATGAACTCGTCTCCGCCGAGGCGCGCGCAGTCGTCGCCTTCGCGAATGCTTTCGCGGATCACCGAGGCGAGCGTGCCGATGACGGCGTCGCCGTGCGCGTGCCCGTGCGTGTCGTTCAGCGTCTTCAGATCGTCGATGTCCACGAGCAGCGTCGCGTAGCTCGCCGTGCGACGTTCGAGCGAGCGGCGGATGGCATCCAGCGCTCCGCGGCGGTTCAGGAGCCCGGTGAGGCCGTCCCGGATCGACGTGTGATAGTGCTCCTCGAGCCTGTGGTTCAGGTCGAAGTGATACAGCGCCACGATGTACCCGATGAGCAGCGACGCAATCAGCGCCGCCACCAGGCTCCACGTCCCGATCTTCCTGAAGCGCGCTTCCTGCGTGAGGTAATACTGCAGGTCGAAGTCCACACCGACGAATCCGACGTAGCGATTCTCGCTGTCATGGATCGCCTTGTGCGCGGTGAGGAAGTCGCCGTAATCGTCCTTCTGGAAAGTCGGCGTCACCCATGTGTTTCCGGCGGCGATCTGCTGGAGCCAGTCGCTCTCGTATTCCTTGCGAATCTGGAAGCGCTCCATGTACGCCGATGCGCGCAACTTTCTCCCGATGTGGAGATCCGGTGACGCCGCTGTGTCGAGCACGAAATACGTGCCGCCGTCCCGCTCCACCATCGTGTACACGTAGAACATCTCGGGATTCGCCGAGTGGAAGCGCACGAGCGGCTTCACCGCTTCGTTGTAGAGCTCCGGCGTGTAGTTCGCGGGGTCGATGAGCTGGCGATGCAGGTCGCCGTCGATGACGCTCGCAGCGAGATCAGCGATCTGTCCCACGTGCTCGCGCATCACATCGAGCCGCGCCCCCTTCGAGAGCCATTGCGGGATGGCCACGATGGCCACGAGGATCACCGCGGCAATGAATGTGGAAAGAAAAAGAACTCGTGGATGAAAGCGACGTCCGGCGAGCGACATGGATCAGCGCTTCGTGCCACGCACGATCGAGTAGTAGCTGTAGGTCGGAGTTGTTTCGATGTCCGTGAACCCGGCGCTTTCCAGCAGCTCCCGCAGCTGCCGGAAGGTGAATTGCCGGCCGCGGGTGTTCGCGAGCATGAGCGCCGAAAACGCGGCCGTGGTGCGCGGGCCGTCGCCTGTATCGTCCAGAAGCATCTCGTGCAGGTAGATGCGGCCGCCCGAAGGCAGCGCTTCGAAGGCCTGTCGCGCGAGCTTCGCGTTCGTCTCGTTGCCCCAGTCGTGGAAGATGTTCGAGAACAGCATCGCGTCGTGCCCGCGCGGCCAGCTCTCGGTGAACATGTTCACCGCCTGCACGCCGACGCGGTCCGCAACGCCGCCGGCGGCGATGTACTCGCGCGCCACTTCGCACATGGCGGGCAGGTCCATCACGGTGCATCGGAGCTCAGGGTTCTGTTTCGCGAGCGTGATCGAGAAGCAGCCCGACCCGCCGCCCACGTCTAGCAGGCTCTTCACGCCGCCAAAGTCCGCGCGGACCGCCATGCCGGTGGCCGCTGCGAGCGAATGGCTGTGCATGAACGCGGCAATTCCGCGGGCGGTGGCGACATCCATCTGCCCGCTTTCCCACATCTCCACCGGCGGTTCGGCGGCGGACTGGCCCGTGATGTAGCCGGTCTTCTTCAGCATGGCGCCGCGGATGGCGGCATGCACCGGATTGCTCTTCCGTTGCTGCACGAACACGCCACCCCAGTAGAACGGGCTCGAGCGCAGCAGGTAGTTCCGGGTGGGCTCCGTGAGCTGGTACCGGCCGAGATGCGAGACGCAGAACCCGAGCGACGTCAGGAGCGAAAGCAGGATTTCGCAGCCCCGCAGGTCGAACCCATGTCGCTGCGAGAGCTCGGCGGGGGTGGCGGGCTCGCGGCCCAGGGAGTCGAAGATTTCCAGCTCGTCCGCGACGGTGACGGCGGGCAGGTACATGAGCGACAGCCACACGTCCCAGATGGGCCGATCATCACAAGTCGGTATGTCGAGTGGCGTCGGCGCCATATATTGCAAAGCATACTACGGCGAACCTCCCGATGGACCGCCGCCGGCGACCCGGCGCGCCGGACCCGCTCGCGCAAAAGTGCTGCCAACCGGCGGCCAACCCCGTGTGCTGCATCGCATTTTGCGGTTATCCCCACGCGATCCGGCCTGCCCGCGCGGCTATCATCCCCGGCCGCTCAAATGGAGATTGCATGGCCCGGGTTCTGATCGCGGACGACGATGCCGCAGTTCGCCGACTGCTGAGCGCGGTCCTGCGGCCGCGGGGTCACACCATCATCGAGGCGGGCAACGGCGAGCAGGCCCTGGAGCTGGCGGGGTCCGCGCAGCCCGAGCTGATCCTTTCGGACCTCCTGATGCCCGCGATGGACGGCTACGAGCTGGTCCGCCGGTTGCGTACCGAGCCCAGCACCGCGCGCACGCCCGTCATTTTCCTCACCGCCGAATACGACCTCGCGGATGCCTCCGAGCTCGCCCGGGCGGCCGGAGTCAGTCAGGTCCTGCAGAAACCCTGCAAGCCGGCGGAGGTGCTGGCCGCCGTGGACCGGGCGCTGGGCGAATCGCCCACGCCGAGCTCCAGCGACATCACCGGCAGCTACGGCGTCCGGCACTTGCGTCTGATGACAGACAAGCTGACCCAGCAGGCGGAGGAGCTGCGGGCCGCGAACGCGCGCCTGGAGCAGCACGCGGCCCGTCTCGAAATCGAGGTGGCAGAACGGCGGAGCGCGGCGGAGAAGCTGTCCCACCTGAACCGCGTCCATGCGATCGTCAGCAGCATCAACGGGGTCATCCTGCGCGTACATGAGCGGGACAGGCTGCTGGAAGAGGCGTGCCGGCTCGCCGTGGAGCACGGCAAGTTCCGCTGCGCGTGGGTCGGGCTCACGGACGACTCCAGTCGGGAGCTCACGCCGATCGCGTTCGCGGGGTCGGATCCGAACATGGCCGGACGGCTGGGGAAGTCCTTTCCGATCGATCCCCTGGGTCGTCGGAGTCTCGTGCACGAGGCCCTCACGCAGCGGCGCGCGGCAGTCTGCAACGACATCGTGTCCGAGCAGGCCCAACTGCTGTACGGAAGCGCGCTCGTCCAGGCGGGCCACAGATCCGTCGCCACGCTACCGCTCATCGTGGACGGGCGACCGGCCGGCGCGTTCCTGATCTACGCGTCGGAGCCCGGGTTTTTCACCGAAGCCGAAACCCAGCTCCTCACGCAGCTCGCGGAGCAGGTCTCGTTCGCTCTCGATCACATCGCGAAGTCGGAGCGGCTCGATTACCTCGCCTACTACGACGCTCTCACCGGCCTTGCGAACCGCACCCTCCTCCTACAGCGGCTGGGGCGGGACCTCGAACACGCGGCGGCCCGGCACACGTCGCTGGCGGTCGTCATCTTCGATATCGACCGGTTCGAGAACATCAACGAATCCTTCGGCCGGCATGTCGGCGATCAGGTGCTGAAAACGCTGGTGGGCCGCCTGGTCCAGTGCGTGGCGGAGCCGAGCCGCTCGGCAAGGGTGGGCGCGGACGAGATCGTCGCGGTCATCCGCGACGTACGCTCCGAGAACGAAGTCGCGCGCGCCGTCACCGAATGGTCCCAGCGCATCTTCGGAACGCCGTTCAGAACCCACGTGGCGGAGCTGCGCCTGTCGGGGAAAGCCGGCATCGCGATGTTCCCCAACGACGGGACGGACCCCGAGACGCTCCTGAAGCACGCGCAAACGGCCCTCAAGAAAGCGAAGAACAGCTCCGACGCCTACCTGTTCTACACACAGGACATGTCGTCACGGACCGCCGAGCGCCTCGCGCTGGAGATCAAGCTGCGGGACGGGCTCGACAAGGACGAGTTCGTCCTCCACTACCAGCCCAAGATCGATACGCGCACCGGCCGGCTCTTCGGCGTGGAAGCGCTGCTGCGCTGGAACAGCCCGGACCTCGGGCTCGTGCCGCCCGCGAAGTTCATCCCGCTCATGGAGGAGACCGGCATCATCGTCGAGGCGGGCCGCTGGGCCCTGCGCCGCGCGATCGCCGACCGCGCGCAGTGGACCGCCGCCGGGCTCCCGGCGCCGCGCATCGCCATCAACGTCTCGACGGCGGAGCTGCGCAAGCAGGACTTCGTGGACGTGTTCGCCCACAGCCTCGGCGCCGGCAACACGGACCACGGCATCGATATCGAGGTGACCGAATCCATCATCATGGAGGACGTCAATGCGAACATCGCGAAGCTCCTGGCGATGCGCGAGCTCGGGGTCGACATCGCGATCGACGATTTCGGTACGGGCTACTCGTCGCTCGCCTACCTTGCGCGCCTGCCCGTCCAGGTGCTGAAGATCGACCGGACGTTCGTCGCCACGATGCTCGACGATGCGAGCGCGATGAGCCTCGTTTCCACCATGATTTCCCTCGCCCGTTCCCTTAAGCTCACCGTCGTCGCCGAGGGCGTGGAGCTGCCCGAGCAGGCGCGCATGCTCAGGCTGCTCCGCTGCGACCAGATGCAGGGCTACCTCTTCGACGCCCCGCTCACCTTCGAGGAAATGACCGCCCGGCTGCAGGACCGGCGGACCTGGATCGAAGTGTGAGGGGGGTGAAGGGGGGGATGCGGAACACACGGATTCGACTCCGGAACCCCTGTGGCAAAACGGACGCTTGAACCCGGCTTCCACGGAGCCCCGATTGTCTTCGTCCCCATCGTCAGCCGTTGAATTCGGCTGGCCCAGAGGCCCCCTCTTCGCAGCGGCTACCGGATGCGTGGCGGCTGGCGTCGCCCTGCTGGTGCTGTTCGGCTGGGCGCTGGACGTCGGGTTCCTGAAGTCGATCCTGCCGGCGACCGCGTCGATGAAGCCGAACACGGCTGTCGCCCTTCTGCTGCTGGGGCTGTCGGTAGTTGCCGTTTCTGCCCGCAGACCGCCGCACATTCCATCGCCGGACCGTGTGTGGCTCGCGCGCCTCGGCGCCACGGGCGCGCTGCTCATCGGCGCGCTCACGCTGCTGGAATACGCCATCGGGATGAGCCTCGGCATCGACCGCATCCTCTTCTCGAATGCGCTGGTCGGGGTTCAGGACGCCTATCCCGGAAGGATCTCGCAAGCGACATCGACCTGCCTCGTGCTCCTTGGGACTTCGGTGCTGTTCCTCGATGCGAGGAGCCCCGCGCTTCGGCGTTTTGCCCAGTGGCCCGCGCTGGTTGCGGCGGCCATCGGGTTCATCGCGGTTCTCGGCTACCTCTATGCGGCCGAGCAGCTGTATCAGATCCGGCCGTATGCGTCGGTAGCGCTCCACACGGCACTGCTCGTCGTCGCGCTCGGCCTGGCGCTGGTGTTCGTCCGGCCGGATCGCTCGATCGCCATGGAGGTGTTCAGCAAGCACCACGGCGGGCTCGCTGCCCGGCGGCTGCTGCCCATCGCGATTCTCCTGCCGGTCGTCATCGGCTGGTTCCGCCTGCAAGGGCAGCGCGCGGGCTGGTACGACACGGAAGTCGGCCTCGCCCTCTTCGCCGCGGCGAACGTCATCACGTTCGCAACGGTGGTGTGGCTCGCCACGCGCACGCTCAATCGCGTGGACGCGGACCGGCGCGGCTCGGACTTCCGTCGCCTGCGCACGGTGCGCGAAGCGGAAACGCGCTGGCGCGCGCTCGTCGAAGCCTCTTCGCAGATCGTCTGGACCGCGGGGCCGGAAGGACAGGCCCAGGATTCGCCGTCGCTGCGCGCCTTCACCGGCCAGACGGTCGAGCAGTTCCAGGTGGATGGCATGTCGAAGGTCGTGCATCCCGAGGATGCGGATCGCATGCACGCGCTGTGGAAGCGGGCTATCGCCACGCGCACCGCGTTCGAGTCCGAATTCCGGCTGCTGCACTGGAGCCGCGAATGGCGCTGGGTTTCGGTGCGAGCCGTGCCGATCGAGCCCAGCGCCGATTCGAACATCGCCTGGGTTGGCATGAACTACGACATCACGAGCAGGAAGCAGGCGGAGACGCTCGCGGCCGGGCAGAAGCAGGTGCTCGAGCTCATCGCGCGGGGTGCGCCCCTCGCGGAAACGCTCGGCGCGCTGGCACGCATCGCCGAAGCGCAATCCGACGGGATGCTCTGTTCGATCCTCGTGCTGGATGAGGAAGGCAAGCGCCTCCGGCACGGCGCCGCGCCCAGCCTGCCGAAGGCGTACACGGAAGCGATCGACGGCACCGAAATCGGAGCGAGCGTGGGTTCCTGCGGAACCGCCGCTTTCACAAAGAGCGCGGTGTACGTCGAAGACATCGCCGTCGATCCGCTGTGGAAGGATTACAAACACCTCGCTCTTGAGCACGGGCTGCGAGCCTGCTGGTCCACGCCGATCCTCGGCGCGAACAGGCAGGTGCTGGGCACGTTCGCCATGTACTACCGCGAGCCCGGCATGCCGACCGAACGGCACCTCCGGATCGTCGACCTGGCGACCTACACGGCGACCATCGCCATCTCGCGTCACGCGCACGAGCAGGCGCTTCGCGACAGCGAATCCCGATTCCGTCAGCTCGCGGAGTCGCTGCCCCAGCTCGTCTGGACGTGCGGCCCCGACGGCCATTGCGACTACATGAGCCAGCAATGGGTCGACTTCACCGGCCGGCCCGTCGGCGAGCAGCTCGGATTCGGCTGGGCGGATCAGGTGCATCCGGACGACCGCGAATCGATGCTTCAGGCGTGGCGGGCAAGTCTCGCAACGGGAACACCCTTCCGCACCGAGTTCCGCATCAGGCGGCACGACAACGTCTATCGCTGGTTCGACACGCGCGCCGTCCCGCTGCGGGACGCAAGAGGCGCCATCCTGAAGTGGGTGGGCTCGAACACCGACGTCGACGAGCGCAAGAGATTCGAGGAGACGCGGCTTCGCTCGCAGAAGCTCGAATCGCTCGGCACGCTCGCAGGCGGCATCGCGCACGACTTCAACAACATGCTCCTCGTGATCCAGGGGAACGCGCAGCTCGCGCAGGACCTCCTGCCGAAGACGGATCCCGTGCAGGAGCATCTGATCGAGATCGGCCAGGCGGGCGACCGCGCGACCGATCTCGTCCGCCGCATCCTGTCTTTCAGCCGGCCGCAGAAAGCGCGACACAAGGTCATCGAGATCGGGCCGGTGCTGGAAGAAGCGCTCCGGCTCACGCGCGCGGCGTTGCCCGCGATGGTCGAAATCCGCACGCGGCTCGCGTTGCAGGTTCCACCGGTGTCCGCCGATGCGACGCAGATTCACCAGGTCGTCGTGAATCTCGTGACGAACGCGGCGCATGCGATCGGAACGCGTTCGGGCGGGCTCATCGAGATCGATCTCGCGACCGTCGAGATCGGCCCCGCCGAAGCGACCGGCGCGCTCGCGAAGCTGCCGCACGGGCAGTACGCGCGGCTCACTGTGCGCGATAACGGCTGCGGCATCAGCGCCGAGAACCTCGACCGCATCTTCGACCCGTTCTTCACGACGAAGCCGGTCGGTCAGGGGACCGGGCTGGGCCTCTCGATCGTCCACGGCATCATGCACAGCTCCGGCGGCACCGTTACCGTTCAGAGCGAGATCGGCCGGGGCACCACGTTCTCGCTGTATTTCCCGGGGGCGGAGAAGATCGCCACCGCGGGAGACACCAGCGCTCCGCAGGGGCAATCGCGCGGCAACGGGCAGCACATCCTTTTCATCGACGACGAGGATTCGATCGTGCGCCTCGGAACGCTGAACCTCACGCGCCTCGGCTATCGCGTGACGGGTTGCACGAGCCCCGTCGCCGCACTCAAGGAATTCCGCCGCGACCCGGCTGCGTTCGATGCAGTGGTGACGGATCTTTCCATGCCCGGCCTCTCGGGCTTCGATTGCGCGCGCGAGATGCTCGCCGTGCGTCCGGACCTTCCGATCCTGCTGACGTCGGGATACATGCGGCCGGAGGACGAAGAGCTCGCGCGCGAGATCGGCATTCGCGCCGTGTCCGGCAAGCCGACCGCGCTCGGAGATCTTGGGCGAACGCTCAGCGAGATTCTCGGCGACCCCGTCGCTACATCTTCATCCGACGCGCAGTAGCCGCTTCGTGCGCGGCCTTGACCGGGTTCGGCATGGCCAGCGCGGCCATGACAGCGGGCCTCGCGGATACGCGCCCATGCCACTCCATCAGGCGCGGCGTATCCGTCGCATTCATGACGTGCGGCCATCGCTGCGGAAATAGCTGGATCATCGCGAAGACCGCGACGTCGGCCAGCGTGTACGCATCGCCCGCGAGCCACGGCGTCTCCCGAAGCTGCTGCTCCAAGCGGCCGATGGCGACGCGGATCTGCCGCCGCCACTCTTCGAGCTGCGCTTCCGTGTAACCCTGCCTCGCGCAGGTTCGCCATTTCTCCCGCTGTTCCTGCAGCGGGATGCGCGCGAGCTTCGCTTCGAACTCCTCCGGCGAGAGGTGCTCGACGATGCCGCGGATCATGAAGTGCCACGCGACGTTCGAAATCGCCGGGCACAGGTACTCGTCGACGTACTTCGTCCACACGCGCATGCGCGCGCGGCCGTACGCATCCGCCGGGCGCAGCGGCGGCCCGTCAAACGCTTCGTCGAGATACTCGTTGATGACGGTGGATTCGCTGATCACCCGACCGTCGTGCACGAGCACCGGCACCTGACCGTTCGGGTTGATCTTCACGAACGCCGGCTCGTGCTGCTCGAATTCGTGCAGGTTCACGAACCGGCTGACGAAAGGAACGCCCTTCTCGTGAATGCCGATGAGCGCCTTCAGCGAGTTCGCCATCGGCTCGGCGTGATAGAGCTCGAGCATGGCAGCCTCCTTCGCAGGTTCGGGCCGATGGACGATCTCCCGGCAATCGCCGGGAGATGCGCCCCGCGCCCGATCAGCTTCGCGTCGGCGTAGCCGCCGGTTCCGGCGGCGGCGTGCGCTGGCGGTTCGTGGGATCGCGGATCACCTTGCCGTCCGGGAGGGTGATGGCGACGAACAGGCCCCCGCGCTTGCCGTCCCGCAGGGGATTCATCGTGACGGCGACCTTGTCGCCGGTCTTCAGCATCGTGGACTTCCAGCCCTGCCGAGTGAGGTTGTTCGGGCTGTTCATCTCGATGGACCACTGCTCCACCTCGCCCTTGTCGTTGGGCACGTTCATCTCGATGAACGCGTGCGGATTGGTCCACTGGAACTCGCGGACGGTGCCGTTCAGCACCACTTCCTTGTCCCGGTCGAACATCGCGAACGAATGGTGCGCGAACGCGCCCGCGGCCGCGAGAAATGCTCCCGCCGCCGCGACAGCGCGGATGCAGGTGGTTCGAAAGCTCATGCGCGAAACCCCTCTGATCGGGCTAGAACCCTATCGTGAATCCTATCCAGCGGCCGAACGCCACGATACTGATCCAGGCCAGCAACGAAAAACCGCCCGCGAAGCGGGCAGCCGGCGGGGTGACCCGGGCCTCGTCCCACTTGCCGACCCCGCGATAGGTGATGAGCTGGAAGACCAGCATGTTGATGCCCGCGAGCACCAGCATCAGCATCTTGAGCTGGAACGGGGTGTTGCGGACGTACTCCGTCGCGTTCGACGTGAACATGGCGAGGCCGGTGATCGTCGCCACCACGAACGCGACCCACGTGAGGGGCAGCACGTCGTGCGCGAGCTGGGTGACGGGCCGCTTCAGCGAGGCGAGGCCGAGCAGGCGAAGGTCCACCACCGCGATGGAGCCGAGCACGAGGGCGATGGACAGCACGTGCACGCTTTCCAGCCAGGGGAACGCCAGCGCGCTCGAGCGGATCGCGTCCGCGAACGAGGTGTCGTACACCCACTGGGCAAACTCATCGACCATCATCTACCCCCCATCGAAAAAGAGTCGCCTGCCGCGCTTGTTCGTACCCCGCGGTGTTGCGGGCCGGCTGCGCTGCCTCGTAGGGCGCGACGTTCGCCGGTCCGCGCCGCGGGGCGCGGCGACTTCAGTAAGCCGTTACGTAGGCGATCCAGCGCCCCGCGAAGACGATGCAGGACCAGAGCACCAGCGACAGGACGGCGATCGTCTTCGCCGCGGCCTGCCGCCCGCCGGATGCGTCCCAGTAGCCCTCGTTCGTGACGAGCGGCCGTTGCAGCATTACCGTCAGGCCCGCGACGACGACGAGCATCGCCATCTTCGCGCCGAACGCCGGATTCAGGAGCGATCGTCCCGGCTCGCCCACGATAAGAAGCGCACCCGTGACGAAGAGCACGAGCAGCGCCCACCAGATTCCGCTCAGGAACCGGTCGGACAGCGAGGCGAGCGTCTGCGAGCGCGAAAAGATGCCGAGAATGCGCAGGTCCACGAAGAACGTCGCGGTGACGACGATCGCGACACACACGATGTGGATGGTCTGGATCGTCGGGATGATCCACGAGACGTTCTGGATGGTCTCGGAGAGCGGCGTCGTCTGAAGCCAGTCGGCGAATGCACGTAGGGTCGACAGCATGGACTGTTCTCTTTGCAGGCGGCCGGACGGTAGCGGGAGCGGCGGATCGGGGTCAAACCCGCGCAGGTCCCCGCGTCCGGCAATCCTTCTGTTTGTTGCGGAGCGGCCGCTGGTCGGACACCTGCGCCGCCTGCTGCTGGACGAGCGCCTTGCTCACACCGCACATTCCGAACCCGCCAGACGGGGGCTCATGGGCAGACGGCGGGACCCGAAGGCCGCGATTCGCACCCGCGGCCGCCGTCGTCAGCCCCGATTTTTCCTGGCACGGCGGCTGACAGCGCTGACTTGAGATGACGCGGCTGGCTGCGCTGACGCGTTCACCTCCTCCGCGCACCGGCGTCAACGGCGACTGCACAGCCCTCAATCGCGGGCGGCTCACGAAAGCACGTACTCCGGTGTCACCAGCTCATCATCGCGAATGACGCGGAAAACCCGCGCCCGCACGTCTTGGTAATCCAGCGGCGATTTTCAGGATCGCGACCCGCCACTCACTCGAATCTTTTTGCGCTGGCAGCGCACGAAATGCCTCTTTTTCGGTGCGCTCCATCTTGCGCGGCCGCTGCCGCCTACCTACGATGACCCGGCCTTCTCCGACCCCCGGGATCACTTGCTGTTCGCGTGCCTCACGGCAGTCGCGACGGGCCCCGGCCATTGCAGGGATGATGGAAGGAGGCCGCATGCTCATTCTCACGCGACGACCGGTCGAGACCATCTACATCGGCGAAGAAGTCACGGTCACCGTGCTCGGCGTGGTCGGCAACCAGGTGCGCTTCGGCATCGAAGCGCCCCGTCACATCACCATCGACCGGGCGGAGATCCACGAGCGGAAGAAACGCGCCGCGCTCGCGGGCAGCGCCCCTGCTTCGCGGGAGGGCGGCTCACGCCCGCCGGCATCCGCGAACGGTAACGTGCTCAGGGACGAGACCGCCGACGAGGCGGAGCAGATCAACGGCAACGTGACGCCCCTGAACCTGCACAAGCCCTGAAGCCGCGGGAGAGTTGCTCGCGCAACGCGGGCCTTCGCTCCCGCAAGCGGCAGGCGCTTCGTTCGCCCTCCGGGCGGCCCGTGCTTTTCGGCCGCTCCGCCGGTTTCTTGCCCTTTCCATTTCGGGCACCGCTCCCCGACAATGCCGCGCCGAACAACATTCCACGGCCTGCGGGCCGGCAACGGGGGCGGGATGAGTCAGAACGGCTTTTGGCGCTACGAAACGCGGCTCATGGCCGTGCTCTGCCTGACCTTCGGGTTCGTGTTCTTCGACCGGAACGCGATGAGCTATCTCGGGCCCTACGTGCAGAAGGACCTGGGGCTCACGCTCACCGAGATCGGCTCGCTCTCATCGGCACTGTCCTTCGCGTTCGCGCTCTCGGCGCTGGCCATCGGGTATCTCTCGGACCGTACCGGCAAGCGCAAATCCATCCTCATCGTCACGGTCGTGATCTTCTCGCTCTGCTCGGTGCTCTCGGGCGTCGCGGGGTCGTTCATGATCCTGTACCTCTCGCGCGTGCTCATGGGATTCGCGGAAGGCGGCGTGCTGCCGATCTCGCAGTCGCTCATCGCGCTTGAGTCGGACGAGAAGCGGCGCGGGCTCAACGGCGGGGTGATGCAGAACCTCGGCAGCAATCTCATCGGCTCGACGCTTGCGCCCATCGTGCTGGTCGCGATCGCGGAGGCGTATCACTGGCGCACGGCGTTTTACGTTGCGGCGATTCCCGGGCTCATCTGCGCGTTCCTTTGCTGGAAAGTCGTGCGGGAGCCGAAGCCGCACCCGATCGCGGTTGTGGAGGAGCCGGCAGCCAGCGAGAAGATGGGCGTTCTGCAGATGTTCAGGTATCGGAACATCATCCTGTGCGCGGTGATGTGCTGCTTCATGGTCGCGTGGATGATTCTGGGGTGGGTGTTTCTGCCCTTCGTGTATGCGAACCACCTGAATCTTCCGGCGCAGCAGTCGAGCGTGCTGATGGCGCTGCTCGGCATTTCCGCGGCGGTGTTCGCGTTCATCGTGCCGGGGCTGTCGGACAAGCTGGGGCGCAAGCCGGTGGTGGTCGCGTTCTCGCTCATCGGCGTGCTGTACCCGCTTGCGGTGCTGAACTACACGGGGTCGCCGGTGCTGCTCGGGGCGATCATTTTCATCGGGTGGTCGGCGAGCGGGGTGTTTCCGATCTTCATGGCGACGATTCCGTCGGAGACCATTCCGTCGAAGTACGTTGCGACTTCATTGGGGTTGATTGTTGGAGTGGGTGAAGTCGTTGGCGGCGGGTTCGGTGCGCCGCTTGCCGGGAAGCTCGGCGACCTGTATGGGCCCACGGCGCCGATGTACATGGCGATGGCGTGCGCGGTGATGGGCGCGCTGCTCGCGCTGGGGTTGAAGGAGACGGCGCCGGTGAAAGTTCGGGCGCGGAAGCTCGCGACAGCTTAGAGGGGATGGCCCTCAGTCGCCGGGCGGCTCAGAAAAAGAATTCAGAGAGCCCTCAGTCGCCGGGCGGCTCGGAGGGCCGAGGCAAACCGCAAGGCTGCTGGCAAACCCCCGCCCTCTGTTCCAAGCCGCCCGGCGATTGAGGGCCCTCTTGCTCTGAGCCGCCCGGCGATTGAGGGCTTCTTCGTCCGGGCTAGCCCGCGGCCCGCTTGCGCGCCGGAGCGTCCTCAGTGCTTTCCCGCACCATACTTTCTCGCGTTTCCCTCAAGTCGTTACACACCGCATCGATATGCGCGCGCAGGTCCGCCATGCGCTTGCGCGACTCGCGCTCGATGTCATTAAACGAGTACAGCAGATATCCGAACATGCATATCTGCGAGACCAGTATGAAAACCATCAGCGCCGTAACGGTCATGCCCATCTCTCCCGCCTGGGGTTCCGCTACGGTGAAGAACGGCCGGGGCCGGCCGCTGTTCCCTGCGGCCGCGCCCCGGCGCCCTCACGACCGGCTGAGGATCAGAAGTTCCGCGTGAAGCTGATGTACCACTCGCGCGGCGCCCCCGGCTGCCCTTCGGTGGTGGGCTGCCCGAAGGCCGTGAGGTCGAACCTGTTGAGGAAGTAGCTCTCGCCCCCGAGGTTCAGCGCGCCGACCGCCGCCGTCCACGTGCGATCCGGGCTCGCCCACTCCACGCGCGCGTTGAGGAGCTCGTACCCTGCGGAGCAGGACGCGCGAGTCGTGGTCGTCGTGCAGATTTCGCTCTGCCCGAACACGTCGACGCGCGGCGTGATCGTCGAGCCGCTGTTGAGGCCGAACTCGTAGAAGGCCGCGAAGCTCCAGTTCTGCTTCGGAACGTAGGGAGGACGATCGTTCACCACGTTCGCGACGTCCAGGTCGTCCGCGGAGAAATCCGTGTACCCGTACGACGCATTCAGCTGAAGCGCGTCGACGGGGCGGAAAGCGAGCTCCACCTCCGCGCCTTTGATCTTCCCCGGCGAGTTTTGATAGAACGTGCGCGAAGTTGTATTCACCGCGAGACACACGTTGCCGAGCGAGTCCGTGACGGAGCCCGGCGTGCCGGGAGCCACCGTGTCGTAGATCGGCGGATCCGTTCCCGCCGGGTTCGTGATCAGGCATTCGGTGCCTGGCACCGTCACGATGCGCTGGCTGTAGTCGATGTAGAACGCAGCCGCGTTCGCGCGAAGCCGGCGCTCGAGAAAGTCCGCCTTCATGCCGATCTCGTAGGACTTGGCTTCCTCGCCATCCACCGCGACGAACTGCGTGCGCTGGAACGGACGCGGATTGAACGACTGCGGCCTGTAGCCCGTCGCCGCCGAGATGTATCCGAGGAACGTGTCGGTGAACTTGTAGTCGATGCCCGCCTTCCAGTCGAAGTGGTTGTCCGACGTGCCGAGCGAGGTCACCACGATCGAGTTGTCGAACTGCTCGTCCTTGTCGTCCTTCGAATAGCGGATGCCGCCTGTGATCGAGAGCTGATCCGTGAGGTCGTACACCGCGTGCGCGAAGGCGGAGTTGTTCTTCGACTTCGTGATGTTGTTGCCGTTGACGAGGAAGCGCGCGAAGTTGTCGATCACGGTCGCGCCCGCGGCTTCCGCGTCCGCAACGGATGCGCCCGCATCGATCGCGTCCTGGTACACCCCCGCGAAGATGATCGCGGGGATGCTCACCGTCTGGTTGTTCTGGAAGTCGCCCTTGTAGTGGAACGCGCCGACCGTCCAGTCCACCTTGTCCGCGAGCCGCCCGCTGAAGCGCAGCTCGGCGCTGCGCGAGTCGAAGTTCGGACGGCCGTCCACCGTCTGCTCGTTGATGGGCGACTGGTCCGCGTCGGTCGCGAAGACGCCGTCGAACTCGCGATACGACAGGATCAGCTCGGCCCGTACCGCGTCCGCGATTCTCCAGTCCGCCTTGGCCGAAACGCCGCTCTGCTCGATGGACGTCTTCGGCTCGAACTTCAGACCGCTCGCGGGATCGTCGTACGTCGCATAGGAGACGTATGGATTCGAAGGCACGAAGCGACTGTCGAACTCGATGCCGTACTTCGGCAGCAGGTAGTGCTCGCTCCACACCTGGAACGGGCCGCCCGGGCCGGTAACGCCGAGTAGCGTGTCCGCGCGCACTTCCGATTCGTCGTTCGAGTAGTCGCCCGTCAGGGTGAGCTCGAAATTCTCGGCCGCGAGCCAACGCAACGTCGCGCGGCCGCCCTGCACGTCCTCGCCGCCCTGAGTGCCGATCTTGCAGCCGCTGCCGCGGTTCGGCACACGCACGGGCAACGTGCCCGCGAGCGAGGGAAACGCGCACGCGAAATCGTAGACGTCCTGATAACCGTCCCGGCTCTTCGAGACGCCGGTGACACGCGCGAACAGATTGTCCGTGATCGCGAAGTCGTACGACCCGCGCAGGTCGAGACGATCGAAGCGACCGTACGTCACCTGGATCGTGCCGGTGTTGTCGCCCTCGGGGCGCTTGCTGACGTAACGCACGGCGCCGCCGATCGAGCCGCGGCCGAACAGCGTGCCCTGCGGACCGCGCAGCACTTCCACGCGCTCGAGGTCCATGAGATCGACCTGCGATCCCATCACCACGGGGAAGAGCACGTCGTCGAAATAGATACCGACGCCAGGCTCGAACTCGGGAAGGAAGTCGTTCTGGCCGATGCCGCGGATGAAGGCGGTCATCGTGTTGCCGAATGCGGCCTGCGCGGGACGGAAGCTCGCGTTCGGAACCGTGTACGCGACTTCGGACGCGGTGCTGAATCCGCGCTGCTCAAGGTCCTGCGCGGTGATTGCCGTGATCGCGATTGGAGTCTGCTGCAGGTTCTCTTCGCGATAGCGGGCGGTTACGACCACTTCCTGCAGTCCACCGGTACTCTCAGCTTCCTGGGCATCTGCGGGCGATACGCCCGCGAGCGTACTCACGACCGCAGCCGACGCCGCCGTCGCGATATACGCAACTGACTTCTTCATGGCCCCCTCCGGGTGTGTAGCGAGAATAGAACGCTGGCGAGCGCCAGGCGGCACGCGCCCTCACGCACGTGTCCGCCAAGCAAACTCGCACGACGTTCGGCGAAAAAGCCGATCAGGAGTGAACTGAGAATGGTACGAGAGCGAAATGCGGCGCGGATCGCATCGCGGCGTGCGGTCAGGGTGGCCACCCTCCCGCTCGGGCAAACGCAAAGAAATGTGGCTCGCGTTGTCCGCTCGCTACAGCTGGCCGAGAGTTTTGGACGCGCGCTGTTTCGACTCCGCATCATCCTTTTCGCGGTTCGGTAGGGAGAGGGCGCGGCGAAGCTCGTCACGCGCTTCTTCCTTCCGTCCCAGTGCGGCATAGGTGCGGCCCAGCTCCACGCGATGCGAGACACGCTGGGGCGCAAGCTCCACTGCCTTGCGAAAGAGCCGTTCCGCTTCTTCGTTCGACGCCTCAGGCATGCCGCCGTAGACCACCTTCACGAAGGTGCGCGTGAACGGACCCATCTGCGCGAGCTCGTAATTCCAGGCCCCGAGCACGTGATACGCGTAGGAGTCGGTGGGGTCGAGCTCCAGCGCCTTTTCGGCGTGCTCCTTCACGAGCCGCGAGTACTCGACCTTCATCCTCGGCGGGACGAAACGGACGAGCCTTCCGTAGCAGATGGCAACACTCAGCACGGATTTCGCGTGCCTCGGGTTCAGCTCGACGCCGCGCCTGGCGTACTCAAGCGCCTTTTCGCCCAGCTCCTGCTGCTGTTCCTCGGATCTGGCGTCGTTCATCAGGAGCGCGTACTGGCGGGCGATCCGCCAGAGCGTTTCGGGGTCGTTGGGCTTGAGGCGATCGGCCTGGAGATAGAGCTCCAGCGCGCGGGCGTTTTCGAGCTTTTCGTCGAAGGCGTCGCCTTCGCGGAGGAGCTCGGGGACGCTGTTCTCGCTCGCCGCGGCGGGCGGCGGGAGGGCCAGGGGCGCCGCCGCCAGCATCGCGGCGGCCAGGAGGACCAGGCGGAAACGGATACGTGCGGTCATGACGACGGGTACGGGTGGCGACGGAAACTGGATGCAGAAAGCCCTCGATCGCCGGGCGGCTCGGAAGAGCCGAGGTCATGGCCAGACCCAAGGTTTCCGAGCCGCCCGGCGATTGAGGGCCCTCCTACTTCCCTATTTTCAGGCGCGCTGCCCCCGACTCATCCTGATACTCGCGGTTCGCCTCGCAGACGTATTCCAGCATCTTGTAGCCAGGCATCCGCTTGTACATCCACTTCCAGGTCCACGGCCCCTCCAGATAAACGGGGTCCGTCACCGTCACCACGTCCTCCATCATGTCCGGCGAAAGCATCCGGATCCGCTCGACGATGCGCATCTGGTTGCTGTGGGGCACATCCCGAAACCGCACCGAATCCTTGATGCCGAGGGTGGTCACGACGAGCGTATCCCCCTCCCACCTGCCGCTCGAATGCCCCCAGAACAGCGGCTCGGCATCTTCGAACGCCGGCAGCTCCGCACCCATGTAGATCCGGCGAACCTGGTTGTACGCCTCCTGGATGATCGTGATCTGCCCCGGCGTCTGCAGCACCTCCATCGGGAACATGGCCATCATCATCGCCGGCATGCCGTCCGGGATGCAGGCCGTGTAGTGCGTGTAGAGCGGCTTGCCCGCGGCTTCCGCTTCCTGCACGGCCTTTCGCCTCGCTTCGTACTCCGCCTTGTATTGGGCCTTCAGCGGCGGCGACGGGATCGGCGCAGGAGGCGGAAACTCCGGCCGCGGCGTCTCGTCGATCTCGGGATAGCGGTTCCACGAGCCCGTCATTGCCGAGCGCGGATCGACGGCCGAGGTGCCGGGCTTCGAAGTCGCCGGGCTCGCGGGCGAATCCGCGGCGATCGCGAGCGGCCCGAGGCACAGGCTCAATGCCGCACCCGTTGCGAGCAGCAGGCCGAAGCGTGCCCGCACGTTGCTTCTGTACTTCATTCCCCTGCTCCCCTTGCACGTACCGGTTACAGATCGCATCGGCTCACTCGATGTTGGGCTTGCCCGCGGGGCCGCCGTTACCGAACTTGCGACCGTCCGAGAGCGTGATCTGCTTGAGGAGACCGCCGGGCTCGCCTGTACGCAACGGCGCGATGATCACTGTGACCGTATCCCCCGGTTTCACCATGTTGAACTTCCAACCGATGCGCGTGAGGATGCCGGGGCTTGCGCACTCGATGGTGTAGTGCTGGACCTTGGCGTCCTCGAGCTTCACGTTCTTCCCGTCCATCTCGATGTAGACGTGCGGGTTCGTCCACTGGAATTCCTTGACGGTGCCCGAGACCTTGATCTGGTTCTCGCTGTCGAACATCGCGAACGAGTGATGGGCGAAAGCGGCCGGCAGGCCTACCGCACCGATTCCGCCTCCGAGAATTGCTAGAGCAACCACCGCGCGACGCACGCGCGATCGTCCGATCTTCATTTTGCAGGCCCCCCTCAGGTACCGTCGGATTGCCGGTC
>Ga0182742_1000365_pt1 | contig 75748 bp, 58 predicted proteins | sample eDN5th37CBELigMG_FD_128880 | JGI IMG/M metagenome (GOLD analysis project Ga0182742, IMG submission 128880) | Enriched Miracle-Growth compost microbial communities from Emeryville, California, USA - eDNA 5th pass 37_C BE-Lig MG (version 2)... ...
CGGCGATGGGGCGCATCTACGCCTGGCAGACCGCGCTCAACGTCCTCGAGCGCCGGCCGCTCACCGGCGTGGGCGCCTCCGCCTTTCTCGCGGCGTGGGCCACCTATGCGCCGGGCGAGGCGGGCGGCCACGCCTACGTGGCCCACAACCTGATCCTCGAGGTGGCGGCGGAGCTGGGGATCCCCGCGCTCCTCGCCTTCCTCGTGCTCCTCGGCTCGTGCACCTGGGGCGCGTGGAGGGCGACGCGCCCGCCCTCGCCGGTGCCCGACGAGGCGCGCGGGATCCTCGCCGCCCTGGCCGGCTACTTCGTCTGCCAGATGTTCGCCGGCTTCATGCTCAGCTTCTTCCTCTTCCTGCTGCTCGGCGTGGCGACCGCCGCCGAGCGGCTCTACCGGCGCGAGCGCAGGCTCGCCGCCGCCCGCGAGGTGTGAACCAGATGCGACGCAGCGGCTGCACCCCGATCCTCCACTTCGTCAACATCCTCGGCATCGGCGGGGCCGAGGGGCAGTTCGTGGAGCGCGTGCGGAGCACCGATTTCCGGCGGTGGCGCCCGCTGGTCGCGGCGCTCAAGAAGGACGGGCCGCACCTCGCGGAGTTCCAGCGCCTCGGCCTCGAGCCGCGGGAGTTCCCGCTCGCGGGGAGCTTCGCCCACCCGGCGACGCTCCTCACCGTGGCCCAGCTCGCCGCGTGGATGCGCCTGCAGGGCGTCAAGCTGGTCCACGCCCAGGACTTCTATACCAACCTGATCGCCGTCCCCGCCGCGCGCCTCGCCGGCGCGAAGGTGATCGTGAGCCGCCTCGATCTCGCCCACTGGCACGGCCCGCGTCGGCGCGCCGCGCTGCGCTGGGCGACGAAGCTCGCCGACCGGGTGCAGGTCAACGCCCTCGCCATCAAGCGGCAGCTCATCGAGGAGGAGGGGGTCGCGCCGGAGAAGATCGAGGTGGTGCTCAACGGCATCGATCTCGACCGCTTCGACAGGCGGCAGCGCCAGCCGCTCGCCAGGCCCCTCCCGGTTCCCGACGGGGCGCGGGTGATCACCGTGGTGGCCAACCTCCACCCGGTGAAGGGGCAGCACGACGTGGTGGAGGCGCTGTCGGAGATCGCCGCGCGCTTCCCCGACGTCCATCTGCTCCTGGTGGGGGAGGGCGAGCGGCGCGGGCCGATCGCCGAGCGGGCGAAGGAGCTGCGGATCGACGACCGCGTCCACCTGGTCGGCCACCGCACCGACATCCCGGCGGTGCTGGCGCGCACCGAGATCCTGGTCTCCTCCAGCTACGCGGAGGGGCTCTCCAACTCGGTGATCGAGGGGATGGCGGCGCGGCTGCCTGTGGTGGGGACCGCGGTGGGCGGCACGCCGGAGCTGCTGGTGGACGGGGAGCGGGGGCTGCTGGTGCCGCCCCGGGCGCCGGCGCGGATCGCCGACGCGCTCTGCAGGCTCCTCGAGGACGGGGCGCTGCGCGAGCGGCTGGGTGCCGCGGCGCGCCGCTTCGTGGAGGCCAACCTCGCCATCGACACCATGGCGCGCCACTTCGACAGGCTCTACGAGGCGACGCTCGACGGCGGGCCGGTGGAGCGGCCCGATCGCCCCGAGCTCCGCGCCACCGCGTGAGGGGGATGCAGCAGCCCGGAGACGACGAACGGGCCGGGGCAGAGCGCCGCCGGCCCGTTCGCGCGCGGTGGGGGAGCGATCAGTCCCGCGCCGTCTCCGCGAGGCGCGCGCCGTCCGCGTCCGCCGCCTCCACCTCCGCCTCCCGCGGCAGCTCGGTGAGCGGCTCGTTGCGCACCACGTGGATGCCGCCCGCCTCGCCCGGCGGCGGCTTGTCCGCGGCGCTCTCCGTGGAGGCGCTCTTCTCCTGGCGGCCGGGCTTCTGGAAGGAGATCGGCGTCCGCGGCCCGCCGGGGAGCCCGTGGACCAGCGTCTTCTCGCCCTGCTTGAAGATCACGTCCACCTTGTCGTGCCGGGCGTTCTTGACCAGCCCGAGCCCGAAGGTCGGGTGGAGGATCACCTCGCCGTCGGCGAAGCGCTCCCGCGGCGAGTAGGGGCGCGCCGACTCGGTATCGCGCCCGGCGAAGATCTCCTCGAAGGGGCGGACCTCCGCTTTCTCCTTCGGCGCGCGGGGGGCGGCGGGGCGGGTGCGCCCCTCGCCGGCGGAAGAGGTGGTCTTCGTGCCCGGGGGGCTCGGCTTGAAGGCGTGCTGGCCCTGGCAGGTATTGCAGCGGACGCGGGCGATCTTGTCGCCGACCATCGCGATGATGGTGTGGCCGAGGATCATCCGGCACCTGGTGCAGTATCCGTCGACGTCGCCCCCGACCCGATGTGCAGCCACGATTCGTACTCCTTGGATTCCGAAAAGGGCGCGCACCCTAAACGATCGGACCTTCACAAACAACGGCGCGGTTGCGGCGTGTGTGCTGCGCCGCACCGTGTGGCCGCGGGGCCGCGCCCGGACCGCCGGCGGGGCGCCGGCAGGGGCGATCGGCACGCTGGCGCGGGGCTTGCTCGACTGTCCGCAGGCCGGTCGTCCAACCCGTCGCGCGTTCCTTGACGCTCTCGGACCGGCCGCGATACGCCCGTAGCCAAACGAAGGATCTCCATGTCCCGGCAGGCAAACTCCCTCCCGCTGCAGCTCCCTCGTCCCGCCTGGGACGTTACCCCGATCCGCCCCACCGTCGTCACCATCGACCTGGACGCGCTGGCGTGGAACTTCCGCCACCTCCGCGACTACGCCCGCGGCGAGGTGCTCGCGGTGGTCAAGGCGGACGCCTACGGCCACGGCGCCGTCCAGTGCGCCCGCACCCTGGAGCGCGAGGGGGCGCACTTCCTCGGCGTCGCCCTCACCGAGGAGGGGCTGGAGCTCCGCGCGGCGGGCGTGGAGACGCCGATCCTCGTCCTCGGCGGCGCCTACGGCGACCGCTGGGATCTCCTCGTCGGCCACGACCTCACCCCGCTGGTCTTCCGCCCCGAGCACCTCGAGGGGCTGAGCCACGCCGCCCGCGCCCTCGGCCGCACCCCGGTCGCCCACGTCAAGCTCGACACCGGCATGGGGCGCATCGGCGTCCAGCCCGGCGACCTGGCCGCCTTCCTCGACGCGGCGGTGCGCCACGGCGTGGTGCTCGAGGGGCTCGCCACCCACTTCGCCAACGCCGATCTGGCGGACTCCGCCCTCACCGAGAAGCAGATCGAGCGGGCCACCGCGGCGGCGGAGCTGATGCGCAGCAGGGGCCTGGGGCCGAAGTGGCTCCACCTCGCCAACAGCGCCGCCACCGTCTCGCTGCCGAAGGCCCACGGCACCCTGGTCCGGCCGGGGATCATGCTCTACGGCGAGATGCCCAGCCCGCGCTTCCGCGGCGAGGTCAACCTCAAGCCGGTGCTGCGCTGGACCACCGCCATCACCCACCTCAAGCAGGTGCCCGCGGGCACGCCGATCTCCTACGGATCGAAGTGGACCGCGCAGCGCCCGTCGCTCATCGCCACCCTGCCGGTGGGCTACGCGGATGGCTACCCGCGCTCCCTCACCAACCAGGGGGAGGTGCTGGTGCGCGGCCAGCGGGCCAGGGTGGCGGGCACGGTCTGCATGGACCAGTTCATGATCGACGTCACCGACGTCCCCGGCGTGCAGGTGGGCGACGAAGCGGTGCTGCTTGGTTCACAGGGCGAAGCCCGGATCGGCGCCGAGGAACTTGCCGAGCGTGCAGGGACGATCCATTACGAGATCTTCTGCGGCATCGGCCCCCGGGTGCCGCGCCGCTTCGTCGGCGGCTGACCAGCGTTCCCCGGGGCATGAGGGATCGCCCTGGGCTTCCTGGCCAAAACCTTCACCGCCTTCTTCGGCGCCATCGGCGCGGCGCTCCTCAAGGTGCTGGGCGATCTGGGCGGCGTCACGCTCCTCGGACTGGAGACGCTCTACCTCGCCGTCCGCCCGCCCTACCGGTTCGCCAACCTGCTCGCCGCCTGCGAGGCGGTGGGGGTGGGCTCGCTCTTCGTGGTGGTGCTCACCGGCTTCTTCACCGGCGCCGTCTTCGCCATGCAGTCCGCGTCCGCCTTCCGCCTCTTCGACGCGGAGTCGCTGGTGGGCGCCACGGTGGCGATCTCCCTCACTCGCGAGCTGGCGCCGGCGCTCACCGGCCTGATGGTCACCGGCCGCGCCGGCTCGGCGATCGCCACCGAGCTGGGCTCGATGCGGGTGACCGAACAGATCGACGCGCTGGCCACCATGGCGGTCGATCCCCGCCACTACCTGCTGGTACCCCGCGTCCTCGCCGGTCTCCTCACCGCGCCGATCCTGTGCATGGTCTTCAACGTGATCGGGCTGGTCGGCTCCTACCTGGTCGCCGTCAAGCTGCAGGGGATCAGCGAGGCGCAGTTCTGGTCGCGCATCGAGTCGTGGCTCGACGTGGCCGACGTCTTCGGCGGGCTGATCAAGGCGGCGATCTTCGGCCTGATGCTCACCACCATCGCCTGCTACAAGGGCTACAACGCCACCGGCGGCGCCAAGGGGGTGGGCGAGGCGACCACGGAAGCGGTGGTGCTCTCCTCGGTCCTCATCCTGGTGGCGGACTATTTCCTCACCGCCCTGATGATCCCCTGGTGGGACTGACCATGCCCGCAGAGATCGAAGTGATCGATCTGCACAAGTCCTTCGGATCGAACCACGTGCTCCGCGGGGTCAACCTCCGGGTGGAGCAGGGGACCACCACGGTGATCCTCGGCGGATCCGGCTCGGGCAAGTCGGTGCTGATGAAGCACATGATCGGCCTGCTCCGCCCCGACTCGGGCCAGGTGCTGATCGAGGGGGAGGACATCACCCGGCTCAAGGGGCGCGAGCTCGACAGGGTCCGCCGCAAGTTCGGGATGGTCTTCCAGATGGCGGCCCTCTTCGACTCGATGACGGTGCTGGAGAACGTCGCCTTTCCCCTGCGCGAGCACCGCAAGGACCTGAGCGAGGAGCAGATCCGGGAGATCGTGGCGGAGAAGCTGGCCCTCGTCGATCTCCACGGGGTGGAGGACAAGTACCCGGCCGAGCTCTCCGGCGGCATGCGCAAGCGCGTCGGCCTGGCGCGGGCGGTGGTCCTCGATCCGAAGATCGTCCTCTACGACGAGCCGACCACCGGCCTCGATCCGATCACCACCGCCAGCGTGGACCAGATGATCATCGACGCCAAGAACGCGCTGGGCGTCACCAGCGTGGTGATCAGCCACGACATCGGCTCGGCGTTCAAGGTCGCCGACCAGCTGGCCTTCCTCTACAAGGGCGAGATCGTCGCCGCGGGCCCTCCGGAAGCGGTGCGGCAGTCCGAGCATCCCCACGTTCGGCAGTTCTTGCAGATGTGGTTCGGCAGGAACTAGGTTGGTCCCCTTGCGCAACCTCGCGACACCAGTCAAGGTCGGCCTCCTCGTCGTCCTCGGCCTCGTGGCCTTCTTCATCTACCTCTCCTTCATCCAGGACCAGGGGCTGGAGGGGGAGATGACGGAGTATTCCGCGCTCTTCGAGGACGCCTCCGGCCTGGCGCCCAAGACGCCGGTGCGGGTGGCGGGGATCACCGTGGGCGAGGTGACCCGGATCCAGCTCGAGGGGGGCAAGGCGCGGGTCTACTTCACCGTCCGCTCGGACATCCCGGTCTACCCCAACGCCAGCCTGGCCAAGCGGAGCGCCTCGATCCTCGGCGACTTCGTCCTCGACCTGAACCCCGGCTCGCCCCAGCCCGCCGCGACCACCGGCAGCAACCTCTGGACCCCGCCGGGCCTGCGGCTGGTGCCGGCCCAGGCGCAGGGGCGGCAGGCGGGCACCCAGCCGCTCCCGCCGGGGGGAGAGATCACCAACGTCCAGGAGGCGGTGCAGATCGAGAAGATCTTCGATTCGCTCGACAAGATCACCGCCGACGTCCAGGTGATCACCCGCTCCCTGCGCGACGCGCTCGCCGGGGAGGAGACGTCGATCAAGGACCTGATCGCCAACCTCGACAGGATCACCGAGCGGCTCGACGGCACGCTGGCCGACTCCTCCGAGCGGCTCCGGGCGATCCTGCGCAACACCGAGGCGATCACCGCCGACATCCGCGAGATCACCGACGCGAAGGGGGACGAGGTGGCGGAGATCATCACCAACGTCCGCCTCATCACCGAGCAGACGAGGAGCATCCTCGCCTCGGTCCAGTCGATCGTCGGCGAGGACGACGACCTGCGGGAGTCGGTGGGCGGGGTGAAGGAGGCGGTGAGCAACCTCAACGCCTCCCTCGCCAACCTGGAGGCGATCACCGCGAAGATCGAGCGGGGCGAGGGAACGATCGGCCGCCTGGTGTCGGACGAGGAGCTGGCCCAGAAGGTGGAGGACGCCCTCTACGACGGCTCCGACTTCATCGAGCGGCTCACCGCCCTGCAGATCGAGGTGGCGCTGCGCTCGGAGTACATGTTCAACGACGCGGGGACGAAGAACTACTTCCAGCTCCGCCTCATCCCCCGGCCGGACAAGTACTTCCTCCTCGAGGTGATCGACGATCCCCGCGGCTTCGTCTCGCGCGAGACGGTGGTGCGCAGCCCGCCCGGGGCGGAGGAGGTGGCGAGCCAGGAGATCCGGGTGACCCGCGACCAGCTCAAGTTCTCCGCCCAGTTCGCCAAGCGCTTCTACTTCGCCACCTTCCGCTTCGGCATCATCGAGTCGACCGGCGGCGTGGGGATGAACCTCAACTTCCTCGACGACCACCTGGTCCTGCAGCTCGATGCCTTCGACTTCGCCAACCCCTCGAGCGACTACCCGCGGGTCAAGGCGGCGCTCAACCTGCTCTTCCTCTCCCACCTCTTCGTCACCGGCGGCGTGGACGACACCTTCAACGCCCGGGAGCTGGAGGCGGGGACGGGGCGCATCCTCTCGGGCAGGGACTACTTCCTGGGCGGCGGCGTCTACTTCACCGACCAGGATCTCAAGACGCTCATCGGGGGCACGTCGCTGCCGAGCTTCTGACCGGAATCCCGCGCGGGGCCGGGCCGTTCCCGGGCCATCGGGCGGCTCTCTCGCCTTGACACAGGCGCTTGCGCAAGGGTAAAAGCCCCCGCTTTCGCGGGTTTCCGACCCGCCGAGACCAACTTGCAGGGGCGGGTGCCCGCCTCCTCTACGAAGGAAGACGAACCATGGCAGTCCACCTGCGGCTGAGCCGCGCCGGCGCGAAGAAGGCGCCCTACTACCACATCGTTGCCGCCGACTCCCGGAGCCCCCGCGACGGCGCCTTCCTCGATCAGGTCGGCACCTACCACCCGGGCACCGAGGCGGTGACCTTCGACGCCGCCAAGCTCGAGAAGTGGATGAAGAACGGCGCGGTTCCGACCGAGACCGTCCGCAACCTGCTCAAGAAGCACAAGCCGGAAGCCGCCTCGGCCGAGGGCTGAGCGCCGTGCGCGACCTCGTCGAGTACCTCGCCAGGGCGCTGGTGGACGACCCCGAGGCCGTCACCGTCGAGGAGCGTCCCGGCCCCACCACGGTCTACGAGCTCTCGGTGGGCCCCGGCGATCTGGGCAAGGTGATCGGCCGGCAGGGACGCACCGCCAAGGCGATGCGCACGCTGCTGGCCGCCCGCGCCGAGATCGAGGGGAAGAACGCGACCCTCGAGATCCTGGACTGACGCCGTGATCCGCATCGGCCGTATCGCTCGTCCCCACGGAGTGCGGGGGATGGTGGCAGTCACCCTGGACGATCCGGAGAGCACCTCGCTCCTCGGCGTCCGCTGGGTGCACCTGCGCGCGGGCGGCGAGACGCGGCGCGTACCGGTGCTGCGGAGCGGCCCGGGACGCAAGGGCCAGGTCCTCCTCCAGCTCGAGGGGATCGCCACCCCCGAGGCGGCGGAGACCCTCCGCGACCAGGAGGTGCTCCTCGAGGAGGAGCAGCTCCCGCCGCTGGAAGAGGGCGAGTACTGGGAGCGCGACCTGCTCAAGCTGGTCGCGGTGGACGAGGCCGGGCGCGAGATCGGCAGGGTGGCGGAGGTGGTCGACACCGCCGACGTCCCGGTGCTGGTGGTCCACGGCGCCGGCGGCGAGGTCTACGTCCCCTTCGTCGACCCCTACGTCCTCTCGGTGGACGTGCAGGGCGGCAGGGTGGTGGTGGCGCCGCCGGAAGTGGCGGAGTAGGGCGGTGGAGTACGAGCTCCTCACGCTCTTTCCGCGGCTGGTGGCGGGGCCGCTCGAGGAGAGCATCCTCGGCAAAGCGCGGCAGCGCGGGCTCATCTCGGTGCGGGTGCGGGACATCCGCGACTACGCCACCGACAAGCACCGCACCACCGACGACACCCCCTACGGCGGTGGCGCCGGCATGGTGATGAAGCCCGAGCCCCTGGTCGACGCGATCGAGGCGGCGCGGGCGGCGATGAGCGGGCCGGCCCGGGTGATCCTGATGGATCCGCAGGGCAGGCGGTTCACGCAGGAAGTGGCGCGCGAGCTCCACGCCGCGGAGCGGCTGGTGCTCGTCTGCGGCAGGTACGAAGGATACGACGAGCGCGTGCGCGCGTTCGTCGACGACGAGATCTCCATCGGGGATTTCGTCCTGACGGGTGGGGAGCTGGCCGCGCTGGTCGTGGTCGACGCCACCGCCCGCCTCGTTCCCGGGGTGCTGGGGAACGAGGAATCTGCGGGGCTGGAGAGCTTCGAAGCCGGGCTCCTCGAGTACCCGCAGTACACGAGGCCCCCGGAGTTCCGGGGGATGAAGGTGCCGGAGATCCTGCTCTCGGGCGACCACGCGAAGATCGCGCGGTGGCGGCGGCAGCAGGCCCTGCTCCGGACGAAGGAGCGGCGACCGGACCTCTTCGCGAAGCTGGAGCTGAGCGAGGCGGACCGGAAGCTGCTCGAAAACGCGTGAGCCGCTGCGCGCGGGCCTTGCCACGACGACGCATGCTCACGTATGGTGCCGGGCCCTTCGCGGCCCATCGAGGAAAGAGAAGATGCGCAACCCCGTGATCGCCTCCATCGAGGCCAACCAGTTCCGGACCGACATCCCCCATTTCACGCCCGGCGACACCATCCGCGTCCACTCGCGGATCAAGGAGGGCGAGAAGGAGCGCGTGCAGGTCTTCGAGGGCGTGGTGCTCAAGAAGCGCAACGCCGGCCTCCGCTCCAGCTTCACCGTCCGCAAGGTCTCCTACGGCGTCGGCGTGGAGCGCATCTTCCCGATCCACTCCCCCAAGATCGACAAGATCGAGGTGGTGAGCGGCGGTGCCGTGCGTCGCGCGAAGATCTACTACATCCGCGATCTGCAGGGTAAGAAGGCCCGCCTCCGGGAGGAGGCCGTCCGCACCGCCGAAGAGAAGCCCGCCAGGGACTGATCGCCGGATCGGCGCGTCACGCTCGAAGGGTCGGCTCTCCTTGCGGGGCCGGCCCTTTCGCCGTTCCTGCTCCTGGTTGTTGCGCCTCTCCCCGCGTGGGCTACCATTCGCGCCCATGCAGATCGCGGAGCTCCTCGTACAGAGCGTGTCGGGCCTGCCCGCGCAGGGCCGCTGGCAGGTGCCGGGCGGCCACGTGGTCTTCGCGACCTCGACGCCGCTCCTGCCCCTCCTGCGGGCGCTGCTCTTCTTCGACGGCAACCCGGACGACGGGAGCGCCCGCCTCGCCGGCGCGCCGGGCGCCCGGGCGGCCCTCACCCTGCGGGGGAGGGGCGGGGCGATCTGGCGCCTGGTGCGGAGCCTTGGCGGCGGCCTCACCCTGCAGCGCTGGGACGCCCCCGCCACCCGCTGGGTGGCGGTCACCTCCGCCGCGATGGAGCTGGGGCAGATGCTGCGCGCGCAGGTGGGCGCCCCCTCCCGCGCGCTCTTCGACGAGCTCTTCTCCCTCGACGCCGAGCGGCTGCGGGCGCTGCTGGCGGTCCCCGCGACCGAGGTGGCCGCCGCGCCCCCGCCGCCGCCGCCGCCACCGCCACCACCGCAGGCTTCGCCCCCGCGGGACGAGGCGGCGCTCGCGAAGAGCATCGCCGCCCTGGAGCGGGAGCTCGCTGCCGCGGGGGAGGTGGACGAGCTGCAGCGCAGGCTCGACGCGACCCTCCACGACCTGGCGGCAGCCGATCGGGAGAAGGCGGCGATCGCCTTCGCCGAGGCCCAGGTGGCGGCAGCGCGGGGCGAGCTGCGCAGGTTCGAGGGAATCGGCGATCTGCCCGACGACCTCACGCCCCTGGTGCGGGCCCACCGGGCGGCGGAGGCGGAGCGGGAGGAGGCGCTGCGGCGCATCGCCGACGATCGTTCTTCCTGGGAGGCGCGCACGACGGGTGCGGCAAAGGGGGGCGCGCCTCCCTGGAAGGACCTCCGCTTCTACGCCGCGGTGGGGCTCGGCCTCGCCGCGCTGGGGACGGGGCTCCTCACCCCGGCGCGGATCGTGGCGCTCCTCAACGTGCCTGCCTTCGGCGCTGCGGCGTTGCTGGGCGTACGCTGGGTGGGCCGGCTCCAGGCGGCGGAGTCGCTGGGGCGGGTGGGCGCCCTCCTCGCCGAGCGGGAGCGGCGGGTGGAGGAGCAGTGGAAGGCGGCTGCGGCGCCGCTCCTCGAGGCGCTCCAGCGCGCGGGGGTGCAGAACGAGGCGGAGCTGGAGGAGCTGATCCGCGGCCGCGCCGCGGCGCGGGCGAAGCTCGCCGCCGCGGAGGAGGAGCTGGAGCGGGTGCGGGCGCGCACCGCGGCAGCGGTGGAGCGGGCGGAGGCCCTGCGGGCGGAGGCGGCGCGGCTCGAGGAACGGATCGGCGTCCTCGCCGCCGGCGCCTACAGGCCGCGGGCGGTGGTGGAGCGGGAGCTTGCCGCGGCCCGGGCGCGCCTCGCCGGCGAGGAGGGACCGGCGCCCCTGGTGGCGGGGGATCTCCCGCCGGAGCTCCTCGACGCCCTGCCCATGCCGGGGAGCATCCTCGGCGCCCTGGCGGCGGGCCGGAAGGCGCCGCCCGCGGCGGCTGCACCACAGGATCCGACCATCCGCCTCCTCGGCCACGGCGCGGAGGTGGCGGCGATCGACCTGCACACCATCGGCGGCCGCGCCGCCCCGCGGGTGGGCCAGCACCTCGCCCACCTCACCGGCGGGCGCTTCACCGGCGCCACCCTGAGCAGCACCAGCGGGCTCTCCTGCGCGGGCCCCGGTGGCCCGGTGCCCTTCGGCGCGCTCTCCGGCGCGGACCGGGCGCTGGCGTGGATCGCCGTGCAGCTCACGCTGGTGGAGATGGCCGCGGCGCGGCAGCCGGCCCCGCTGATCTACGATGATCCCCTGGCGCTCCTCGGCGACGGGGAGCAGCGAGTGATCTGCAGGCTGCTGCAGGGCCTGGGCGGGCGCACCCAGGTGCTCCACCGCACCCGCCTCGCCAGCGTGGGGGAGCACGCCGACGCCCGCCTGGAGGCCTGACGATGAGCCGCGCCCCAGCCCGACCCTCCGAGCGCCGCGGGCGCGGCGACGAGGCGGAGGAGCGCGCCGCCGCCTTCCTCGAGGCGGAGGGCTACACCATCCTCGACCGCAACCACCACTGCCGCAGGGGCGAGGTGGATCTGGTGGCGGAGAAGGGCGAGGTGCTCGCCTTCGTCGAGGTGCGCAGCGGCAGCGGCGACGCCTTCGCCTCACCGGCGGAGACGGTCGGGTACGCCAAGCGGCGCCGGGTGATCGCCGCGGCGATCGACTGGGCCACGCGGGCGGGGCTCCTCGAGGCGCGGGCGATCCGCTTCGACGTCATCGCCGTGGTCGACCGGGGCGAGGGGGAGCCGGAGCTGGAGTGGATCCCCGGCGCCTTCGACGCCACCGGCGCGCCGATCTGATCCACGGGCGGGCCGCTTCGTGCGAAGGTGCGCCCCATGGCAACCGGAACGCTCTATCTGGTGGGGACGCCCATCGGGAACCTCGGGGACATCAGCCAGCGGGCGATCGACACGCTCCGCTCGGCGGCGCTGGTGGCGTGCGAGGACACCCGGCGCACCCGCATCCTCCTCGACAGGTACGGGATCTCCACCCGCGTCACCTCGCTCCCCGCCTTCGACGAGGCGCGGCGGGCGGGCGGCCTGGTGGAGCGGCTGGTCCAGGGGGAGGACGTGGCCCTGGTCACCGACGCGGGGATGCCCGGGGTGAGCGATCCGGGGAGCGAGGTGGTGCGCCTCGCGGTGGAGGCGGGCGTCCGGGTGGTGCCGGTTCCCGGTCCCTCCGCGCCGCTGGCGGCGCTGGCGGCGAGCGGCCTCCCCACCGACCGCTTCACCTTCTTCGGCTTTCTGCCGCGCAAGGGCGGGGCGCGTCGGGAGGCGCTGGCGGAGCTGGCCGCCGCGCCGGGGACGCTGCTCCTCTTCGAATCGCCGCGGCGGCTCCACGAGACGCTGCTCGATCTGCGCGAGGTGCTCGGCGACAGGCGCGCCTGCGTGGCGCGGGAGCTGACCAAGGTCCACGAGGAGCTGGTGCGCGGCAGGCTCTCCGAGCTGGCGGAGCGCTTCTCCGGCGAGGTGCTCGGGGAGATCACCCTGGTGATCGAGGGGCGGAGCGGCGCCGCGCCGCGGGCGGAGGAGGCGGATCCCGACGCGCTCCTCCGCGCCCGCCTCGCCGCGGGGACCTCGGTGCGGGACGCGGCCCGCGAGGTGGCGGAGGCGCTCGGCCTGCCGAAGAAGGCCCTCTACCAGCGGGCGGTGGAGATCGCCGCGGAGGGCTCCGACTAGGCGCGGCCGCGGGGGAGGACGAGCCGCACGCGGTTGCCCCGCTCCCACGGCTCCATCTCCGCCTTGCCGCCGTGGGCCAGCGCGATCTCGCGGACGATGTAGAGGCCCAGGCCGAGGCTCTGGCTCATCGGCTCCTCCCCCCGGCGCCCCTGGCGGAAGGGGCGGAAGAGGTGGGGCAGCAGCGTCCGATCCACGGGCGTTCCCTCGTTCTCCACCTCGATCACCGCCTGGGCGGCATCCGCCGTCCAGCGCACGGTGATCGCACCGTCGCCGTACTTGATCGCGTTGCCGAGGAGGTTGGAGAGGGCCTGCTCGACGCGGCGGGGATCGCAGACCAGCGCGGGATCGCCGCTCCCCTGGCAGGAGATCTGCCGTCCCGGGGCGAGGAGCTGCGCCTCCGCCACCACGCCCGCGCAGAGCGCCCGGAGATCGGCCGGCTCCATGCTCACCGCCAGCCCTTCGCCCACCCGCGCCTGCGTGTAGTCGAGGAGGTCGCGGGTGATGCGGCGCATCCGCTCCGCGGTGTGGCGCACCCGCTCCAGCGAGCGCCGCACGGACGGATCGAGCCCGTGCTTGCGGAGGAGGACGTCGAGGGTGGTGATCATCGCCGCCAGCGGGCTGCGCAGGTCGTGCCCCACCACGCCGATGAGCTGGTGCTGGAACTCCTCGAGCTGCGCCCGCGTGCTGGCGTCGTAGACGAAGGCGATGCCGGTCTCCGCGCCGGGCGAGTCGAGGGCGGCGGTGAGGATCACCGGCACCCGGCTGCCGTCCGCCCGCAGGCATTCCTTCTCCACCGGGCGGAGGGAGCCGCCGCGGCGCAGCTCGCTCGAGATGTAGTCGACGAGGGCGCCGTCGCCGGGCGGGTTCATCTCCAGCCAGTTGAGCTTGCCGGCGCGGAGATCCGCCTCGGTGTAGCCGAAGATCCGCAGGTACTCCTGGTTGGCGTCCTCGATCCGTCCGTCGAGGCGGAAGGTGCACATGCCGAGGAGATCGAGCTCGAGGATGCGCCGGAAGCGCGCCTCGCTCGCCTGGAGCAGCTCGCGCGTCCGCTTCAGGTCGTCGATGTCGGTGTTCATCCCGAACCAGCAGACCAGCCTGCCCTCGTCGTCGAGGAGGGGCCGGGCGCGGGTGAGGAACCAGCGCCACGTCCCGTCGGCGCCGCGGTAGCGCATCTCCGTCTCGTAGACGCCGAGCGTCTCCCGGGCGCGGTTCCACGCGGCCCGGGCCCGATCGCGATCGTCGGGGTGGACCGCGCGGGTCCATCCGGAGCCGGTCGACTCCTCCAGCGTGAGCCCGGTGTAATCGAGGAAGCGGTTGTTGTTGTAGGTGTTGGTGCCGTCCGGACCTGCCATCCACACGTGGGCGGGGGCGTTCTCCAGACAGAAGCGCAGGTAGCGCTCGTTCTCCCGCGCCGCTTCCTCGGCCCGCTTCCGATCGGTGACGTCCACCACCGAGGCGAGGCCCGCCACCACCGCACCGGTGGCGTCGCGCAGGGGGACGGCGCTGATCTGGACGATCTGCGCCGCGCCGTCTTCGCGCCGCAGCCGCGCCTCCTCGCCGTCCACCGCGAGGCCGAGCTCCATCGCCCGGCGCAGCGGGCAGGAGGCGCGGTGCTCGCCGTGCCCGGCGGAGACGAGGCAGGCGCAGGCGTCGATGGGGGTGGTCTTCGCCAGCGCCTCGAAGGCGCGGTTGGTCTGCAGGACCCTGCCGTTGGGCGCCTCGGCCAGCACCACGCCAACGGGCAGGGCGTCGATGATCGAGGCGAGCCGCTCGCGCTTGCGATCGAGGGCGCGGATCAGCTCGCGGCGCTCGAGCTCGCGGCGGTGCTGATCCTCGACGTCGGTGCCGGCGGCGAGGAGCTCCTGGAGCTGGCCGTCCGGTCCCCAGACCGGGATCGCCTGGATCGAGAAGCGGCGGTAGACGCCGTCGTGGCGGCGGAGGCGGAACTCGATGGTGAGGACGCGGGGGTTCTCGAGCACCGCGAACATCTCGCGGTGCAGCGCCTCGCGATCGTCGGGATGGACCAGCTCGATCCAGCCGTCGCCGAGGAGCTCCTCCCGCGGGCGGCCGGTGAAGGCGCAGAACGAATCGGAGACCTCGACGTTGCGACCCGCGGGATCCGCCCGGACGATCAGTTGCGACGACGCGGCGACGAGCGCACGGAAGCGGGCTTCGCTCCGCGCCAGCTCTTCCTCGAGCGATCGTCGATCGCCGCGCGCCGCCACCACCCCTGTTGGCAGGCCCATTCCCAACCCCCCATGCAGCGGCGGCACTATGCCACAGGGAGCGGGGTCAGCGCTCTTCGGGATCGCGGAGCCCGAACTCCTTCATCTTGTTCTGCAGCGATTTCCTGCTGATCTTCAGCTTTCTCGCCGCCTGGGTCACGTTGCCGCCCGTCTCCTCCAGCGCGCGGACGATGAGATCGCGCTCCAGCGCGGCGGCGGCGCCGCGCACGATCTCCTTCATCGAGGCGTCCGCCTGCAGCGCCGGGGGCGGGGAGACGGGGGCGGCGGTGGTGGTGGCAGGTGTGCCTTCGGGCGCGGGTGTGGGGGCGGGCGCGCCGCCGCGGCGGACGTTCTCCGGGAGATCCTCCACGCGGATCCGCGGGCCGTCCGCGAAGAGCACCGCGCGCTCCATCAGGTTCTCCAGCTCGCGGATGTTGCCGGGGAAGCTCCACCGCTGGAGGAGCTCCATCGCCGCGGGCTCCACTCCCTCGATCCGCTTGTTGAGCTTGCGGTTGTACTTCTCGCGGAAGAAGTCGACGAGGAGCGGGATGTCCGCGCGCCGCTCCCGCAGCGGCGGCAGCGAGATCGGCACCACGTTGAGCCGGTAGTAGAGATCCTCGCGGAAGCGGCCCGCCTGGATCTCCTTCACCAGGTCGCGGTTGGTGGCGGTGATCAGGCGGACGTCCACCTTGATCGTCTTCACGCCGCCCACCCGCTCGAACTCGCTCTCCTGGAGGGCGCGGAGGAGCTTCACCTGCATCTCGATCGGGATCTCGCCGATCTCGTCGAGGAAGAGGGTGCCGCCGTCCGCCAGCTCGAAGCGCCCCGGCTTGGAGGTGACCGCGCCGGTGAAGGCGCCGCGCTCGTAGCCGAAGAGCTCCGACTCCATCAGGTCCTTGGGGATCGCCGCGCAGTTGATCTTGATCAGCGGCTTGTTGCGACGGGAGGACTTCTGGTGGAGCGCCCGCGCCACCAGCTCCTTGCCGGTGCCGCTCTCGCCGGTGATGAGGACGGTGGAGGGGGTGTCCGCCACCTTCTCCACGATCCGGTAGATCTCCTGGATCGCCGGCGACTCGCCGATGAGCTGCCGCTCGCCCTCGCCGCCGGCGGTGAGCGTGCCGCGCCCGAGGTCGCGGGTGCGCACCGCCTTGGCGATCACCTGCTTCAGCTCCGCCTGCTCGAAGGGCTTGGTGATGTAGTCGAACGCGCCGGTCTTGATCGCGCTCACCGCCGAGTCGACGGTGCCGTGGGCGGTGATCAGGATCACCGGCACGTCCGGCGCCTTCTCGAGCACGTGCTCGAGCACCTCGAAGCCGCCCACCTTCGGCATCACCAGGTCGGAGACCACCACGTCGATGCCGCCGCGGTCGAAGATCTCCAGCCCTTCGGCGCCGTCCGCCGCCTGCACCACCTCGTACCCCTCGCGCCGCAGGGTGGCGGAGAGGACCTTGCGCAGGTTGGTCTCGTCGTCGACGACCAGGATCGTCGCGCTCATGCTTGCCCTCTCGGCGACGGCGGGGCGACGGGGCCCCGCCTTCCCGCGCCAGCAGACGTCAGGCGCCGATGGTGCAGATCGCGTCCGGATGCTTGATCCGGAGGAGCACGCTCTCGATCACGCGGAACGGGTGGTTCATCCGCTCGGCGCCCAGGTAGGCGACCGCCATGTCCATCGCCACCGCCAGGTCGAGGTTCTCGCGGCCGGTGGAGACCACCACCGCCACGTCGCCGCGCAGGCGGTTCGACTGGTAGATGCCGTCGGTGAGGAGCTCGCGGATGGTCTGGATCTCGAGGACGCCGGTCTTCTCGTAGATCCGGTGGAGCAGCGCGTAGAGCCGCGGCGAGACCACCATCGCGTAGGGGCCGAAGTGGCCGTTGGCGTTGAGGAGCGCCGTCGCCTCCACCACGTTGCGGAAGCCGTTGCCCGGCTCCTTCCAGTCGTAGAGGGGCATCTGGGTGCGGCCCTCGGCGGTCATCAGCCCCTCGTAGCCGAGCTTCTCGTCGCCGTAGAAGATCAGCTCGTCCTCGCGCGCGGCGCAGAACGCGGCGGCGCCCGCGGCGGCGGAGACGTCGAGGGGCATGTTGTGGGAGCGGGCCGCCTCGATGTCGCGCCAGTGGAGGAGGAAGTCCTTGTAGACCAGCGGGATGGTCTTGAAGGTGCGGCGGTCGGCGAAGACGTTGGAGGTCTCCACCTCGCCCACCAGATCGACCGCGCCCTTCTCCGCGCCGATGAACTGGTCGTGGGCGACGGTCTGCACGCCGGCGCCGAGGGGACCGTAGAGGTCGATGAAGCGCCTGCCGATCAGGGTCCGCCGCGCGACCTGGATCACGGTGTCGTTGAGTCGCTGCCACTCTTCGGGGCGGAGGGGATTCTCGCTGTGGCCGAGGAAATCGGTCATGGCACGTCCTTTCGTCTCTTCAGGCTGCCGACGGTGAAGGTATGGCGCGGGGGTGCAGCAGGCTCGGGGGCGGGCCTCGCCGCTGCGGACGGGGCGCCGGCGAAGTGCTCCACCCGCACGTCGACCGCGGAGAAGTGGGCCCGCTGGGCGGCGTCCATCTGGTGGAGCAGCTGGATTGCCTCGGCCACGTGCTCCTTCTCCTCGTCCGCCAGGTGGCGGAAGAAGGCGCGGATCAGCTCCGACTCGGCCTCCCGGGCGGCCTGCTCGTACTGGTTGATCGTGTCGAGCTCACGGGCCAGCACCTGCCGTACGAGCTCCAGGTCAGTGGGCATCGCTCACCATGTTGCGCACCGGGAAGCACGAAAGCCACCGGATCCCGACGCATTGAGCCATGCCCCCGGGGAGAGTCAAGCGCTTCCGTCCGGTCCGGTTCGCGCGATCGAACGGGGGCGAACCGCCAGAGGCGCGTTAGCGTTTCGACGTTCGCCGTGGGAAGATCTGCACCCACGAGGGGGAAGATTGCGATGCGAAAGGTCATCGGATGGACGGCGGCGCTGCTGCCTGCTGGGGAGCGCCGTCGCGTGTGGAAGCTCGGATGATGGCCCGTCCGGCGGAGCCGGCGGCACGGGTGGTGGCGCGGGCGAGGGTGGCGCGGGTGGCGTGGGCGGCAGCGGAGGCGACGGGGGCACGGGCGGCGACGGCGGCTCGGGCGGCGACGTGGTCGCACCCGCCGCCGTGGACATCGAGTGGCAGACCGCGGAGGTGCGCTACCCGTGGGCGCTCGACCACCACGTCACCTTCACCTGGCCGCGGGGCGAGGGAGGCCACTGGCTCTACGTCGTCGCCGGGGTCACCGACCGGATGGAGTTCCACGACGCGATCCGCGTCGCGCAGATCGAGGAGGACGGCACGGTGGGCGCCTTCGCCGTCTCCACCATCGACTACCCGCTGGCGGTGGGCGGCCACGCCTTCACGGTCGCGGGGGGGACGGTGGTGATCGCCGGCGGCAGGGACGAGACGCTGACCAACCGGACCGAGGTCTTCACCAACACGCCCGGGGCGGACGGCCTCATCACCATGTGGCGCCACGCTCCGTCGCTGCCGGAGGGGCGCTTCCACGCCACCGCCGCCTACCACGACGGCTTCGTCTACGTGATCGGCGGGCTGTCGGGCAACGTGGCGTCCGACACGATCTTCCGGGCCACCATCGAGTCGGACGGCACGATGGGCAACTGGGTGGAGGCGGGCACGCTGCCCGAGCCGCGCAGCCACCACGCCTCCTTCGTGCACGACGGCTGGCTCTACGTCCTTGGCGGCCAGAGCGGCAACCCGATGGGCGAGTACGCGTGGCACGAGGACGTGTGGCGGGCGGAGATTGCCGCGGACGGCTCCCTCGGCCCGTGGGAGACCCTCGAGCCGCTGCCCGACGCCAACGTCGCCGGCGCGGTCGTCCTGGCGGAGGGCGCCTTCTTCGTGGTGGGCGGCATCGACTCCGTGGGCTACACCAACGCGGTCCACCGCGCCGATCTCGCGGCGGACGGGACGATCGCGAAGTGGACCGAGGTGAGCCCCCTGCCGATCAAGCGCGCCCACGTCCACCAGCTGCCCGTGGTCGACGGCAGGGCCTACAGCGTCGGCGGGTCCGCCAACGCGGGCAGCCTCGACGACGTGCTCGTCGGCACGCTCGTCCCCGCGGCAGACTAGGCGGGGCGGCGCCTGCCCCTGCGCCGGCGCGGCGCCGCCTTCGCCGGCTTCGCGTCGTTGGCGGGCGGCGCCTCCTGCGCGGGCTCCTGCCGCCGCTCCTCCACGGCGGGGAGGCGGATGACGAACTCCGTTCCCTCGCCCGGGCGGCTCTGCACCGAGATGCTGCCGCCGTGGGAGCGGACGATCCGCTGGGAGATGGCGAGCCCCAGCCCCGTGCCCTTCTCCTTGGTGGTGTAGAAGGGCACGAAGATGTGCTCGCGCTGCTCCTCGGGGATCCCGGGGCCCGTGTCGCGGATGCGGATCTCCACCATCTCCGGCCCGCCGCCGTTGAGGCGGAAGGCGCCGCCCGGATCCTCGGGGGCGGCGGTGGTGACGCTCAGCCTGCCGCCGTCGGGCATCGCCTGCACCGCGTTCTGGAGCAGGTTGATCACCACCTGCTTGAGCTGCTCCGCGTCGCTCTGCGCCCGGGGGAGGGTGCGGTCCAGCACCGCCTGCACCTCCACCTCCGGCGGGAGCGCGGTCTGGACCAGCCGCAACGTCCGCTCGATCACGTCGTTGACGTCGATCGGGTGCGGCGTGCTCTTGAGCGGGCGGGCGTAGTCGAGGAACTGGGTGACCACGCCGTTGAGCCTGTCGACCTCGTCGATGATCACCTGGACGAACTCGCCCTCCTCGCCGCCGAGGCGAGCGGGATCGAGGAATTGCGCCGCGCTCTTGATCGCGCCGAGCGGGTTGCGGATCTCGTGGGCGAGGCCCGCCGCCATCTCGCCCAGCGCCGCGAGGCGATCGCGCTCCTTCATCCGGTCGTAGAGCTTGCTGTTCTCCACCACCGTGGCGGCCACCTCGGCGATCTCGAGGAGGAGGGCGATCTCGTCGGAGGAGTAGGCCTCGGGCACCCGCTCGTCCTGGAGGTTGAGGAAGCCGATCACCCGGTCCGCGCCGAGGAGCGGGATGGAGATGCCCGCCTTCATCGCCGCCATCGCCGAGCGGATCTCGTTGAGGCGCTGCTGCTCCTCGGCGAGGCGCGCCGTCTCCTCGCCGGCGGGGGCGGGGGCGGTGCGCGGACCGAGGCGGCGCTTCAGCTCGTGGAGCCGGCGCTCGACGTTCTCCATCAGCACCGCCTTCTGGCCGGAGCGGGCCACGGCGAGGAGGCCGCGGGCGGCGCTGGCGTCGAGGAAGGCGACGGGCGCCGGCCCGCGGGCGTCGATCACCGAGAAGCCGGGGCGCGCGTCGGTGAGGAGGTAGAGCGAGGCGTGGGTGACGCGCCGCGACTCGTGGAAGGTGTCGAGGACGACCCGCGCCAGCTCGATGGGATCGATGATGCTGCTCAGCCGCGCCTTGAGGGCGGCGAGGGTGCGGATCAGCTCGAAGCGCTCGCGGAAGAGGGTGGCCACCACCGCCTCCTCCACCTTGGCGCGCAGCGGCTCGTAGAGGTTGAGGATGACGAAGGAGGCGACGAGGGTGTTGAAGGCGAAGAGGCCGGGCCGGTCGCCCACCCAGATCACCAGCCCCAGGTAGATCGCCGCGAGGATCAGGGCGAGGACCGCGAGGGTGACGGTCTTGCCGAGGATCTCGTGGAGATCGAGCAGGCGGTAGACCTGCAGCGTCTGGGCGAGGAAGAAGAGGAAGAGGACGGTGAGGATCGGCCCCAGCGCGGGAAAGCCGATGCCGATGCGCGGGAGGAGGTCGAGGGTCGATCCGCAGAGCGCCACCGCGCCGCCGACGAGGAGGTAGGTGAGGCGCGCCCGCTCCACCCGCGAGCGCGTCCCGCGCATGCGCCGGTAGAGCAGGGAGAGGGAGACGGTGACCGAGCCGAAGACCCAGGCGGCCACCACCGCCCGGGCGCCGGTGGAGTGGGCGAGCGGCGTCACCGCGACGAGCAGGCCTCCGAAGGCGCCGAGGAAGGCGATGGTGCGGCCGCGCCGCGCGGAGCGGCGGGAGACGCCGAGGAATTCGAGGAAGAAGCCGAGGGCGGCGGCGGGGACCGCGGCGCCGTTGGCGATCGCCGCCCGCAGCCAGAAGGGGTGGCCGGTGACGGCGTAGAGGAAGTCGCCCAGGTACCAGGCGCCGATCGAGAAGCAGAGGACGGCGAAGAGGTTGATCGCCTTGCCGCGCTGCGAGCGGAGCAGCATCGCCACGGCGAGGGCCACCGCCATGATCGCCGCGAGGAGCGCGCTCTGGGTACGGAAGTCCAAGCGCGCGGGATCCTATCGCATTCCCGCGGCGCTGGGGCGGTTGACACCCCGGGTTCCCGGGGGCAGCGTGGGAGGTACGTGCGCCTGCTCCCTTCCCGCGCCATCTTTGCCCCGCGCCCCTGCAGCAGGTGGGAATCCCGCCGCGGGCGGAGCGGGTTGGTGGCCGGGCAGGGGAGGGCCGCGGCCCGCCCGTCTCTCGCCTGGAAAGAGTACCGATGAAGGCAACGCTCGCCCTGGCCCTCGCAAGCCCGCTCCTCGCCGCCGCCGCGCTGGCGGTCCTGCCCGGGCAGGGAAGGAGCGAGCCCGTCGAGCCGCCGGTGGTGCTGCCGGTGGCGCCGGCGGAGCCGGTCGCGCCCGTGGAGTCCGACCCTGGGCCCCTCTTCGACGAGGCGCAGATCGCCCCGCGCTTCGCCTCGGGCAAGCTCGAGGCGGCGCGGGCGCGCTTCGACGCGGGGGCCTGGGGGGAGGCGCTCCGCCTCCTCGGCGAGGCGGACGACGGCTCGCCCCACGTGGCGCTGCTGCGCGCCTTCGCCCTGCTCGAGCTGGGGCGCAACCAGGAGGCGGCGCGGCTCCTCGCCCCGCTCCCGGAGCGGCTCCCGGCGATCGCCGACCGCATCCACTGGAACCACGGCGTCGCGCTGGAGCGGGCGGGCGACTTCGCCGGCGCGGCGGCGGCGTTCGCGCGGATCCCGGCGGGCTCCCTCCGCCACGACGAGGCGCTCCTCGCCAGGGCGCGGGCGCTCGCCGCGCTGGGCGACACCGCGCAGGCGCTGGAGGTGCTCGCGCCCCTGCGGAAGCGCCCCGCGCCTGCGTGGGGCAACGATCACGGCGCGGCGGCGCTCCTCCTCGCCGGCGAGCTCCACCTGCGGCGGGGCGAGAAGGCGGCGGCGAAGGCGGCGTGGCTCGCGCTCTGGAGCGAGCACCCGCTGGCGCCCCAGGCGGAGGACGCGAAGCAGCGCGCCGACGCCCTCGGCGGCGCGGGACCGACCCTCGCCCAGCGGGTCGCGCGGGCGAAGGGCTTCCTCGACGCCCACCGCAACCGCGAGGGGACCGACCAGATCGCCGCGCTCCTCCCGCAGCTCCAGCTCCCCGATCCCCTCGCCTGCGAGGCGCGCTTCGCCCTGGGGCGCGGCTACCGGAAGATGCGCCAGCACAGCCAGGCGATCCCGATCCTCGAGGCGGTGGTGGAGCAGTGCAGCGATCCGGGCGTGCGCGCCCGGGCGCTCTACATCCTCGGCCAGAGCACCACCATCGTGGCGCCGGCGAAGGCGGTGGGGGTCTACGAGACGCTGGCCACCGAGTTCGCCGATCATTCCTTCGCCGACGACGCGCTCCTCTTCCTCGCCGAGCTCCACGAGCGGGCGGGGGAGACCGCCGCCGCCCGGGAGGCGCTGCGGCGGCTGGTGGAGGGCTACCCCACGGGCGACTACCGCGCCGACGCGCTCTTCCGCCTTTACTGGATGGATCGCAAGGAGGGCCTCCACCGCAGCGGGCTCGAGTGGCTGCGGATCCTCGAGCGCGACTACGGCGACGCGGCGGACACGGTGCCGGTGGAGCGCTCGCTCTACTGGCAGGGGCGCACCCTGGTGGAGCTGGACCGCCGCCTCGAGGCGGCCGCCACCTGGGAGAAGCTGGTGCGCGAGCATCCCGCGGGCTACTACGCGATGCTCGCCCGTGGCAGGCTCGCCACCCTCGACCCGGCGCGGGCCGCCGCGGCGGAGCGCGCGGTCCCGCCGCCCGCGGACGAGGTGGAGCTCGCCCTCCACACCGGCGCGCTCGCGGGCGATCCCCACTACGAGGCGGCGCTGGAGCTGATCCGCCTCGGCTTCCCCCGCCTCGCCGCGGACGAGCTGCTGCGGATCGACCGCGCCGCGGCGCGGGAGCGGGCGGGGGGATCCGCCGAGCCGGTCCTCCTCGTCGCCTGGCTCCTGGACAGGGTGGAGGCGCGCCGGGCGGCGCACCACATCGCGCGGACGGAGCTGCGCGAGTACCTGCGCGGCAGCCCCACCGGCGAGGCGCTGGCCCACTACCGCATCGCCTATCCCCTCGCCTACCGCGATCTGATCGAGCGCCACGGCGACGCCTACGGCGTGCCCCCGGACCTGATGCAGGCGCTGATGCGGGAGGAGTCGAGCCTCGATCCCCAGGTGGTCTCCTGGGCGGGGGCGGTGGGGCTCACCCAGCTCATGCCGAGCACCGCCCGCGCGGTGGCCCGGGAGCTGAAGCTGAAGGAGCCGAGCATCGCCAGCCTGCGCGACCCCGACCTCAACGTGCGCCTCGGCACCGCCTACCTCGGGCAGCTCCTCAAGCGGTGGAAGGGCAACCCCGCCCTGGCTGCAGCCAGCTACAACGCGGGGCCCGGCGCCGTCGCCCGCTGGCTCGCCGATCGCGGCCACCTGGAGATGGACGAGTTCGTGGAGGAGATCCCGATCGAGGAGACGCGCAACTACGTGAAGCGGGTTCTCGACAGCTTCACCACCTACCGGCTCGCCTGGGGGCGGGGCGACGATCGCTTCGTGGCGCTGGTCCCCACCCGCGCCAACGGCACGGCGCTCCAGTAGCCCGGGCGGGGGCGGCGCGGCGGCCCTGCCGTCCGCACCTTCGCTTCCGTGTGGAAGCGCTGGATCCCCGGGGCGATCGCCCTCGCCGGTACCGTCGCCTGGCTCGCGCTGGAGCCCGAGCCGCCGGCGCGCCCCTGCGCCTCCGCGGCGACGTGCGGGGCGGGCGAGCGCTGCGTGCGCGGGCGCTGCAGGCGGCCCTTCGTGGTGGTGGCGGTGGTGGCGGGGGAGCGGCGACGGCTGCCCTGCGGCGACGGCGTCTGCAATCTCGCCGCCGGCGAGTGCGAGGGGATCTGCCCCGACGACTGCCCCGACGTCCCCTGCAACCTGCCCTGCACCCTCGACGGGATCTGCGCCGCGGAGGAGGGGCGGAGCTGCCCGGACTGCTGGCCGGCGGGGTGCAACTTCGACGGCCTCTGCTCGGTGGGTGAGAGCGCCCGCTGCCCCGACTGCAGCTGCGGCGACGGCTACTGCGACAGCGCCGCGGGCGAGTGCGTCGACACCTGCGAGGCGGACTGCCCCACCACCCGCTGCACCCGCGCCTGCGACTTCGACGCGAGCTGCGAGGCGGGGGAGGCGGAGGGCTGCCCGGACTGCAGCTGCGGCGACGGGATCTGCGATCCGGAGCTGGAGGGATGCGACGTCTGCGCCCTCGACTGCGGGCCGTGCCCCTCGGGCTGCGGCGACGGCGTCTGCACCTCGGACGATCCCCCCGGCTGCCCGGATTGCGTCGAGGGCGATTGAGATCGTCGCGCGGCGAGGACGGGGTGGAAGGGAGCGCCATCCGGGTGCGGAAGCGGTAGGCTCTTGCACGTGAAGAACGATCGATCCGAAGGGCGGCTGCGCGCGCTTCCCGCCATCGACGAAGTGCTCGGAAGGCCCGCCATCCGCGCCCTCCTCGAGAACCACCCCCGGGCGGCGGTGGTCCGCGCCGCGCGGGCGGCGGTGGAGGAGCGGCGCCGGGCGATCCTCGCCGGCGACGCCGATCCCACCGTGGACGACGAGGCGGTGGCGGCGGCGCTGGCGCGGGAGGAACGGCCCGGCCTGCGGCGGGTGATCAACGCCACCGGCGTGGTGCTCCACACCAACCTCGGCAGGGCGCCGCTCGCTGCGGAGGCGCGGGAGGCGCTGCAGGCGGTGGCGGCCGGCTATTCCAACCTCGAGCTCGATCTGGAGAGCGGGCGGCGCGGCAGCCGCTACGCCGCGGTGGCGCCGCTCCTCGCCGGGCTGTGCGGCGCGGAGGCGGCGCTGGTGGTCAACAACAACGCCGCCGCGGTCCTCCTCGTCCTCGCCGCCCTCGCCGCGGGGAAGGAGTGCATCGTCTCCCGCGGCGAGCTGGTGGAGATCGGTGGCCAATTCCGCATCCCCGACGTGATGCGGATGGCGGGGGTGAAGCTGGTGGAGGTGGGGACCACCAACAAGACGCGCCTCTCCGACTATGCGGCGGCGATCACCGACCAGACCGCGCTCCTCCTCAAGGTGCACAAGTCCAACTTCGCCCTGGTCGGCTTCCACGAGGAGGTGGAGACGCGCGAGCTGGCGGCGCTGGGGCGGGAGCGGGGCATCCCCGTCTACGGGGATCTCGGCTCGGGCTGCCTGGTGGGGCTGGGGGAGGCGGGCCTACCCCCCGAGCCGACGGTGGGGGAGGCAGTTGCCGCCGGCGCGGCGATTGTCACCTTTTCAGGGGACAAGTTGCTGGGCGGTCCCCAGGCAGGCCTCGTCGTGGGGCAGCGGGAGCTGATCGGGCGGCTGGAGCGCCACCCGCTCATCCGGGCGCTGCGGATCGACAAGCTGAGCCTCGCCGCCCTGGAGGCGACGCTGCGCATGTACCGGGATGGCAGAGCGGCGCAGGTGCCGGCGATCCGGATGCTCACCGAGGCGGTGGGGACGGTCGAGGCACGGGCGCAGCGCCTCCGGGACGGACTCCGGGCGCGCGGTGTCCCGTGCGAGGTGGTGCCGGTCGAGTCGCAGGTGGGCGGGGGCGCCATGCCGCTCGCCGCGCCGCCCTCCGCCGCGGTGGCGATCGGAGGCGAAGCGGCGCTCCTCCACGAGCGCCTGCGCCGCGGCGATCCGGCGGTCGTCGCGCGGATCGAACGGGAGCGCCTTCTCCTCGACGCACGGACGATCGAGGAGGGCGAGGTGGGCCTCGTGGTGGAGGCGGTGACCGCCGCCGTGGGGCCTGCGTAGCGAGGGGAGGGAAGCGTGAGCAGCGCCATACTGGATACCAGCGTCCTCGTGCTCAACCGCTCCTTCCAGCCCATCCACGTCACCTCCCTGCGACGGGCCTTCGCGCTTCTCTACCAGGGGGTCGCCCAGGCGATCGACGAGCAGTACCGCCTCTTCGACTTCGAGTCGTGGACGGCGCTCTCCGCGGAGCTGCAGGAGTCGATCGGCACGCCGACGCGGCGGATCCGCGTGCCGCGGGTGGTGGTCCTCGTCGCCTTCGACAGGCTGCCGCGGATGCGGGTGCGCTTCTCCCGCCACAACATCTACCTCCGCGACGAGAACACCTGCCAGTACTGCGGGCGCCGCCTGCCCCGCGCGGAGCTCAACCTCGATCACGTGATCCCGCGATCGAAGGGGGGCAACACCTCGTGGGAGAACGTGGTCTGCTCGTGCATCCCCTGCAACCTGCGCAAGGCCAACCGCACGCCGGAGGAGGCGGGGATGGCGCTCCTCCGCCAGCCGGTCCGCCCGAAGTGGACGCCGGGCTTCCGTCCCTCCGGGCGGGGCTACCGGGCGTGGATGCCCTTCCTCGATTTCATCGACGCCTCCTATTGGAACACCGAGCTCCTCGACCACTGAGCGAGGCGAGCGCGCGCGGCGGCGGAGCCACAAGCGGCGGTCCCACCGCGATCGGGCTTCGTGCTAGGTTGCGCCCGTGAGCCACGGCGACGAAGCGAAGAAGAGCAGCGAAACCAACGATCGGCGCCGCGCGCCGCGCTTCCGGCCCACGCCCTTCCTGGCGCGGCGGATCGTGGCGGTGGGCGGCGGCAAGGGCGGCATCGGCAAGTCGCTCCTCTCCGCCAGCCTGGGGATCGAGCTCGCCACGCGCGGGCAGCGCGTGGTCCTCCTCGACTTCGACCTCGGCGGCGCCAACCTCCACACCTGCCTCGGCCTGCGCCAGCCGCAGCGGACCCTCTCCGACTTCGTGCTCCGCAGGGTGGAGTCGCTGCCGGACGTCCTCGTGGAGACGGGCGTGCCCGGGCTGCGCCTCGTTTCCGGCGCCTCCGACGCGCTGGCGATGGCCAACCCGATGCACCAGCAGAAGCTGCGGCTCCTCCGCGCGGTGCAGGCGCTCGACGTGGACGTGGCGATCCTCGACCTGGGCGCGGGAAGCCACCACAACGTCCTCGACTTCTTCCTCTTCGCCGACCACGGCGTCGTCACCGTGGTCCCCGAGCCCACCTCGATCGAGAACGCCTACCGCTTCCTCAAGGCGGCCTTCTTCCGCAGGCTGCGGGCGCTGGAGCGGGTCTACGATCTGGGCGGCGTCCTCGAGCAGGCCACCCGCGAGCACGCGACGAAGGTGCCGAGCCCCGCGCGGATCATCGAGATGGTGGCGCAGGAGGACACCGGCGCCGGGGCGGAGCTGGCGGAGGCGGTGCGCGACTTCCACCCGCTGGTGGTGGTCAACCAGGTGCGCGAGGCGGCGGATCTGACGGTGGGCGACGGCGTGTGCCTCGCGTGGCGGCGCTTCTTCGGCCTCGACCTCGACTACCTCGGCTACCTGCGCCACGACCCGGCGGCGCTCGAATCGCTGCGGGAGCGGCGGCCGCTGCTCCTCGAGCGGCGGGACACGCCCCTCGGCCAGGACGTGGCGGCGATCGCCGACAAGCTCCTCGCCATCCCGGCGCCGCGGCGGGAGGCCCCGTGAAGCCGTTGGCGGAGCAGACCCACTACGAGGTGCTCGAGGTGGAGCCGTCCGCCTCCTATGAGGAGATCCGCGCGAGCTACGAGCGGATCCGCAGGCTCCTCGGCCCGGGCTCGCTGGCGACGTACGCGCTGGTGGAGCCCGAGGAGGCGCAGGCCCACCTGCTCCGCATCGACGAGGCGTGGGCGGTCCTCTCCGATCCCGCGGAGCGGCGCCGCTACGACGTCTCCCTGGGGCTCGCCCCGCCGGAGGAGGCGCCGCCGCAGCGGGCCACCTTCGCCGACGCGCTCGCGGCGATCGGCAGGGCGGGGAGCGGGGCCGCGCCCGCGTCGCGGCACGACGAGCCGGAGGAGATCGCCCTCGACGAGGACGATCTGCTCGAGGTGGTGGAGATCGCCGCTGCGGGGATCGTGGTGGCGCAGCCCCGCGCGCTGGAGGCGCCGCCCCGGGGCAGGGTGGTCGAGGGGTGGGAGGAGCCGCTGCCCGTGGAGCCGGAGGCGATCCTCGCCGCGGAGGAGATCGGCGCGGTGGAGGAGCCCCCCGGGCCGATCGCGGCGCCGCCCCTCGCCGTCGCCGGCTCGCCCGGATCGTCCGGATCGTCCGGGGCTGCTGCGCCGCTGCCCGCCTGCATGCCCCCGGAGCCGCTCGCCGCCGGTGCCCCTCCCGCCGGGTCGTTCGACGCGGCGGAGCCTTCCACGCCGCTGCCCGCGGCCCCCCCCGCGCCGGCTTCCGGCGCCGCTTCGCCCGGCTCGTCGGCGGCTGCTGCGCCGCGGCCTGCCGGATCCGAGCGCTCTGCACCGCCCACCGGCGACGAGCTGCCGCCCCTGGGCCCAGGCACCGTCTTCACCGGCGCGCTGCTCCGCACCATCCGGCGCGCCCGCGGCCTCACCCTCGACGAGCTGGCGCGGCGCACGCGGATCCACGCCGCCCACTTCGCCAACATCGAGGAGGAACGCTGGGCGGAGCTCCCCGAGCGCGTCTTCCTCCGTGGCTACCTCGACGCCCTGGCGCGGGAGCTCCGCCTCGACCCCGCGCAGGTCTGCGCCTCCTTCCTCGCACGTCGTCCCACATCGGGATCTCGTTGACGGATCAATCGGTTGCGCGGAGAATCCCGCCGATCTGCGGGCCATCCCGCGAGGAGGTCGGAAATGCCCACCGAAGAGGAGAAGGCGAAGGCGATGCGCCTCGCGCGCGCCATCGCGTCCGACATCTCGCTGTACAACGACGAGAAGATCGTCCGCGGCATCGAGGAGGACAACCTCTTCGACGCGATCGCCGCCGAGCTGGAGGAGGGGAGGGACCTCTACCGCAGCCGCGTCTCGCCGGAGATCTACAGGACCTCCAACTACTTCGACCGCGCCGTGGTCGACATCATCATCAAGAGCCGCGGCCACGTTCGCTCCCGCCTCTGGCTCTGATCCTCCGGGCGCGTGCGATGCCCGGGGCCTGGCCCCATGTCCGAGCAGCTCCGGCACCACGTTCCCCCCGAGGCGGCAGGCCGCCGCCTCGATCAATTCCTCGCCGAGCGCCACGCGGAGCTCTCCCGCTCCCGGCTGCAGGCACTGATCGACGAAGGGCTCGTCCGCGTCGACGGCGGCGCCGCCAAGGCCTCGCGCAAGCTCCGCGGCGGCGAGTCGATCGAGGTGGAGATCCCCGATCCCGTCCCCGCCACCCCGCAGCCCCAGGACCTGCCGCTGCGCATCCTCCACGAGGATGCGGACGTGGTGGTCCTCGACAAGGAGGCGGGGGTGGTGGTCCATCCCGCGGCGGGCGTCCCCGACGGCACCCTGGTCAACGCGCTCCTCTTCCACGTGCGCGACCTCGGCGGGATCGGCGGCGAGCTGCGCCCGGGGATCGTCCACCGGCTCGATCGCGACACCAGCGGCTGCCTGGTGGTGGCCAAGCATGAGCGGGCGCTGGTGGCGCTGCAGGCCTCGTTCAAGGAGCGGGTGGTGGAGAAGCGCTACCTCGCCCTGGTCCACGGCCAGCCGAAGCAGGACGCCTGGACCATCGACACGCCCTACGGCAGGCACCCCACCGACCGCACCCGCTACACCGGGCGCAACCCGGTCGGCCCCGCGCGCCGCGCCATCTCCCACGTGCGCGTCCTCGAGCGCTTCGACGGCGCGGCGCTGGTGGAGGTGGAGCTGGAGACGGGGCGCACCCACCAGATCCGCGTCCACCTCTCCGAGGCGGGCCACCCGCTCCTCGCCGATCGCGAGTACGGCGGGCAGAAGCGCGAGGCCCGCCTCAAGCCCGCCGATCCGGCGCGCCGCGCCGCCGCCGCGATCGGCAGGCAGGCGCTCCACGCGCGCCGCCTCGTCTTCCCCCACCCGCGCACGGGGGAGCCGATGGCGATCGAGGCGCCGCTCCCCGCCGACTTCGAGGCGGCGCTCCGGGTGCTGCGCGCCGCCTAGTCGTTGGCGGCGGGCTGGACGATGACGCGGCGGGGGTAGGGGATCTCGATCCCGTTCTCGTCGAAGGCCTTCTTGATCCGCGCGAGGAGCTCGCGCTCCGCCGCCCACTGCTGCATCGGCTGCACCTTGATCACCAGGCGCAGCCGCATGCTCGTCTCGCCCAGCGCCATCAGGCCGTGGACCTCCGGCGGCTCGATCACCAGGTGCGGGTTCTCCTTCGCCCACTGCTCGCCCACCGCCAGCAGGATCTGCCGCGCGCGGGAGACGTCGGACTCCTTGGCGATGTCCACCGGCACCACCGCCCGCATCCAGCCCCTGTTGAAGTTGCCGAACTGGCGGAGGTCGCCGTTGGGGACGATCCAGAGCAGGCCGCTGAAGTCGCGGATCTGCGTGTTGCGCAGCCCCACCGCCTCCACCGCGCCGGCGGTGTCGGCGTCGATCTTCACCACGTCGCCCACCGCGATCAGCCCGTCGAAGAGGAGGAAGAAGCCGCTGATCACGTCCTTGACCAGGTTCTGGGCGCCGAAGCCGACGGCGATGCCCACCACGCCCACCGAGGCGAGGATCGCCCCGGTGTCGATGCCGAACTGGGCGAGGATGGTCACCACCGCCAGGAAGTAGATGACGTAGCGCTCGGTCTCGAGCAGGAGCGGCAGGAGCGTCTGCGAGCGGCGGAGCTGGGTCGCGTAGTCCTTGCTCCCCTCCCGTGGCCGGAGGAAGCGGGAGGTGAGGCGGGTGGCGACCGATTGGAGGACCTTCGCCGCCACCAGCACCACGACGATGGTGACGAGGGTCTGCAGCGCGCGCACCGCGTAGAGATTCCAGTAGCTGGCGAGCACCTCTCCGAGCGATTCGGGCATCCGTCTCTCCCCTGGCGAGCCTGCCCGTTGATAGGAGCCACGCGGGTCCGATTGCAAGGAATGCCGCCGAGCGCTTCGGGCGCGGGCCGACGTGCTACGGTCGCGCGGTGCCGCACCTCCACCGATCCATCCTGGGCAGCTTTCCGGTGACGTACGGGTTGCTCGCGCTCCTCGCCGCGCTCTTCCTCGTGGAGGAGCTCCGCGGCGGCTCGACCGACACCCTCGTCCTGCTGCGCATGGGCGCCAACTTCCCCCCGCTGGTCTTCGACGGACAGTGGTACCGCCTGGTCACCGCGGCGCTCCTCCACATCGGCGCCGTCCACCTGCTGATGAACGGCTGGGCCCTCTTCCAGCTCGGGCGGCTGAGCGAGGTGACGTTCGGCGGCGCCACCACGCTGGCGCTCTTCGTCTTCACCGGGATCGCCGGCTCGGCGCTCACCCTCCTCAGCACCAAGGTGAGCGCCGGCGCCTCCGGGGCGATCTTCGGCCTCGAGGGGGCGCTGGTCGCCTTCTTCCTCCGCCACCGCGACCGGCTCACCCCCGTGGGCCTCAACCTGCTCAAGCAGCTCCTCGTCTGGTCGGGCGTGGTGCTGGTCTACGGCTTCGCCGTCCCGGGGATCGACTGGCTCGGCCACCTGGGCGGCTTCCTCGCCGGCCTCGCCGCCGGCTGGACCATTCGCCCCTGGCGCGGCGGCACGCCCGGCCTCCTCGCCCGCGCCGCCGCCTCCCTCGCCGCCGCCCTCGTCGTCGCTTCCCTGGCGGCGCTCATCGCCGGCGAGCGCTTCGTCACCCGGGTCGATCCCGCGCAGGGAATCGCCCTCGAGGCCCCCGCCTCGTGGCGGATCGAGCGGGAGGCCCAAGCGCTGGTGGCGCGGGATCCCCTCGCTGCGCTGGGGACCGCCGCCTTCGTCTCCGCCGGCTTCGAGCCGGTGGGCGATCCCGCCGCAGCCCTCGATCGCGCCCTCGGCGTGGAGGACCTGCCGCCGGGGTTCGAGCTGGCGCAGGAGCCGTACGAGAGCGGCCCCTGGCTCCGCAGGACCTTCGTGTGGCGGGCGGAGGAGGTGGAGCTGGCGGGCTTCGCCCAGGCCCGCTGCGAAGCGGACGGCTGCCTGGTCGCCTTTGCGGCCGCAGCGGGCTCGTTGTACGGCTCGTACTTCCCCACGCTGGAGCGCATCGCCGGTTCGCTGCGGCGCGCGGATGCGGGGCGCTCCGGGGAGTGACCTCGATCGGAGGGAGCCGCAGGGCACGATATCGAGCCCACACGCTCCCACCGGTGGCGTCCGTTCGCTTCGCCGCGGCGACTGCTTGTGTTACAAGGCTATTTGCATCTTTTGCGATTCGGAGGAAGTCCGATGCGCCCCGTGCTCGCGCCGCTTCTCACCCTGGTCATTCTCCTCGCCGCCGCGCCCGCAGCAGCAGCGGACCGCCCTGCCACCCTCCGGCTCAACGAGGTCGAGCGCGGCTTCTGGATCGGTTCGAGCGTGGGCGCGGTCTTCTTCCCGTCGCTTCCCGGCGAGGGCGACGCCTCGGGCAGCGGCGCGCTGGTCGGGATCGAGATGGGCTTCGACATCACCCGCTACCTGCAGGTGGGCGCGCTGGTGTGGGGACAGGCGATCGGCGCGGACGCGAACTACCGGGGGATCACCGACAGCGCGGCGGATCCCAAGGGGGCGCGGGGCGACTTCCAGAGCCTCCTCGCCGGCGGAACGGTGCGGCTCGCCTTCCTCAGCCTCGCCGACGACAACGGCGTCGATCGCACCTTCTTCTACCTGCGCGGCGCGGGCGGCGCCTCCCTCTCCCGCCCCGAGGGCGTGGTGGGCGACGGCCTCTGGTTCGCGGCGGGCCCCGGCGTGGAGTACTTCACGCGGCTGCGCCACTTCTCCGTGGGTCTCGAGGTCGACGCCATCGGCATGGTGACCGACGAGGGCGAGGCGCTCGGCGTCGCCGTGCTCCCCAACCTCAAGTACTCGTTCTAGCTCCTCCGTCCTCCTCCCGGAGGACCCCGCGCGCCCCGACGGCGCGCGTGCCATCTTCGCGTAGGCTCCGCCGCGGGCGGAGCGGGCCCCGCTTCCCGGGGCACCGGCGGCCGTGCACGGCCGCCGGCCGCACAGGACGCCGTGCCCGGGGCGCCGATGCCGGGCGTGTGGGTGCGCGCAAATGGACCAGCGGATCCGTGGCTATCTCGACCTCCTCGACTCGGCGCCCGACGTGGCCGCCCTCGGAGAGATGGAGCGCACGCTCGGCGACGCCGGCGCCTGGGCCGATCTGGTCCGGATCTACGAGCAGCACCTCAAGCGCAGGCCCGAGGACGACGTCGCCCGCGAGCGGCTGATCCGCATCCACCGGGAGCGGGCGGACGAGCAGGCCCTCTGCGCGCTCTTCGAGCGGGAGGCGGCGCGGGCGTCCACCCCGGAGGCGGCGGCGGAGGCCTACTTCGTCCTCGGCGAGAACCTCCGCTCCATCGGCCATCCGCTCCGGGCGGTGGAGATGTGGCAGCGGGCGCTCCGCCTCGTCCCCACCCACCGCCGCGCCCTCGAGCAGAGCCGCCTCGCCTTCGTGGAGCTGGGCCGCTTCGAGGCGGCCCAGGCGGTGATCGATCGCGAGGTGGCGGCGGCGCCCGACGAGGCGAAGGAGCACGCGCTTCGCTACGCGGATCTCGGCCGCCGCGCGCTGGAGCAGCCCTACCGCCACCCGATCGCCCGCGCCTGCGCCGAGGCGGCGCTCGCCCTCGATCCCACGTGCGTCGCGGCGCGCATGCTCATCGACGCCATCGAGGCGCTGCGCGAGGGGTGGCGGGATCAGGTGCGCGAGCTGCGGGCCCGCGCGGTCGAGGAGCGGGATCGCAAGGCGGCGGCGCGCCTCTACCTGCAGGTGGCGGCGCTCCACGCCGCCTTCGACGATCCCGCGGAGGCGGACGTGCAGGTGCGCGAGGCGCTGCGCCCGGTCTTCCTCCTGTGGCCGGCGATGCCGGAGGCGCTGGAGTTCCTCGAGCGCCGCCACGCGGAGCGCGACGACTTCGACGGACTCGCCGCCGCCTGGGAGGCGCTGGTGGAGGCGACCACCGAGCGGGAAGCGCGGGTCGATCTCCTCCTCCGCCTCGCCAGCCTCTACGAGGTGCGCTTCGACGACGCCGCCCGGGCGAAGGGGGCGCGGGAGCGCGCCGCGGCGCTCGATCCCGGCAGGGCGGAGGCGGTGCTCCCCCTCCTCGAGCAGCTCCGGGAGGAGGGGCGGATCGCGGAGCAGGCCCGCCTGCTCGAGCGCTATCTCGCCGGCTCCCCCGCCGCCGCGCGGCAGCCGGAGCTCCACCTGCACCTCGCCGAGCTCTACCTCGACTCCCTCGACGAGCCGGCGCGCGCCCGCGTCCACCTCGAGGAGGCGATCGCCCTCGACCCGGGCAACGCCCGGGCCCACGAGCTCCTCGAGCCGATGCTCGCCCGGGATCCCGCGGCGCTCTCGCGCCTCCTCGAGGCGCGGGCGGAGCGTTCCGTGGAGGCGGGGGAGAAGGCGGACCTGCTCCTCCGCGCGGCGCAGCTCCGGCCAGCGGCCGCGATCGATCTCCTCTCCCGGGCCCTCGGCCTCGCGCCGGATCGCGCCGACGTGGCCGACGCCCTCGAGGCGGCGGCGGGCGATCGGCCCGAGGCGCTGCTGCGCCTCCTGCGCGAGGCGGCGGAGGCGGCAGCGCCCGGCGCGCGCCGCGAGCTGCTGGCGCGGATCGCGCGGCTCCTCGAGAAGCAGCCCGGCCGCGCCGCGGAGGCGACCGAGGCATGGCGCGGCCTCCTCGCGGAGGCGCCGGACGACGCGGAGGCGCGCGCCGCTGTGGAGCGGCTCCTCGCGGCGAGCGCCGACGCGGCGGGGCTGGTGGAGGAGCTGGAGGCGCGCCTGCGCACGGCACCCGAGACGGAGCGCCTCGAGCTCCACGGCAGGCTCGCCGCCCTCTACGAGGCCCACGAGCCCGCGGCGGCGGCGGATCACCTCCGCGCACTGGTGGCCGCGTCGCCCGGCGACGTGGGGCTGCTGCGGCGCCTCGCCGCTTCCCTCGGCGCGGCGGAGCGCTGGAACGAGCAGCTCGCCGCCTTCGACCAGTTGATCGCCGCGGGGGACGAGGCGTCGCGCCCGCAGCGGGCGGCGCTCCTCGTCGACCGGATGGGGCGGGGCGAGCAGGGCGCCGACGACTGGCTCGCCGTGCTCGAACGGAGCGACGAGGCGATCGCCCCGCTGGAGCGGCTCCTCCACGCGGGCGTGCGCGTCGAGGCGATCGCCGCGGCGATCGCGCCCCGGCTCGAGGCGGCGGGGGAGTGGAACAGGCTCGCCGCCCTCCACGAGGCGCGCCTCACCGGGCTGCGCGATCCGGAGGAGCGCTACCGGCTCCTCCTCGCCCTGGCCGAGCTCCGCGAGGAGCGCCTCGCCGATCTCCGCGGCGCCTTCGCCGCGCTGGGGCGCGCGCTGGTGGAGCGGCCGGACGATCTCTCCCTCTACGCGCGGCTCGAGGAGATGGCCGAGTCGATCGGCGCCGCGGCGGATCTGGCCGGCTACTGCCGCGAGGCGTGGGACGCAGCGCCCGTCGAGGCGGCCCTGCGCCTCGCCCGCCACGTGGCCCGGGGCAGGGGGGACGGGTCGCTCCGCGCCGCTGCCTGGCGGCGGGTGCTCGCCTCCGAGCCGGAGGACGACGAGGCCCTCGCCGCCCTGGCGGACGCCGCCGCGGAGGCGGGCCACTGGGCGGAGGCGGGCAGCCTCCTCGAGCGCCGCCAGGCGGCGGCCAGCCCGGAGCGGCGGGCGGAGCTGGAGGTGGTGCGCGCCCGCTGGCTCGCCAGGCAGGGTGCCCACGGCCATGCGGTCGAGGCCTACCGCGCCGCGCTCGCCGCCGGCGTCGACGAGGCGGTGGTCCTTCCCGGCCTGGCGGAGGCGCTCGACGCCGCGGGCAGGCAGGACGAGCTGGTGGAGGTGATCGCGCGGCAGGCGGAGCGCGCCCGCGCGGCGGGGGACGAGGCGGAGGCCAACCGCCTCGGCCTGCGCCAGGCGCAGCTCCTCACCGCGCTGCAGCGCAAGGAGGAGGCGGCGGGGCGCTTCGCCTCGATCCTCGCCCGCGATCCAGACGACGCGGAGGCCTTCGCCGCGATGGAGGCGCTCCTCGAGGAGGGGGAGACCGCGGTCCGGGCGGCGGAGGTGCTCACCGAGGTCTACGAGAAGCAGGGCGCCTGGCAGAAGCTGCGCCGCGCCCTCGAGATCCGCCTCTCCGCCTCCACCGACCCCGCCTTCCGCCTCGCCACGCTGCGGCGGCTCGCCACCATCGCCGGGCGCGAGCTGCGCGATCCCGCCCTCGCCTTCGACGCGCTGGCGCGCGCCTTCCGCGAGGCGCCCGCGGAGGCGCTCCTCCGCTCCGAGCTGCGCGTGGCGGCGGGGCAGGCGGGCAAGCTCGCCGAGCTGGCGGTGGTGATGACCGAGGTGGCCGACCGGCTCCACACCACCGGTCCCTTGCAGCAGGCGATCGCCATCGAGCGGGAGCTGGCGGAGCTCTACGAGAAGCGGCTGGGCGATCCCGCCGCGGCGGCGGCGCGCCACCGGCGGATCGTCGCCGCCGACCCCCGGAACATGGAGGCGCTGAAGGCGCTCCACAGGATCCAGCCGGCGATCGGCGCCTGGACCGAGCAGTACGAGACCTGCATGGCGCTGGCGGCGCTGGGCCGCGACGGCGCGGAGAAGCGCGCCTTCTGGCGGGAGGCGGTCGACGTCGCCAGCCGGGAGCTCCGGGCGGGCGACCTCGCCCTGGCGGCGCTCTGGCTCCTCGCCGAGGCGGAGCCCGGCGACGCCGCGCTCCTCGCCGAGCTCGAGGCGCTCGCCGCCGATCAGCAGGACTGGGACGCATGCGCGTGGGCGCTGGAGCGGCAGGCGGAGACGGACGCGGACGCCGCCTGCAGGCTCGCCGTCGTCCGCCGCGAGAAGCTCGGTGAAGCCGAGGAGGCGCTCCGCCTCCTCGACCGCGTCCTCGCCGCCGATTCCCGGCACGAGCTGGCGCGAAAGACGCTGGCTGCGTGGGCGCAGGACGACGAGGCCGCGCGCCGCCGCCTCGACGGCGCCTACGCAGCGGCGGGCGATCACGAGGCGCGCGTGGCGCTGCGCGAGGCGCAGTTCGCCGCAGCGGTGGATCCGGAGATCCGGCGCGGCCTCCACGAGGAGCTGGTGGCGATCCACGAGCGCGACCAGGGGAGCGCGGCCCTCGCCTTCGTCGCCGCCGCCCGCGGCTTCGCCGAGTGCCCCGAGCTGGAGGGGACGCTGGAGCGGCTCGCCGCCGCCACGGGCTCGTGGGAGGAGCTGGTGGCGATCTACGAGGAGGCGGCGGAGGAGCGGCCCGCGCTCCTGCGGCGGATCGCGCAGATCAAGGGGCGCGAGCTGGACGACGCCGACGGCGCCGCGGCGGCGTGGACCGCGCTTCTCGCCTCCGCGCCGGACGACGAGGAGGCGCTGGAGGCGCTCGCCTCCCTCCATGCCGCGGCGGAGCGCTGGGAGGATCTGGTGGAGATCGTCCGCCGGCGCGCCGCCCGCGCCGAGGGGCCGCGCCGCCTCGAGCTGCTGATGCAGGCGGCAGACGCCTGCGCCATCGATCTCGACGATCCCGCGCGGGCGGTGGCCTTCTCCCGCGAGGCGCTGGCGATCGACGCCGATCACGCCCCCGCGCTGGAGATGCTCGCCCTCCACCTCCACGAGGAGGAGGACCGCGGCGAGCTCCTCGACGTCCTGGAGCGGCTCGCGGCGATCCAGCCCGCTGGCAGCGACGCCCGGGTGGAGAGCCTGCTGCGCCGCGCCGCGCTCCTCTCCGGCGTGGGCGCCACCGAGGACGCGCTGCGCGCCTGCGGACAGGTGCTCGCGGAGCGGCAGGGCGAGCCCCGCGCCGTCGCGACGCTGGAGCAGCTCCTCGCCGCGGGCGTCGCCGGCGCGGCGGCGCTCCTCGAGCCGGTCTACCGCGCCGCGGGCGACGGGACGCGGCTCCTCGCCGTCCTCGAGCGGCGGCTGGTCGACGCGGCGCCCGGCGAGCGCGCCGCGCTCCTCGCCGAGATGACCGAGCTCCGCCTCGCCGACGGCGACGCGGAGGCCGCGTGGCCGCTGGCCCTCGCCCGCTTCGCCGCGGCGCCCGACGACCCGGCGGCGTGGGAGTCGCTCCGCTCCCTCGCGGATCGCACCAACCACCACGAGGCGCTCGCCGACGCGCTGGAGAACGCCCTCGCGGAGCGGAGCACCGATCGCGAGCTCCTCGTGCGCCTCGCCGCGGTGCAGGAGGAGAAGCTCGGTCGCGCCGCCGACGCCCGCGCCACCTGGGAGCGGGTGCTCGCCTTCGACTCCGCCGACGTGGAGGCGCTGCGCGCGGTGTGCCGCCTCGCCGCCGTGGAAGGCGCCTTCGCCCGGGAGCACGAGGCGCTCCTCCGCCTCGCCGCCCTCCTCGAGGGCGAAGCGGCGGAGCTGATCCGCGCCGCCGCCCGGGTGGCGGACGAGAAGCTCCAGGACGCGGACCTGGCGCTGACCGACTACCGCCGGCTGCTCGCCGCGCGCCCCGACGACGCGGACGCGCTCGCTGCGGTGGAGCGCCTCCTCGGCGCCACCGGCCGCTGGGAGGAGCTGGCGCGCCACCTCGAGGCGCGGGCGGACGAACCCGGGGTGGCGCTCCGCCTCGCCGCCCTGCGCCAGGAGCGGCTCGGCGACGTGCAGGGAGCGCTGGAGCTCTACGCCGCCCACCTCGAGGCGCCCGCGGCGCGGGAGGCGCTCGAGGCCTGGATCCGCAGCGGCGCCGCCGGAGCGGGTGCTGCGCTGGAGATCCTCGACCCGGTCCTGGGCGACGCGGCGCTGCGGGCGGAGCTGCGCGATCTGCGCCTCGCCGGCGCGACGGGCGACGAGCGGCGCCGCCTCCTCGCGGAGCTCGCCGATCTCCGGGAATTGCTCGGCGACGCCGGCGCCGCCTTCGCCGCATGCCTCGCCCTCTTCGCGGAGGACCCCGCCGATTCGGTCCTCCGCGATCGCCTCGTCGCCCTGGCGGAGGCGACGTTCGGCTGGGAGGAGCTTGCCGCCACCTTCGAGCGGGCGCTCCGCGTGCTGCCCGCGGAGAGCGCCGACGCCCTCGCCCTCTGGGAGCTGCTCGCCCCCATCTACGGCGAGCGGCTCGGCAGGCCCGACGAGGCGGCGGCGGCGTGGGAGCAGCTCGCCGCTGCGCGCCCGGGCGATCCGGCGCCGCTCGCGCAGCTCGATTCGATCTACCGGGGCCGCGGCGCGTTCCGCGAGCTCTCCACCGTGCTCCGCCGCAAGGCGGCCCACGAAGAGGCGCCCGAAAAGCGCAAGGACCTCCTCCTCGAGATGGCAATCCTCCTCGAAGAACAGCTCGGCGATCGCGAGGCTGCGATGGCCGCCTACCGTGAAATCCTCACCATCGACGAGACGCACCCCGAGGCGTTCGCCGCGCTCTGCCGCCTGCTCGGCGAGGCGGCGTCGTGGGGCGAGCTCGCCGGGCTCCTCGAGCGGCAGGTGGAGATCGCCTCGCGCGGCGGGCTCGCCGACGAGGCGCGGGAGCTGCGCTTCCGCCTCGGGCGGATCCTCCAGCAGCACACCGGCGACACCAACCGAGCGGTGGAGCTCTTCCGCAGCGTGCTCGGCGAGCAGCCGCGCCACCCCGCGACGCTGGCAGCGCTCGAGGAGCTCTCCCAGGCGGCCGAGGTGCGCGACCGCGCCCTCGCCGCCGAGCTCCTCGCGCCGATCTACGCGGAGGAGCGCAACTGGCAGCGCCACGTGCAGATGCTCGACGCCCTGGCCGCCGCGGCGATCGAGCCCGCCCGCCGCGCGGAGCTCCACCGCGCCGCCGCCGGGGTCTACGCCGCCGAGCTCGACGCGCAGGAGATGGCCTTCCTCGCCGCGGGCCGCGCCCTGGAGGCGGATCCCGACGGCGCCGAGAACCTCGCCCTGGTGCTGCGCGCGGCGGAGGCGAGCGGCGACGTGGAGGAGGAGCTCGCCGCGCTCCTCGCCGCCGCCGCGGACGACGCGCGCACCGAGGAGGGCAGGGTCGCGCTCCTCCGCGCCCACGCCCGCCACCTGGAGCGGATGGGCGACGAGTCCGCCGTGCGCGCCGCCTGGACGAAGCTGCGCAACGCGGCCCCGGACGACGCGGAGGCGCTGCGCGCTCTCGCCGCCCTCCACGCCCGCGCAGGCGACGTAGACGAGCAGCTCGAGGCGCTCCGCTCCCTCCTCGCGCGCGAGGAGGAGAACGGCGCCAGGCGCCAGCTCCTCCTGGAGATCGCGGTGGTGCAGGAGGAGCGCAAACGCGACCTCCCCGGCGCCATCTCCACGCTGCGCCGCCTCCTCGAGGTGAGCCCGTACGACGCGGAGGCCCTCTCCCGCCTCGACGTGCTCTGCGTGCAGCAGGAGCGCTGGATCGATCTGGCCGACGTCCTCGCCCGCGAGGAGAAGGCGGCGGCGCAGCGCGGCGACGCGGCCGCGCAGGTGGAGTTCCTCTTCCGCCTGGCGGAGCTGCGCGAGGGCCGCCTCCTCGACAGCGAGGGGGCCTTCGCGCTCTACCGGCGGATCCTCGAGATCGATCCCGCCCACGCCCGGACCCACGCCCGCCTCGAGGCGATCCTCGACGAGGATCCCACCCACCTCGAGGCGATCGAGCTGCTCGAGAACGCGTTCCGCGCAGCGGGCGACGCGGCGCGCCTCGCCGACATCCTCGAGGCGCGGGTCGCCGCCACCCACGACGCCGAGGCGCGGCGGGCGGTGCTGGTGGAGCTGGGCGAGATCCGCGCCGCCCGGCAGAACCGCCACGACCTCGCCTTCCTCGCCTTCTCCCGCGCCTTCCGCGAGGCGCCCGCCGACCGCGCCATCTGGCAGCGGCTCTGGCAGGAGGCGGCGGCCACCGACGCGGGCGAGGAGTGGCTCGCCCTGCAGGAGGAGGCGCTCCCCCGCCTCGGCCCGGACGACGTGGAGGAGTTCGCGCTCCACGTGGCGCGCCTCTGCGAGCGGCCGCTGGGGGACGAGGCGGCAGCGGCGGCCTGGTACGGCCGCGCCCGCAACTCCACCGAGGCGCTGGTCGCCCTCGAGCGGCTCCACCGCACCGCCGAGCGGTGGAGCGATCTGGCGGACGTCCTCGAGGCGCTCGCCGAGCGGGAGTCCGACCCGCGCGAGAAGGTCAACCTCCTCTTCCGCCTCGGCCGCCTCGCGGAGGAGCGGCTCGCCGCCCCGGAGCGGGCGATCGCCGCATACGAGCGGCTGCTCGAGGTCGATCCGAAGCACCTGCCCACCCTGCGCGCCCTCGAGCCGCTGCAGGAGGCCGCCGGCAACGCGGAGGCGCTCTACCGCGTCCTCGCCGCGCAGCGCGACGCGCTGCCCGAGGGGAGCGCCTGGCAGCGCCTCGCCCTGCGCCTCGCCGAGGTGGCGGCGTCGGGGCTCGGCGATCCGGACCGCGCCGCCGCCCACTACCGCGAGGTCCTCGAGCGCAACCCGCGCAACGACGCCGCGCACCAGGGGCTCGAGGCGCTCCTCGAGCAGGGGCAGCGCTGGCAGGAGCTCGCCGAGGTGCTCCAGGCGCGGATGAAGAGCACCGTCGATCCCCGGGAGATCGCCGCGCTCAACGAGCGGCTCGGCCGCCTCCAGGCGGAGCACCTCGAGGACGCCGACGCGGCGGTGGCGAGCTACCGCGCGGTGCTCGAGCGCGATCCCCGCAACAGGCGCGCCCTCGAGGCGCTGCGCCGGCTCCACGCCGCCCGCAACGAGGGGGAGGCGCTCGCCGGCGTGCTGCGCCGGCTCATCCCGCTGCAGGAGGACGCCCGGGGCGTCAAGGCGGTGCGCCTCGAGCTGGCGGAGACGCTGGCGGCGGCGGGTCGCCGCGAGGAGGCGGTGGAGAACGGCAAGCGCGTGCTCGACCTCGAGCCGCACGATCTCCCCCAGCTCCAGCGGGTCGAGCTCCTCTTCCGCGATCTCAACGCGTGGCCGGAGGTGATCCGGACCATGGAGCTGCAGGCGCCGCTCCTCGCCGCGGACGAGGAGCTGGTGGTCGACCTCTGGCGCGGCGTCGCCCGCCTGTGGGAGGAGCAGCTCCAGCGCCGCGAAGGCGCCGCGGCGGCCCTGGAGAAGATCCTCGAGCGCCGCCTCGACGAGGAGGCCTTCGATCGCCTCCGCGCCATCTACCGCGACGTCGCCGACTGGCGGCGCTACGCCCAGGTCACCGAGCGCTTCGCCGCGGGCTGGCCCGATCCGGCGCGCAAGGTCGAGCTCCTCCGCGAGCTGGGCCACGTGCACGAGACCCGCCTCGGTCAGCGGGAGATCGCCTTCGCCAAGCTGGGCGCCGCCTTCGAGCTGCAGCCGGGCGACGCGGACCTCCGCGCGCACCTCGCCGCCCTCGCGGATGACGGCGGAATGCACGAAGAGCTGGCGATGATCTACGAGAGCGTGATCGACCTGTGGGAGGACGAGCCGATCGCCGCCACGCTCCTCCTCGAGCTGGGCAGGCTCCAGGACGAGAAGCTCGACGATCCCGAGGCGGCGGAGGCGAGCCTGCGCAGGATCCTCGCCGTCGATCCGGTCCACGCCGAGGCGCTCGAGACCCTGGCGGGCCTCTTCTCCCGCCGCGGCCAGGATCGCGCGCTGCGGGACGTGCTCGAGCAGCAGCTCGAGGCGACCGTCGAGCTGGAGGACCGGCGCAACCTGCTCCGCCGCCTCGCTGCCGTCGCCGAGGATCGCCTCGGCGATCGCGAGGAGGCGGCGCGCTGGATGGAGCGCGCCCTCGAGCTCGATCCCGCCCACGTGGAGACCCGCGAGGCCCTCGCCGCGCTCTACGGCAGGGCGGGGCGGCTCCGCGACGTGGCGACGCTCCTCGCCCGCTCCCGCGATCTCGCCGCCACCGAGCAGGAGCGCTTCGCGCTCCAGGTGCGCCTCGCCACCCTCCTCGAGAACGACCTCGACGACGACGAGGCGGCGCGCAACGCCTGGGCCCTCGCCCACGAGCTCGACCCGGCGCGCCTCGAGCCCCTCGACGCCCTCGAGCGGATCCACACCCGCCACGACCGCTGGGCGGAGCTGCTGCGCGTCTACGATCGCAAGCTGCAGATCGTGGAGAACGAGGAGGAGCGCTGCAGGCTCCTCCTCAAGGTGGCGAGCATCCACGAGGAGCAGTTCGACAACCTCCCCGACGCCATCGCCGCCCTCGACGCGGCGCGCCGCGCGGCGCCCGGCAACCGGCTCGTCCTGCGTGAGCTGGCGCGGCTCCTGCGCGCCGCGGGCGAGTGGCGCCGCCTCGGCGAGGTGATCGAGGCCCACCTCTCGCTCCTCGAGTCCGACGCCGCCGCCGCGGCGGAGCGCGTCGATCTGCTGGTCAGGCTGGGCGACCTGCGGGCCCGGGAGCTGGGCGAGAGCGCCGCCGCGGAGCAGGCCTGGCGCGCGGCGCTCTCCCTCGACCCCAACGCGCGCGCCGCGCTCCACGCCCTCGGCCGCCACCTGGAGGGCACCGGCGCCTGGACCGAGGCGCTGGAGATGCTGCGGCGCGAGGCGCGGCTGCTCGGCGCCTCCCCCGAGGCGCTGGAGCTCCACCTCCGCATCGGCAGGATCCACGCCGGTCCCCTGGGCGACGCGGAGGCGGCGCTCGCCGCCTGGCGCACCGCGCTCTCCATCGACGAGGGCTACGTCCCCGCGCTCCGCGCGCTGCGCGAGCTCCACGAGGCGCGCGGCGAGGCGGAGGCCTTCCTCGACGCCCTCACCCGCGAGGCGATGCACGTCGAGGCAAGCGGGGAGAAGACGGCGCTCTGGAACGAGGTGGGCAGGCACCGCCTCGCCCGCGGCGAGGAGGAGGCGGCGATCCGCGCCTACGAGGAGGCGCGCCGTCACACGCCGGAGGATCTCGACGCCAACCTCGCCCTGGGCGACCTCTGGTTCGCCCGCGAGGCATGGGCCCGGGCGGAGAGCGCCCTCGACGTGGTCTGCGCCGGCCTCTCGCCCCACGGCGGCCCGGAGGCGATCCGCCTCCTCGCCCACAAGTTCTACCGGCTGGGCGCCGCCTGCGAGCGGCAGGAGAAGATCCAGAAGGCGCTGCAGGCCTACGCCCGCGCCTGGGAGAGCGACCCCGGCCAGCTCGCGGCGGGAGAGGGGCTGGCGCGCCTGCTGGTCCGCACCGGCGACGACGCGCAGGCGCTGCGCGTCTACCAGGCGATCCTCATCCACCACCGCGACGAGCTGAGCGACCCCGAGGTGGTGGAGCTCCACTACGCCATCGGCGAGATCCGCCGCCGGCTCGGCGACGACGAGGCGGCGCTCAAGAGCTTCCGCGCCGCGCTCGAGCTCGACGCCTGGCACGTCGACTCCCACCGCGCGGTCATCGCCCTCGCCGAGGCGACCGGGGACCTCGCCCTCTCCGTGGAGCACCGCCAGCGGCTCGCCGACATCCTCGAGGGCGACGAGAAGCACGCGCTCCTCGTGGAGAGCGCCGAGCTTGCCGCCACGCGCCTCAACGATCCGTGGCAGGCGATCGACGCCTGCAACGCGGCGCTGCGGATCCGCCCCGACGACCTCGACACCGCCGAGCGCCTCCTCGGCCTCTACCGCCAGACGCGGCAGGGGGCGCGCGCCGTCGATCTCCTCGAGCGGCTCCTCGCCCACCCGCAGGTGCAGGCCGATCCGCAGCGGCGCATCCGCTGCCACCTCCACCTCGGCGAGCACTACCGCGCCGAGCCGCCGGGCGACGCCACCGCCCTCGCCGCGGCGGTGGAGCACTTCAACGCCGCGCTCGACCTCGACTGGCGCCAGACCGCCGCCTTCCAGGCGATCGAGGCGATGCTGGTGGAGCGGCAGGAGTGGCGCCTCCTCGAGGCCAACTACGTGCGCATGCTCCAGCGGCTCCCGCGCGAGGAGGCGAGCCGCCAGGCCCGCGTGCTCCTCTACCGCACGCTGGCGGACCTCTACCGCAACGCCCTCCAGGATCACGACGCGGCGGCGGAGGCGTGGAAGGCGGTGACGCTGCTCGCCCCCGACGACGGCGAGGCGGCTGCCAACTGGGCGGAGCTGGTCACCGGCAAGCCCGGCGCGGAGCTGGAGGCGATCGCCGCGTGGCGCAAGGCGCTGCCGGTGGCGCCCGATCTCGCCGGCGCCGCCCGCACCCTCGAGCGGCTCCACGCCCGCCGGCGCTCCTACGACGCCGCCTTCGTCGCCGCCTCGGTGGTCGCCGATCTCCTCGGCAAGGGCGGCAGCGACGAGGAGGGGCTCCTGGAGCGGCTGCGCCCCTTCGCCCGCACCCAGGCCGAAGGCGTCCTCACCGACAACCACTGGGTGGAGCTCTCGCACGAGGGCGTCCGCGGCCCGGTGGCCCAGATCTTCGCCATCGTCCACGTCCACGCCGGCGCGCTCCTCGCCGCCGACTTCGGCGCGGTGCCGCTGCAGGGCCGGGTGGTGCAGATCGATCGCAAGCGCGATCGGGTCGACGTGGACGGAATGCTCTACCTGGCCAACGCCTACAAGCGCGTCGCTGCCACCCTCGGCGTCCCCGTGCCCGAGCTCTACAAGGTGGCGGGCGTCTCCGGGATCGAGATCGCCAACACCTGGCCGCCCAGCGTCGTCGCCGGCGAGGAGATGTTCGCGGGGCAGGGCTCCCGCAGGCAGCTCGCCTTCCTCATCGGCCGCAACCTCGCCTTCAGCCGCCACCCGCTCGCGCTGGCGCGCTTCCACACCGCGGAGAACCTCGAGGTGCTCCTCCAGGCGGCGGTGCTGCTGGGCGAGCCGCGCTTCAAGCGGACCGCCGACGCGGCGCTGGTGGAGAAGACCCGCGACAAGCTGGCGCGGGTCCTCCCGCCGGAGGCAATCAAGGCGCTGCAGAAGATCGCCTACGCCTACGCGCGCGATCGCAACCGCCAGTCGGTGCGCGCCTACCTCGAGGCGGCGGAGCTGACCGCCGACAGGGTGGGCACGCTCCTCGCCGGCGATCTCGCGGTGGCCCGCCACCAGCTCGCCGCGGAGACGGGGGCCGCCCCGGCCCTCCCCCTCGACAGGCGGATCCGCGAGCTGGCGGTCTTCGCGCTCTCCGAGGCCTTCCTCGACCTGCGCAAGGCCCTCGGCCTCTCCGTCCAGATCCCCGGCTGACCGCCCGGCCCGCGCCCCGGGCCCGGGGCGGGCCGGCCTGCCGCCGCCGTTTCGCGCAAGCCCGCGGAACGGCGGCTTCTTCCTTGCGGCACGTCCCTCGCTCCTCGCGCCCCCGTTCCGGCGCCGGACTCCACCGGCCCGGCGGGCGGAAGCAGCCGCCCACGGAGGACGCGATGCGAAACGTTGCGAAGCTGCTGGCTCTGGTTCTGGTCCCGGCGATCGCCGCCGGCTGCGGCGGCAGGGAGGTCGAGGTGGTCACCGTCCCGGCGCCCGCCGGCGCGGCGGGCAGCGCGGGGAGCGATGGGGCAGGGGGCAGCGGCGGCAGGCCCGCGGCGCCCGAGCCGCTGGAGCTCGAAATCTACGACGTCGTCGGCGACCCCGACGCCGACGCGCTGGTGATCCGCGGCAGGGGCCTCGCTGGCGCGGACGTGCTCCTCGAGCAGGGCGGGGTGCAGCGGGAGCTGGAGGTGATCGGCGGCGACGACGGGCAGCTCCACGTGGCCCTCCCGGCGCTGGCCCGCCCCGGCAGCGCGACCCTTCTGATCCGGACGCACGCCGGCACCGCCCGACGCGAGGTGGTTCTCCTCCGTGGCCCCGCCGGCGCGGCGGGCGCCCACGGCCCCCGGGGCGAGAAGGGCGAGAAGGGAGACAGGGGGGAGAAGGGCGACAAGGGCGAGAAGGGAGAGAAGGGCGACGCCGGGCCGCAGGGCCCGCAGGGACCCCAGGGGCCGCAGGGACCGCGCGGTCCCGCGGGCGGCCCGGGGCCGCAGGGGCTCAAGGGGGAGAAGGGCGACAAGGGGGCGAAGGGCGACAAGGGCGACCGCGGCCCCACCGGACCGCAGGGACCGCAGGGGCCGCGGGGGGAGGCGGGTGACGACGGCGTGCTCGGCGTGGACCTCTTCTCGTTTGGTAGCGGGGAGGTGGTGGCGGCCAACTCGACCAGCTGGACGCGCCTCGGCTCGGCGCGCACCATCACCGTCGGCGAGGCGGCCACGCTGATCGCCCACGCGGACATCGGCGACGCCGTGCCGAAGTACCTCCACGAGGCAAGCGTGCAGCTCGGCTTCCGGATCGACGGCGGCACCATCTACAGTGTCGACTTGGCGCTCCGGGCGCGGCGCAGCTACTTCTTCACCCGGTTCACCTCCGCCGGAAACCACACCATCGAGCTCATGGCGCGCTGCGTCAGCGGGACCGGCATGTGCACCGGAGTGCGGCTCCCCCTCTCCAGCCAGCGCCTCCTCGTGCTCCAGGTAAACGAGTAGCCGGACCCCGGGGCTGCGCTCCACGCGGTGCGGCCCCGCCGAAACCTTGACCCCCAGGCCAGCCCCTCCTAAGCTAACCCGCCTGATCGTGGGACTTTTTTCCAGGACCGGGCTCGGCCGGACGGGGCAGTCATGAAGTTCGCGTGTGAGAGCTGCCAGGCGCAGTACATGATCTCCGACGAAAAGGTCGGGCCCCGCGGCGTCAAGGTAAGGTGCAAAAAGTGCAATCATGTCAACGTGGTGCGGCGCCCCGCGCCGGCCACGGACCCCGACGTGGTGGCAGCCGCCGCCCCCGCTCCCGCCCGCAGGTCGGGCAACCTCGACGAGGAGCTCGGCGCTGCCTTCGAGAGCGTGGTGGGCGGCGCGCCGGTTCCCGCCGCGGGCACCGCCCCCGCCCGTCTCCCCGCCGAGCAGGAGGAGCAGGACGATCCCTTCGCCGGCGGCTTCGACGACGGCGGCGGGCTCCCGGATCACGAGCGGACCCAGTTCATCCCCGCCGCCGATCTGCAGCGCGCCTTCGCCTCCCACGAGCAGGAGCCCGCCCCGGCGCCCGCGCCGGTCACCACCGAGTGGTACGTCGCCATCGACGACGAGCAGGTGGGGCCGCTCCGCTTCGAGGAGGTGCGCGCCCGCTGGGAGAAGGCCGAGATCGGTCCCGACACCCTCTGCTGGCGCACCGGGATGGCGGACTGGGCGCCGCTGGCGCAGGTCCCCGAGCTGGCGGAGGCGCTGGCGCCGCTCAAGGTGCCCACCGCCGCGCCCGCTGCCGGCGACGCCAGCTGGCTCAAGGCGGCGATGACCCCCGCCGAGGCGCCCGCTGCACCGGGCTGGAAGCCCTCCGCCGCCAGCGCCCTCGCCTCGCTGGTCGAAGCGGAGCTGGAGGCCTCGAAGAAGGCGGAGGCGGCGCCCGAGGCGACGCTCGAGCGGGATCTGCCCGGCGGCGGGGAGTCGACCGGCATCCGCACCCTCCTCAAGAACCTCCCGGCGGTGGAAGCCCCCGCCCCGGAGATGTCGCGGCTCCTGCCCCTGGGCGTGGAGACCAGGCCGGCGGCGGCGCCTGCGGCGGCGGCCCCCGCCGCGGCCCCTGCGCCTGCGCCGGCGCCCGTCGCCGTGGCGTCCGCGCCGGCCCCCGTCGCCGCCGAGAAGAAGGGCGGGGCGGGGAAGTGGATCGCTGCCGCGGCGGCGGCGGTGGTCCTGGTCGCGGGAGGTGCCTTCGCCGGCGGGCTCCTCGGCAAGTCGAGCGCCCCCGCTCCTGCGCCCGCGCCCGCTCCGGTGGCGGCGGCGCCTGCGCCTGCCCCCGCACCGGCGCCCCCGCCTGCGCCCGCGCCGGCAGCGGCGACCGCCGAGGCGCAGCCGGCGGAAGGCGCCGACGCCAGCGCGGGCCAGGGGGGCGCCGCCGCGCCCGCTGCGGCGGTGGCGGCTGCGGCCGATCCGGTGGACGAGACCGCGAAGAAGGTGGCCGACGAGGCGGAGAGCCGCGCCAAGGCGCTGGCCGCCACCCCCGCGGAGGAGCCGGAGGAGGAGCCGAAGGTCGCCGCCGCCCCGAAGAAGCAGGCGCCGAAGCGCCCCCAGCCCGCCCGCGCCACCCGGCGTCCGGAGCCGAAGCCCGCCACGGCGCCGGCTCCCGCCTCTTCCTCCGGCGGCGATCTCCTCGCCGCCGCCGGGAACACTTCCTCCATCGACTCGCTCTTCGCCAGCGAGTTCCGCAAGCCCGCGCCCGCGCCGGCGCCTGCCTCCAGCGGCGGCACCTACATCCCGCCGGCGCCGGGGAGCGGCGGCAAGCCCCACCAGCTCAGCCAGGGGGACATCGCGGGCGTGGTGGTGGGCCACAAGGCGGCGCTCAAGAGCTGCGCCACCAACTACAAGGCGAAGAGCGGCCTCGACTCGGGCACCGTGGTGATGCGCTGGACCATCCTGCCCAACGGCGCCACCACCGGCGTCCAGCCGATCAAGGGCGCCGAGCACAAGGAGCTGGCCACCTGCATCGGCAACCTGGTGAAGGGGTGGAAGTTCCCCGCCTACAGCGGGCCGCAGATGGCGCCGATCGACTTCCCCTTCCAGTTCTGACCGGGAGCGGCCCCCCGCCGCTCCATCGCAGCCGGTCTGGTGCAGCTCCCGGCGAGCTGCCCGACCGGCTGCTTTCGTTCCTCCCGATCGGGGCTCGTGAATCTCCCGGCGCCCGCGACGTCTGCCGGCGTGCACTGGGAGGAAGGACGACCGGCCACCCACCGCAGAATTCTTTTCCCTCTGGCGGGGGCGTGCTATGGAGCCTTCAAATTTTCCAAGAGCGGCAGGGCTGCAGGAGAACGGCAGCCCTGCCGGTGGGATGCCGGGACGGCGAACGCGCCGCCCCCACGGGAGGAAGAATGAACTTCAAGTGGATCATGGTCAGCAGCCTGCTCGCCGCATCGCTCGCCTTCGCCGCCTGTGGCGACGACGAGACCGACGCTCCCTGTGAGACCGACGCCGACTGCGCCTCGGGCGAGGTCTGCATCGGGCTCGAGGGCGCGCGCGAGTGCGAGATCCTCTGCGACAGCGACGACGACTGCGACGGCGATCAGGTCTGCATCCAGGTGCCGGACATCGATCCCGCCGGCGCGACCGTCTGCGAGCCGCCCATCGCCGAGCAGGAGTGCTCCGTCGACGCCGACTGCGCCGGCACCGGCGCCACCTGCGTCGAGGGCTTCTGCGTCCTGCCCGCTGCGTGCGACGACGACTCCGACTGCGACGCGGGCGAGGTCTGCGAGGCGGGCGCCTGCATCGTCCCCACCACCGAGGACGAGTGCGAGACCACCGCGGACTGCATCGATCAGACCGCCTACTGCGCCGAGATCGGAGGGACCTCGCAGTGCCTCGACGTCTCCTGCGGCTCCGACCTCAACAGCTGCAGCCGCTGCGAGCTCGGGCCCTCCCGCTCGCCCAACGGCCCGGTGATCTTCTTCCCGCAGCAGGTGGGCACCTGCTCCCAGGATCCGAACCAGTGCCTCCCCGGCGCCGCCCCCTGGGTCTGCGAGTTCTCCTTCCAGGCCTTCGGTGACGACCTGCCCACCTCCACCTCCAACCTCAACAACCGCATCCGCGTGATCAGCGCGCGCGGCGACGAGCTCACCGTCTTCGGCACGAAGACCTCGCAGTCGGGCAACAACCGGCAGTACAACTTCCGCGCCTGCTTCCCGGACACCAGCAGCGGCAACATCGGCACCGCGGTGGTGCTGCGCGACAACTCCAACGACGCGTCCAACACCCTCTGCGTCGACGGCAGCCTCCAGTAACGGGCGGTCGATCCGCGGAGACGGCGGGCCCCCGGGACCTCCCGGCGGGCCCGCTTCCTTTTTCGGGCGACCGCCCGGCGTCACGCCCGGCGGGAATGAAGGGGCCCGCCCGGTTGTCCCCGCCTCCCTGCGCCAGCGGGGACGGCGCGGTCCGCCGCCGACTTGACCCACCGCGCCTTGACCCGGTTCCTCCCCGCCGATTAGGGTCCAACCGGCGTCCGCGAGCGCGGATCGGATCGAGCACCGGGCAGGTGTCCTGGACAGCGAGCGCGAACGAATGGCCATCGACCTCTTCCGCATCAACGCCAGCATGCAGGAGCTGCTCCCGGTGGAGCGCTTCGGCCTGCGCGAGCTCGAGGAGATCCGCCTCGTCCTGCGCGGCGGATCGGTGATCGACTGGCGCAAGCTCCACTTCCGCACCAGGGACGAGGTGGACGCCTTCCTGCGCCTCGCGCAGCTCCGCCCCGATCAGCCGGGCGACGAAGCGCGCATGCGGGAGATCCTCGCGGAGGCGGTCCAGTTCCTCCGCACCGAGTTCCGCTACAAGGTGGCGGAGCCGGTGGCCAACCCCCGCGAGATCCACGACCTCTTCCTCATGGCCTCCGGGGTGGGGGAGCACAGGCGGCTGCGCCGCATCGCCTGCATCACCCTCAAGGTGATGCACACCATCTTCCACACCGACGCGCGCGAGCACCTCTTCCGCACGCCGATCAGCAGCAAGGATTTCGCCACGCTGATCGACCTGCGCGTGCGCCAGTGCGCCGAGGATCTCCTCGCCTCCCGTGCGCCGGTGCTCGAGTTCGTGGGCAGCCTCAAGACGCGCGAGTCGATGATCACCAAGCTCCTCGCCAAGCGCGAGAGCGTGGCCGCGCAGATCTTCGACAAGGTGCGCTACCGCATCGTCACCGAGCGGCACGAGGACATCCTCCCCGTCCTCCACTACCTGACCACGCACCTCTTCCCCTTCGCCTTCACCGTCCCGGCGCAGACGCAGAACACGCTCGTCTCCTTCCGCAAGGTGGTGGAGGGGACGCCCGCCCTGGCGCGCTTCATCCCGGAGCTGCAGCACGAGCCGGGCTTCGAGGAGCGGCAGCAGCGCAAGGGGCAGGTGGCCAACGAGTACTCCGGCCCCACCTACCGGGTGCTCAACTTCGTCGCCGACGTGCCGCTCCGCCTCGACGACTACCTCAGCATCCTCGACGAGGGGCGGCCGGTGACCGGGCCGCAGATCGCCTTCCTCCCGGTGGAGTTCCAGCTCATGGATCGCCGCACCGCCGAGGAGAACGAGCAGGGCGAGAACTCCCACGCGCTCTACAAGAAGCGCCAGCGGATCAAGGTGCTCAAGCGCCTCTCCCGCGGACTGGTGGTGCCGCGCCGCGCGCTGGCGGAGGAGTAGCAGGAACGACGAAGGCCGGCGCGACACGCCGGCCTTCGCTGTCTCCGCGGCGAAGCGGGGAGGGCGTTACTTCTTCTTGCCCTTCTTGCGGTTGGCCTTCTTCGCCTGCCGCTCCCGCTTGCGCTTGTCCTTGAGCCTCTTCTTCTCCTCGTCGGAGACGAAGGTCGGGCCGCCGGGGCCGAGGCCGGGGAAGCCGTAGCCCATCGCGCGGGCGCGGGCCCGCGCCGCTGCGTCCATCGGCGGGGTGTATCCCGGCGGCAGGCCGAGGGCGCGGGGATCCTGCATCATCGCAGCCGCCGCCTCCTGGATGCCGCCGGCGCCGCCCGCGCCGCCGAAGATCGAGCCCAGGTCCATCCCCTTCATCTTGCGGAGCTGGGCCATCTGCTTGAAGCCCGGCAGGCGCCCGAGCAGGCCGGAGGCGCCGCCGATCTGCTTCATCACCTGGCGCATCGCCTCGTACTTCTGCAGCAGCTCCTGCACTTCCTTCTTCGGGCGGCCCGAGCCCCTGGCCACGCGCTCGATGCGGGAGGCGTTGAAGATTTGCGGCGTCCGGCGCTCGTCCGGGGTCATCGAGTTGACCATCGCCTCGATCTTCACCAGCTCCTTCTCGTCGATGTTGATCCCCTCGGGGAGCTCCCCGAACATCGGGAACTTCTCGAGGAGCTCCTGGAGCGGTCCCATCTTCCGCACGGTGCGGATCTGGTCGACGAAGTCCTGCAGGGTGAAGTTGCCCTGGAGGATCTTCGCAGCGTCCTCCTCGGCCTTCTTCTGATCGACGACCTTCTCGAAGTCCTGCATCAGGCCGACGATGTCGCCGAAGCCGAGGATGCGGCTCGCCAGGCCCTCCGGCCGGAACTCCTCGAGGCGGTCGAGCGACTCGCCCATGCCGAGGAACTTGATCGGCTTGCCGGTGACCTGCTTGATGGAGAGCGCCGCGCCGCCGCGGGCGTCGCCGTCGAGCTTGGTGAGGATGAAGCCGTCGATGTCGAGGCGGCGGTCGAACTCCGCGGCGGTCTTGACCGCGTCCTGGCCGATCATCGCGTCGGCCACGAGGAGGATGTTGTCGGGCTGGACGTTCGCCTTGATCTCCTCCAGCTCGGCCATCATCTGCTCGTCGATGGCGAGGCGGCCGGCGGTGTCGAGGAGGACCACGTCGCGCCCCTGCTGGCGCGCCAGCTCGAAGCCGCGCTTCGCGAGCTCGGGCGGCTTGACGCCCGGCTCGTGGTAGACCGGCACGCCCAGCCGCTCGCCCAGCACCTTGAGCTGATCCACCGCGGCGGGGCGGTAGATGTCGGCGGCGACGAGGAGCGGCTTCTTCCCCTCGGCGAGGAGCTTGTTGGCCAGCTTGCCGGTGGTGGTGGTCTTCCCGGAGCCCTGGAGGCCGACCATCATGATGCCGGTGGGCCCCTTCGCCTTGAACTTGAGCGAGGTGTCCACCGGGCCCATCAGGGCCTCGAGCTCGTCGTGGCAGATCTTGATGAAGTGGTCGGCCGGCGTGGCGCGGAGCTCACCCTTCTTCGTGGTGACCTTCGTCTCGACCACCTCGCCGATCGCCTTCTCGCGGACGGTGGCGACGAACTGCTTGACCACGCCGAACTCGACGTCGGCCTCGAGCAGCGCCACCCGGATGTCGCGCAGCGCCTCGTCGACCACCTCCGGGGTGATCTCGGCCTTGCCGCGCAGGCGGTTCTTGGCTGCCTTGAAGCCCTTGGAAACTGCGTCGAGCATGCTCGCCCTCTCTCCTGCGATGCTGCGGAATACGGGATCCCTGCAGAAACGCGGGTCTCTACCACGCGAATTCCAGCCCGACAACGCGTGAAAGGTTGGACAGAGGCCCGGCCCGCGGGGTAGTGGAGGCGCGACCGCCGACCGGACGAGCCGCCGTGGATCCCACCGTCATCCTCAGCACCTTCGGGCTCATCTTCGTCGCCGAGCTGGGCGACAAGAGCCAGCTCACCGCGATGGCGCTCGCCGCCCGCTATCCCTGGCGCCGCGTCTTCCTCGGGGCCGCCTGCGCCTTCGTCGTGCTCAACGTGGCGGCGGTGGGGATCGGCAGGGTCCTCTTCGAGCTGCTGCCCCTCCACTGGATCCAGCTCGCCGCCGGGCTCCTCTTCCTCTACTTCGGCGCGAGCACCCTCCGCCATCCAGAGGACGAAGAGCAGGGGACCGAGCCGCGCGCCGAGCTGCGCGGGCCGGCGACCACCACCTTCCTCCTCATCCTCGTCGGCGAGATCGGCGACAAGACCCAGCTCGCCACCGCCGGCCTCGCCGCGCAGCACGCCGCGCCCGGCTCGGTCTTCGTGGGCTCGACCCTCGCGCTGTGGGCGGTCTCCCTGCTCGGCGTGCTGGTGGGCGGCCAGATCACCCGCGTCCTCCCCATCCGGATCATCCACCGGATCGCGGGCCTCCTCTTCCTCGTCTTCGGGGCGGCGATCCTCTACCAGGCCTGGCGGAACCACGCCGGGGCCTGAGCCGGGAATCCCCGGACCGGGAAGGCGCTTCCGCGCAGGCCCGCCGGGGAGCCTGCGGAAAGCCACACCGCCGCGCGGAAAGTCGGAATAGGCTCCCGCCCCGATCGTTCGACCGCCGAAAACCGGGCGCTCGCCCGCCTGGCGATCGCCCGCCAGCAACCGAAGGAGGGAACACGATGATCCGCCGCCACATCGGCTCGCGTCTCGCCGCAGCCGCGCTCACCCTGTCCGCCGCGACGCTGGTCGCCGCCGCCGCCACCCCCGCCGCAGCGGTCCCGGACCTGCCCCGGGCCAGCCCCGCGGCGCGCGTGGAGCAGCAGGTGGGCGTGACCACCTTCGGCGTCGAGTACGCCAGCCCCGGCGTCAAGGGCCGCACGATCTTCGGCGGCCTCGTCCCGTACGGCGAGCTGTGGCGCGCCGGCGCCAACGAGGCGACGCGCCTTACCGCCAGCCGCGCGTTCAAGCTGGGCGACAAGGAGGTGCCGGCGGGCACCTACGCGCTCTTCGCCATCCCCGGCGAGAAGAAGTGGACGGTGATCCTCAACTCCAACACGAAGACCTGGGGCACCTACGGCTACGACCAGAAGGACGACGTGGCCCGGATCGAGGTGGAGGCGGAGACGCTGCCCGCGAGCCGCGAGCGGATGACCTTCCTCTTCTCCGACGCCACCGACGACCAGGTCAACCTCGACCTCGAGTGGGAGAAGGTCCGGGTGCGGATCCCCCTCTCGGTCGACACCAGGGCCCACGTCGCCGCCAACATCGCCAAGGCGGTGGACGAGGCGTGGATGCCCCACTTCGCCTCCGCCCGCTGGCACCTCGAGAACGGCGGCGATCTCGACGAGGCGCTCCGCTACATCGACGCCTCGATCGCGGTGAAGCCCACCTGGAACAACCAGTGGGTGCGCGCCCAGATCCTCGCGAAGAAGGGGAAGAAGAAGGACGCGGTCAAGTCGGCGAAGGCGGCGCAGAAGCTCGGCAAGGGCGAGCGCGTCTACGAGGGCTTCTACAAGCAGTCGATCGAGGCGGCCATCGCCGAGTGGGACTGAGGCGCCGCGGGGGTCGAGGAAGCAGTGGCGCGGAGCATCGCCGAGTCGTACGCGCGGGGGGAGGCGGGCGCCTTCTTCCCGCTCCATCCCGCCTCGCCGCAGGATCGCCGGCGGGCGGTGACGCAGGCGGTGCGTCCGCTCACGCCGGCGGTGGCCGAGGCGATCGAGCGGCAGAACGCGCGCTTCCCCCCCAGCGCCACCCGTGACGCCCACCTCGCCGCCCTGCGGCGGGGTGCGGCGGCGGTGGTCACCGGCCAGCAGGTCGGCCTCTTCCTCGGGCCGCTCTTCACCCTCTACAAGGCGGCAGCCGCCATCCGGAACGCTCGGGCCCTCGCCGAGGAGACCGGCGCGGCGGTGGTGCCGATCTTCTGGCTCCAGACCGAGGACCACGACCTCCCGGAGATCGCCCGCGTCGCCCTGCCCGATCGGGAGGGCGAGCGGATCTGCCTCGAGCTCCCCGCCTCGCCGCGGGAGCGGATCTCCATCGCCCACCGCACGCTGCCGCGGGAGATCGACGCGGTCCTCGCCTCGCTCGACGGGGTGATCGGCGATCTGCACCACGGCCCGGCGCACCTCGCGCTGCTGCGCCGCCACTACCGCCCGGGCGCGGGGTGGGGCGAGGCCTTTGCCGGCGTGCTGGCGGAGCTGCTCGACGAGCTGGTGATCGTCGATCCGCGGGATCCCGCCCTCGCCGCCGCGGCAGCGAGCGTCCACCGCCGCGCCCTGGAGGGCGCCGAGCTCATCTCGCGCGCGCTGCTCCGGCGCTGCGGCGAGCTGGAGGCGGCGGGCTTCGCCCCCGCGGTCCACGTCCGCGACGGCGCGCCGCTCTCGTTCTTCCATCCCGAGGGGCCGGCGGGGCCCCGCTACCGCCTCGATCCCGCGGCGGGCGGCTTCGCCGAGGTGGGCGGCGAGCGGATCCATGCGAGGGCCGACCTCCTCGCGCGCCTCGAGGAGGCGCCGCTCTCCTTCAGCACCAGCGCGCTCCTCCGCCCGATCCTCCAGGACACGCTCCTGCCCACCGCGGCGTACGTGGGCGGCCCCGGCGAGATCGCCTACTTCGCCCAGCTCGCGCCGCTCTACCGCGCCTTCGATCTCCCCATGCCGCTGGTGGTGCCGCGGGCGCGCTTCCGCGTGCTCGAGGGGCGGACGCGGCGGCTCCTCGAGCGGCTCGGGCTGCAGCCGGACGACGCGGCGCGCCCCGAGGCGGAGCTGCTCGCCCGCTGCGGCGCGGGCGCCGGCCTGCCGGAGGCGGAGGCGGTGGCGCAGGCGCTCCTCGCCCCCTTCGCCGCCGAGCTCGATCGGCTCCGCGCGGCGGCGGGGGCGCTTCCCCTCGATCGTTCCTTCGCGCGGACGCGGCGCAGCGTGGAGCGGGCGGTGGAACGCTTCGTTGCGCGCTACGCCCGCGAGCGGGTGCGCAGCGACGAGCGGCTCGTCGCCGACGTGCGGCGGCTCGCGAACCTCCTCGCTCCCGCGGGCGTGCCGCAGGAGCGGGAGCACGGCCTCGCCTGGTACGCTGCCCGCTACGGCGGGCCCGGCTTCGTCCGGGCGATCCTCGACGCGGTGGTGCCCTTCGACGGCACGCTGCGGGAGCTGGTTCCATGAGTGGCAGTGGCTCCACCGGGAGCGGGACGGGCTACGGCGTCGACGTGCTGGCCTTCGGGCCCCACCCGGACGACGTGGAGATCTTCTGTGGGGGGACGCTGATCCGGCTGGCCGACCTGGGCCACTCCACCGCGGTGATCGACCTCACCCGCGGCGAGATGGCCAGCAAGGGGACGCCGGAGGAGCGCGCCCGGGAGGCGGAGGCGGCGGCGCGGGTGCTGGGCCTGCGTTTCCGCGAGAACCTCGGCCTCCCCGACACCGGGATCGATCCCCACGATCGCGCCCAGCTCGAGGCGGTGGTCCGCGCCATCCGCCGCCACCGCCCCGAGATCCTCCTCGTCCCGTGGATCGAGGAGCGCCACCCCGACCACGCGGCGGCGGGGGAGCTCCTCACCCGCGCCGCCTACTTCGCCGGCGTGCGCAACTTCGCGCCGGGGCTCGAGCGCTTCGTGCCGCGGCAGCTCCTCTACTACCAGCTCCGTTACCGGATGACCCCCAGCTTCGTGATCGACACCTCCGCCGCGGCGGGCAGGAAGATGGAGGCGATCGCCTGCTACCAGAGCCAGGTGGTCCGCCGCCCGGGCGACGTGCCCACGCTCCTCAGCTCCTCCGCCGCGCTCCAGGCGATCGACGCCCGCGACCGCGCGGTGGGCGCGCTCATCGGCGTCAGCCACGGCGAGGCGCTGCGCGCGCCCAACGTGCCGGGGCTGGTCGATCCGGTGCGCCACTTCCGAGACAACGCCTTCCCCGAGGCCCACACCTTCGAGCCGCTGCGATGAGCAGGCCCCTCTCCATCGGAATCGTCTGCTTCCCCAGCTTCGGCGGGAGCGGGGTGGTCGCCTCGGAGCTGGCGGCGGGGCTCGCCGAGCGCGGCCACCGCGTCCACCTGCTGGCGACCGCGCGGCCGGGGCGGCCGGTCCACCAGTGGCAGGGGGTCGCCTTCCACCGGATCGACGTGCCCGCCTACCCGCTCTTCGAGCACGCGCCCTACGACCTGGCGGTCGCCTCGAAGATCTACGACGTGGCGACGGAGCAGGGCCTCGACCTGATCCACGTCCACTACGCCGTGCCCCACGCGGCGAGCGCGATCCTGGCGCGGACGCTGCTGGGGCCACGCGCGCCCGCGGTGATCGCCACCCTGCATGGCACCGACGTGACCCGCGTCGGCGCCGACCCCGCCTATCGCTCGATCGTCGGCGCGGCGGTGGCCGCCGCGGACGGCGTCACCGTCCCCTCCGACTTCCTCCGCAGGGAGGCCTACCGCTACCTGATGCTCCCGGCGGAGCTGCCGATCGAGGTGGTGCCCAACTTCGTCGACACCGACCGCTTCGCCCCCGCCGCCCAGCGGAGCCGCAGCCGGTTCGAGCCGCTCTTCGGCGGGCCGGTGGACGGCCCCGTCCTCTTCCACGTCTCCAACTTCCGCACGGTGAAGCGCCCCGGCGATCTGGTGGACGTGCTGGTGCGGGTGCGGCGCGAGCTCCCCGCGCGGCTGGTGCTGGTGGGGGAGGGGCCGGAGCGGATCGAGGTGGAGCGGCGCGTGCGCGCCCTCGGGCTGCAGGCGTGTGTCGCCTTCCTCGGCAAGCGCGCCGACTTCGGCGACCTCCTCCGGCACGCGGACGCCTTCGTCCTCCCCAGCGAGAGCGAGAGCTTCGGCGTGGCGGCGGCGGAGGCGCTGAGCTGCGGCGTGCCGGTCTTCGCCTACCGCGTGGGCGGCCTGCCCGAGGTGGTACCGCCGCAGGCGGGCAGGCTGGTCGAGCCGTCCGACGTGGACGCGCTCGCCCGCGCGGTGATCGAGGTGGTGCGCGATCCCGCGCTGGTGGAGGAGCTGGGCGCCGCCGCCCGGATCCACGTCCTCGAGCGCTACCGCCGCGAGCCGGCGCTCGATCGCTACGAAACGTACTACCGCCGCGTGCTCGCCGCGGCAGCCGGGCGCACCTGACCGATGCAGAAGCTCCTCGCGACCCTCCTTGCCCTCGTCCTTCCCGCCGCCGCCCTCGCGGAGTCCGCCATGCATGCTGGCGAGCTGGCCCACGCCCTCGATCGACTCGGTTCGACCACCCGCGTCCTCTACGTCGCCGCCCATCCCGACGACGAGAACACGCGCCTCCTCGCCTGGCTCGCCAACGGGGGCCACGTCCGCGCCGCCTACCTCTCCCTCACCCGCGGCGGCGGCGGGCAGAACCTGATCGGCACCGAGCAGGGGGAGCTGCTCGACGTGGTGCGCACCGAGGAGCTCCTCGCCGCGCGGCGGATCGACGGCGCGGAGCAGCGCTTCAGCCGCATGCGCGACTTCGGCTTCTCCAAGTCGCCCGAGGAGACGCTGGCGATCTGGGGGCACGACGAGGCGCTCGCCGACGTGGTGCGGGTGATCCGCGCCTTCCAGCCCGACGTGATCGTCACCCGCTTCGACGAGGTGAGCCGTCCCAACCACGGCCACCACGTCGCCTCGGCGATCCTCGCCCGCGAGGCCTTCGCCGCCGCGGCCGATCCGCAAGCCTTCCCCGAGCAGATCCGCGAGGGGCTGCAGCCCTGGGCGGCGACGCGGCTGCTCCACAACGAGTCCCACTGGCGCGGCCCGCCGCCCGCGGACGCGCTCCCCCTCGACCTGGGCGACTTCGATCCGCGGCTGGGGATGGGCTACGGCGAGCTCGCCGCCCTCTCGCGCAGCCAGCACAAGAGCCAGGGCTTCGGCGCCGCAGGCGAGCGGGGCAGTCTGCTCGAGCACTTCTCCCACGTGGCGGGGATCCGGCCGGAGAAGGACATCCTCGAGGGGATCGAGCCGGGCTGGGCCCGCTTCGGCGCGGCGGGAAAGCGGGTGGACGAGGCGGTGGCCGCGGCGCGCGCCGCCCTCGACCGCGATCACCCCGAGCGCGCGGTGCGCCCGCTCCTCGCCGTGCGCGACGCGCTGCGGGCGCTGCCCGACTCGGTGCGCAGACGGGAGGCGCTGGAGGAGACCGACCGTCTCATTGCCGCGGCGGCGGGGATCTTCCTGCGCGCCACCGCGCCCCGGGCGCTGGTCACCCCGGGCGCGTCGGTGCCGGTGGAGGTGGAGCTGATCGCCCGCCTCCCCGCGGCGGTGGCGGTGGAGGCGGTGACCTTCCCGGGCGGCGCGCGCCAGGCGATCGGCACGGCGCTGGGACCCAACGAGAAGCGCATTCTCCCCGGCGAGGCGCGGATCGACGCAGCCGCCCGGCCGACGCAGCCCTACTGGCTCGCGCAGCCCGCCGCGCGCGGCCACTACGTGGTGGAGGATCCGGCGCTCGTCGGCGCGCCCCGCGGCCCCGCCGCCCTCGAGGTGGAGGTGGCGCTGCGGGTGGAGGGCGAGCCGCTCACGCTGCGCACGCCGGTGGTCCACGCCTGGACCGATCGCGTCCACGGCGAGCGGGTCCGCGACGTGCTCGTCGCGCCGCCCGCCACCGTCACGCCGATGCGTGAGGCGGTGATGGTGCGGCGCGGGGCGCAGGCGGAGGTGGTGCTGCGCGTCCGCGCCGCGACCGACGGCCTCGCCGGCGAGGTGGTGCTCGACCTGCCCGCCGGCTGGAGCGCCACCCCGGCGAGCCAGCGGGTCGCGCTGGCGAAGGCGGGGGAGGAGACCACCGTCCACTTCCGGGTGGGCGCCCTCGATGGCGCGGAGGGGGTGGTCGTCCGTCCGGCGATCGTGGTGGACGGCAGGCGCTGGTCCTTCCGCGAAGATCGGATCGACTACCCGCACATCCCACTGCAGCTCGTCTTCCAGCCCGCGTCGCTGCGGCTCCAGCCGGTGGAGCTGGAGCTGCCCGAGGGGCTGATCGGCTACGTGCAGGGCTCCGGCGACTCGATCGCCAACGACCTCGCCCACGTGGGCGCGCGGGTGGAGCTGATCGACGACGCCACCCTGCGCGCCGGGGACCTGGATCGCTACGCCGCCATCGTGATCGGCATCCGCGCCTACAACGCCCGTCCCGCCGTGGCGGCGGCGCACCGGCGCCTGATGGAGTGGGTGGAGCGGGGTGGCACGGTGGTGGTGCAGTACGTCACCACCAGCCGCTGGGATCCGCTCCGCGTCGCCATCGGCCCCTTCGACCTGGAGATCGGCCCGTACAACCGCGTCACCGACGAGCGGGCGAAGATGACGCCGGTGCGGGCGGACCATCCGATCCTCCGTTCGCCCCACCGGATCACCGAGGCGGATTTCGAGGGCTGGGTGCAGGAGCGGGGGCTCTACTTCGCCGAGCGCTGGGACGATCGCTACGAGCCGCTCTTCGTCACCGCCGATCCGGGCGAGGAGCCGCAGCGGGGCGCGACCCTGGTGGCGCGTCACGGCAAGGGCCGCTACGTCTACACCGGCCTCTCCTTCTTCCGCCAGCTCCGCGCCGGCGTGCCCGGCGCCTACCGGCTCTTCCTCAACTTCGTCGCGGGAAAGTGAAACCGATCCGATGACCGAGCAGACCGCCCGAGTCCAGCACCACGAGCCGCCCCCGGCGCCGGCGACCGAGACACCCGCGCGCGCGGCGGACATCGACGATCCGCCGCCCTTCCTCGGGACGTGGCGGAACGTCTACCTCTTCGTCGCCGCGGAGCTGGTGCTCACCGTCCTCGCCTTCTGGCTGCTGGCGAGGTGGGCGTCGTGACCTGGCTCGACTGGGCGGTCCTCGGCGGCACGCTCCTCTTCATCGTCGCCTACGGCGCGTGGAAGTCCCGCCACGTCCGGGACGTCGACGCCTACGTGCGCGGCGGCAACACCCTCAAGTGGCCCACGATCGGCCTCTCGATCATGGCCACGCAGGCGAGCGCCATCACCTTCCTCTCCACGCCGGGCCAGGCGTACGAGGACGGGATGCGGTTCGTGCAGTTCTACTTCGGCCAGCCGCTGGCGATGATCGTCATCGCGGCGGTCTTCGTGCCGATCTACTACCGGCTCCAGGTCTACACCGCCTACGAGTACCTCGAGCACCGCTTCGATCACCGCGTCCGCTACCTCGGCGCGGTCCTCTTCCTCCTCCAGCGCGGCCTCGCCGCGGGGATCACCATCTACGCCCCGTCGATCATCCTCAGCACGCTGATGGGCTGGGACCTCGACGTGCTGGTGATCGCGATCGGGCTGCTCGTCATCGCCTACACCGTCTCCGGCGGCACCCAGGCGGTGAGCCAGACGCAGAAGCAGCAGATGATCGTCATGATGGGCGGGATGATCGTCGCCGGCCTGGTGATCCTCTGGCAGCTTCCCGAGGGGGTGAGCCTCCCGGGCGCCCTCCAGCTCGCGGGCGCGCTCGACAGGATGAACGTGGTCAGCTTCGACCTCGATCCGAACGACCGCTACAACATCTGGTCGGGGCTCACCGGCGGCTTCTTCCTCGCGCTCTCCTACTTCGGCACCGACCAGTCGCAGGTGCAGCGCTACCTCTCCGGCCGCTCCGTCGCCGAGAGCCGCCTCGGGCTCCTCTTCAACGGCATGTTCAAGGTGCCGATGCAGTTCGTCATCCTGCTCATCGGCATCCTCGTCTTCGTCTTCTACCAGTTCACCGCGCCGCCGCTCTTCTTCAACGGCGCGGCGCTGGAGCGGGTGGCCGCCACCGAGCACGCGCCGGAGCTGGAACGGCTCGAGGCGCGCTATGCGGCCGCGTTCGCCGCGCAGCGCGAGGCGGCCGCCGCCTTCGTGCAGGCATTCGAGAGCGGCGCGGAGGACCCCGCCGCGCGCACCCGGCTGCGGGAGGCCGCCGCCTCCACCGACGCGATCCGGAAGGAGGCGAAGGCGCTCATCGCCCGGGCGCTGCCGGGCGCGGAGACGAAGGACGCCGACTACGTCTTCCTCACCTTCGTGGTCCGCTACCTGCCCGCGGGCCTCGTCGGCCTGCTCGTCGCGGTGATCTTCTGCGCGGCGATGAGCTCCACCGCGAGCGAGCTGGCGGCGCTGGGCTCGACCAGCATGATGGACCTCTACAAGCGCGCCGTCTCGAAGGATCCCCACGGCGCCACCACCCGCAGGGACCTGCTCGTCTCCAAGGCCTTCACCGTGCTCTGGGGGCTGGTGGCGATCGGCTTCGCCTCCTTCGCCTCCCTCGTGGACAACCTGATCGAGGCGGTCAACATCCTCGGCTCGATCTTCTACGGCACCGTGCTCGGGCTCTTCGTCGTGGCCTTCTTCCTCAAGCGCGTCACCGCGACGCCGGTGCTGGTCGCGGCGCTGGTGGCCCAGGCCACGGTGGCGGCCCTCTTCTTCACCTCGGAGATGGGCTTCCTGTGGTTCAACGTGATCGGCTGCGCCATCGTGGTGGTCCTCTCGGCGATCCTCGAGCTGGCGCGGAGCGGCGCGCGGCGGGCGGCCGCCTGACGGAGCCGTGGCGCCTTGCGCGGCCTCCTGCTATGGAGGCCGCCTGGATGTACGAGGAGGGAACGATGCGTCTGCGTGGGATTGCGGTGGGTCTGCTCGGTGCGCTCTCGATCGCCTGCGGCGGCGTGGACGAGAAGGATCCGGCGGAGAGCACCGCCAGGCCGACCTGCGAGGAGATCGCCTCGGTGTGCCACCACAGCGAGACCGAGGAGGGGCAGGCGTGTCACCACCTCGGCCACGCGGAGGACTCCACCGACGAGGAATGCGCCGCGCAGCGCGACGCCTGCCTCGCCGCGTGCGGCGACACGCACCACCACTGAAGGCCGCTCAGCGCAGGCGCGCGTAGAGGGCGATCCCGGCGATCACCAGGGCGCTGCCGATCCAGCCCGCCGGACCGGGGAGGGCGGCGCCCAGGAGCAGGATTTCGAGGAGGAGCGTCGCGAGCAGCTCCACCGACTGCGTCGCCTCCACCGCGCCGATGAGCGTGCCGTTGGCGCCCGCCAGCGCCATCGCCGCGTAGAAGAGCCCCATGGCGACGATCCCGGCGAGGAGGGCGATCGCCAGCGTGCCGGCCACCTGGCCGGCGCCCGGCGGGCCGATCCCCGCGGCCAGGCCGGCCGCCGCGAGGAGGAGCCACCAGGGCAGGCTCCCCAGCGTCATCCCGTAGATCACCTGGAGCGCGGAGAAGCGCTGGGGCCGATCCTCGAGGAAGAGGAGGATCCGCCTGTTGCCGAGGGGGTAGAGGGTGCAGGAGACGAGCACGAGGACGAAGCCCACCAGCGCCGCGCCGTCGATGCCGCTGGTGACGTTCTCCACCTGCATCAGCACCGCGCCCAGCACCACCAGCGAGGCCAGCCGCAGCGCGCGGCGGTTGAGGACGCGGCGCTCGTCCCAGTAGATGAAGGGGGCGAGCAGCAGGCCCGCCACCAGCGTCACCTGGAAGGTCCCCGCCACCAGCCACGCCGGGCTCAGCTCCGCCGCCACGCAGAGGAGGGTGTAGAAGCCGCCGAAGCCGATCGTCCCCCACCGCAGCCACACCGGCCAGGTGGCGCGGAAGAAGCGGAGGAACGGCGCGAGCTGCCGCCGCAGCGCGAGCCACGCGGTGAGGAGGAGCGCCGTGTGGAAGAAGCGCAGCGAGGCGGACCAGACCCAGTGGCCGCCGGTCTCCGCCATCGTCCGGTTGATCAGGAAGGTGGCGGAGAAGAAGACCGCGCCGAGCACGCCGAGGAGGATGGCGAGGGCGACGCGGCGCTGATCGGCGGGTGCTTGCTTCATGGTGCCCAGGGCGGGACTCGAACCCGCACGTCCTCGCGGACAGCGAATTTTAAGTTCGCGGCGTCTACCGATTCCGCCACCCGGGCTCGCTGCGGCCGCGCGGGAAGATAGCACGTGGCACCGCGGCGCGGCGCGCGATCGCCGGATTCAGTCCCGCGGCGGCCGGACGAGGAGGACCGGCCGGTGGGTGCGCTGGAGCACGCCCTGCGCCACCGAGCCGAGCAGCGCCTTGCGCAGGCCGGTGCGGCCGTGGGTGGCGAGGCAGATCACGTCGGCGCCCCACCGCTCCGCCGCCTGGGCGATCGCCGCGGCGACGTCCTTGCTCTCGATCACCTCCACCGTGGTGGCGATGCCGAGCTCCTCCGCCTCGGCGGGCACCCGTGCCCGCAGCGCCTCGCCGAGCTTCTCCACCGCCCGCCCGCTGTCGCCGGCGGGGATCCGTTCCAGCGCGTACTGCGCGTAGACCGGGTTGGTGACCGCCCGATCCACCACATGGACGAGGTGGACCAGGCCGCCCGCGGGGAGCTGTGCGTAGGCGAGCCGGGTGGCGGTGTCGCCGAGGGGCGAGAAGTCGGTGGCGGCGAGGACGCGCCGGATCTGCGGCACCGGCCCCAGGTCGACCTCGCGCCGCGGGGGCACGATGAGGACGGACATCGGCGCCTGGTGGAGGACGCCGAAGGAGACCGAGCCGAGGCGGAGCCGCTCGAGCCCCTTCCGCTGGTGGGAGCCGACCACGAGGATGTCGGCGTCGTCGCGCTGGGCGAGCTGGACCAGGTGCGCCGCGGGTTGACCGAATCCCGGCCGCACCTCGTAGTGGAGCTCCGCCTTGCCCTCCAGCCGCCGGGTGTTGCCGCGCAGCTCGCGCTCGATCGCCTGCCGCGCCTCGTCCGGCAGCTCGACCAGATCGTAGCCCGTGCCCACGCCGTAGCGGCCGCGGATCTCGGGGGGCCAGACCACCTGCTTGACGCAGATCACGCAGGGGCCGATCTCCGTGAGGCGTTCGAGCCAGCGCACCGCCGCGTCGGTGGCGGAGGTGAAGTCGGCGCCGAGGGTAATGCGCAGGGGGCGCTCGCCGGAGAGCCAGGGCGTGAGGAAGTCGGCGCCGCGGATCACCAGCACCGGCCGCTTCGACTCGAGGGCGGTCCGCTCGGAGGTGCTGCCGAGGAGGATGCGCTTCGCGCCGCGCTTGCCGAGCGAGCCCACCACGATCAGCCAGGCGTCCTTCTCCTCCGCCACGCGAAGGAGCGCGTCGTCCGGCGCGTCCAGCACCAGGTGGGCGGTGACCTCGGCGCCGAGGGCCCGGAGGCGCGCCGCCTCGCCGTCGAGCTGCTTGCGCACCGGATCGACGAGATGGGCCTGCGGGCTGCCGGGGAGGAGCTGGTCCGCCGTGGCGGCGAGCGCGTGCACCACGTGGAGCTCCTCGCCGAGCCGCGCGGCGAGCGTCGCCGCCGCGGTGGCGGACTGCCTGGCGCAGGCGCTGAAATCGGTTCCACAGACGATCGCCATCGCGGGCCTCGCTTTTGGTTCCAGAGGGAGAGTAGCGCCGGCGCTGGGCTGGGCCACCCCCTTCCGCCGCGACGCCCGCGGGCGGCGCGCCGTGCGATAGTCCGCAGGCCATGTCCGTCCTCCGCGCCGCGCTCGCCCATCCCGTCCGACCCGCCGCCACCCTGCGCCGCCTCCGCGAGGAGGGCGGGCTGCTCCGCTTCTCCCTCCTCGTGGCGCTCCTCGTCTGCCTCCTCGCCGGCGTGCGGGCGGGGCTGCTGGCGGGCGGCCTCTTCTCGCCCGTCCGCTTCGCCACCAGCCTCTCCGGTTTCATCCTCCTCCCCATGCTCCTCTGGCTGGCGGGGCGGCCGCTCGGGGGCAGGGGTCAGCCGCCCGCGCTCGGTGCCGCCACGGCGGGTTGCGCGGTGCCCTTCGTCGCGGTGGACGCGCTCTGGATCGTCCACCTCGCCGCCGGCGGGGCGCCCGGCGCGCCGGTCCCCACGGCGATCGAGCGGCTCTCCTGGCTCTGGGCGCTGGCGCTCCTGGTGGCGGGGGTGCGGGAGGCGCAGCGGTGGCGGTCGCCGCTGCGGGCGGCGGCCAGCGTGGGGATGGTCGCGCTGGGGCTGGCGCTGCTGATCGGCGGGGCGATCGCCCTGCGCGCGGCCTGACGGCGGAATGGTGTTGCGTCTGCCCGCCAAACTGGGTATTTACGCCCGGCTTCGCGAGGTTGTGGGCGATTAGCTCAGCTGGATAGAGCGTTGGCCTCCGGAGCCAAAGGCCACAGGTTCGAATCCTGTATCGCCCGCCACGAAGCAAAGCCCCGTGCCGATTGGGTCCTCCCAGCGGTCCGGGGCTTTTGTTTTTCCCGCGCGCTCGGGGGCGCGGGCGCTCGCTCCCGTCAGCGGGACCGGGGGGAGGAGGCCCGCTCCGGATCCCAGATGCCCGGCGGGAAGCCGAAGACGAGCTCCGCGGTGGAGGCGCCGACCTCCCGGCGCGTCTCCGCGTCCCGGTTCGCCACGCTGGCGAAGGGGTTCGGTACCCGCAGCGCCTCGAGCACCTCGTTGCGGAGCCGCCGCGCTTCGTCGCGGGAGCGCTCCAGCTCGGACTGGAGCCGGTGGATCTCGTTGCGCAGGTGCTCGACCACGCGGGCGGCGAGGGGGCCGCCGGCGGTGGCGATGCGGGCGAGCTCGCGGAAGTCGACTTCGTTCATGACCGTTCTGCTGCCGCGCGCCGCTTCCGGCGGCCTGCGGCGTTCTGGGTAAGCTGAAAACCAACCTAACCGAGGTAGAAGGCGCGCCGCGATGTGGGCTTTCGCCCATCCCACGCTCGTGGGGGCGTCCGGTTCCGCCGGCGGACGCGCGGCGCCCCGGGTGGAGGGATCGCCAGGCCGAGCGGTTGCCGGCGCGCACCGCCGCGCGCATTGCATGGACCTGTGGTCCTGCCGCCGGAGGTTCGCCATGCGCATTCCGCTCCCGCTGCTCCTCGCCGCGCTCGCCCTCGGCGCCTGCGCCGGCGCGGAGAAGCGCCCCGCGCCCCCCGAGCCGCCGCTGATCCAGATCGGCAGCTCGCAGCGCCTCTGGACCGGCGTCGCTGCGAGCGGCGACAGGATCTGGGTCAACTTCCCCCGCCGCGACCGGAGCGTCTCCACCTCGGTGGCGGAGCTGGTGGAGGGGCGGGTCGTCCCCTGGCCGAACGAGGCGTGGAACGCGTGGACGCCCAACGACTCCGGCGAGGAGCAGTTCGTCGCGGTGCAGAGCGTGTGGGCGGACGATCGCGGATCGCTCTGGGTGGTCGACACCGGCAATCCCCTGCAGGAGGGGGTGATCGGCAGGGGCCCGCGCCTCTTCCGCTTCGCCACCCAGACCGGCGAGCTCTACCGGGCCTACTCGTTCCCGCGGGAGGCGTGGGGGCCGGACAGCTACTACAACGACGTGCGCGTCGATCACCGCACCGGTACCGCCTACCTCACCGACTCGAGCGAGGGCGGGATCGTGGTCCTCGACCTCAAGAGCGGCGCGGCGCGCAAGGTGCTGGCGGATCATCCCTCGACGCGGGCGGAGACCGACGCGCTCCAGATCGACGGCGCCACCTTCCTGCGCGAGGTCCACGCCGACGGCCTCGCGCTCACGCCGGACGGCAAGTGGCTCTTCTACGCGCCGCTCACCGGCCACACGCTCTGGCGCGTTCCCACCGAGGCGCTCCGCGATCCCGCCGCCGATCCCGCCGCCCGGGTGGAGAAGATCCGGGAGATCGTCGCCACCGACGGGATGGCGATGGCGCCCAACGGCAACCTCTTCCTCGGCGGCCTGGAGGAGAGCGCCATCTACGTCCTCCGCCCGGACGGGAGCTACGATCGCCTCATCCGCGACGAGCGCCTCTCCTGGCCGGACAGCCTCGCCTTCGACGGCAACGGCGATCTCCTCGTCACCACCACGCACCTCCACCTGCGCGAGGACCAACGCCCCTCGTATGGCCTCTGGCGGATCGACCTTCGCTGAAGCCGCCGTCCCTCGCGCTGGCGGACGGCGGCCTCCCGCCGGCGCTCTTCGACGTGGAGCACCCCGCGCCCGGCCGGGTGGACGGCTGCGCCTTCGGATCGCACTCGATGAGCGACTGCACCCTCGGCGCCGGCCAGGCGGCGGTGCCCGCCGGCGGCGCGGGCTCGGCGCCGATCCCCGCGGGCGTGCCGCCGGACCACACCAACCTGCGACCCCTGCCTGCCGGGAGGCGCCGTGCGGGGGGCTCCCGGCCCGCCCGGGGGAGAGGGTACGCTGCCCCACGACTCGACGCCCGGAGGGGCAGATGGCTGCGCGCGCGCTCGTCGTCCTGACGCTGGTGGGGCTGGCTGCTGCCTGCGGAGACGATCCGCCCTCCGTCGCGGGGGACGCTTCTCGCGGTGGAGGCGGTGGAGAGGGCGGTGTCGACGCGCCCGGCGGCAGCGGTGGTGCCGGGGGCGCGGGTGGCGCCGCCGGAGCGGGCGGGGCGGGCGGCGTCGCTGGCGGCGCTGGCGGGAGCGGCGGCGAAGGCGGCGACACGGGCTGCGTGGAGCCGATGCCCCTCGCGCCCTTCTGCATCGGCGACACCTGCCTCCTCGAGAAGCGCGCGGCGATCGATCTCCTGCGGGGCGCCGACCGCGGCGACGACGGCGCGCTCTACCTCCTCGGGCGATCGGGCGATCGCTACCAGCTGCGCGTCACCCGGTGGGACGGCGCCGCCTGGTCGCTGGTCGGGCAGATCCCGCTGGAGGTCTCCGACGACGAGGGCAACCTCGTCCTCCAGGCTTACCGCCCCGACGACGTCTGGGTCGCGGGCCTGCACCTCGTCCACTTCGACGGCGCCGCCTGGCGCCGCGTCGAGCGGCCGGCGGCGAGCAGCGGCCGCGTCCTCGGCGTCGGCAGGACGCCCGCGGGCGCGCTGTGGATCCTCGACGGCGGGGGCGTCCACCTCCGTGACGGCGGCGGCTGGACCACGATGGAGGCGCCGGTCGCGGGCGCCGCCCAGCTCCACGTGCGCGGAGAGGACGAGGTCTGGGTGGTGGGCCGCCAGGAGGTGGCGCGCTGGGATGGCGCGCGCTGGTCGAAGGACGAGGCGCCCGCGCCGATCGGCGCCTTCGACGCGGCGGGGGCGCGGGTGGTCCGCGGCGATGCGCACCTCCACATCCTCGAGGAGGACGGGAGCTGGAGCGCGGTGGCGCTCGGCGGCGCGCAGGTCCAGTCGATCGCCCAGGTGGGCGCGGAGATCTTCGCGATCGTGGCGCGGCCGGGGGAGGCGCCGGCGCTGGTCCGCGTGGGAGCGGGCGGGCTCGAGCCCGTCGCCGTTCCGGAGGGGCTGGTGGAGCCGTTCTTCTCCCGCCTGGTTGCGGATGGCGCGTCGCTCTGGCTGCTCGGCACCACCGGAATCCACCAGCGCGCCGACTGCTGGCTCGAGCACCAGCCGCGGCGGGTCCGCACGCACCAGGCGATCGCGGGCCCGACCGCGGAGGGGCCGATCGCGGTGGATGGATCCGGCTGGGCGGGGCGCTGGGACGGCGCCCGCTGGATCACCGAGACGGAGGCGCTGCCGGGAGGCAGGAGCGCCGCGGTCGTCGCGGCCGGCGAGGTCTGGGTGATCACCGGCGGCAGCGGGGTCTTCCGCCGATCCGCCTCGGGCTGGATGCCGATGATCGACGAGCCGCGGGAGAGCTGGCAGGCGATCGCCGCGGCGGAGGATGGCTCGATCTGGATCGGCTCGAGCGTCGGGGCGATCCGGCGCTGGGACGGCAGCGCCTGGAGCGACGCCGGCAGGGTGAGCGGCGCGGTGGCGGTGCTGGCGGGCGGCGACGGGATCTGGGCGGCGGCCACCGCGCCGGAGGGCACGACGATCCTGCACCGGCGCGAGGCGGGCTGGGAGAGCGTGGCGCAGCTCCCGGGCGCGGTGGACCGGCTGCTCCCCACGTCGCCCGGCGAGGTGCTGGCGCTGGGGCCGGTCGCCCACGACGAGGGGTGGGTGGCGCGGATCGGGCCGGAGGGGATCGAGTTCCTCGACGTGGGCGCGCCGCCGCCGAGCTGGAACGGGGTGGTGGTGGACGGCGGGGCGGTGGAGCTCCTCGGCACCCGCGCCGTCTTCCGGAAGGGGGCGGAGGGCGACCGCCTCTCGCTCTATCCCGCCATGCTCCGCACCTCCTGGGCGGGATTCGGCGTCCGGTGGAGCGCCGACGGGGTGGGCAACCTGCTGCGGGACGACGCGAGCGGCAGGCACCTCTTCCCGGCGGACGTCAACAGGAGCCTGCGGGCGATCTGGGGCGCCGCGGCGAACGACGTCTGGATCGTGGGCGACAGGGGCGCGGTCCTCCACTGGGACGGCGCCACGCTCGGCCCCCCCGCCCACGGCGCGTCCGGTGACCTGCACGCGGTGTGGGGCGCGGGCGGCAACGTCTGGGCGGCGGGCGCCGGGGTCGCCTGCCTCGCCGGTGCGAGCTGCGTCGAGAGCCCCGAGCCGGGCCTGCTCCTCGATCTCCACGGCACCTCGGCGAGCGACGTCTGGGCGGTGGGCGTCGACGTCCGCCACTTCGACGGCGCCGCCTGGACGCGGATGGAGCGGCCGACCGAAGGGGCGGTCCGCGCCGTCTACGCCGCGGCGCCCGGCGACGTCTTCGCCATCGGCGACGACGGGGCGATCGTGCGCTGGGATGGCGCGGCCTGGTCGATCGTCCACCGCTCCGCGCTGCGCCTCACCGGCATCGACGGCAGCGGGCCGAACGACGTCTGGGTGAGCGCCGCGCAGCCCGCGCACGGGGACGAGGCGACGCTCCTCCACTGGGACGGCGCGACCTGGAGCGAGGTGCGCTGGTCGCCGTACGGCGCCCGCAGGCTGAGCGGCCTCCGGCGCGACGGGGCGGGGCGCACCTGGGTCGCCGCGGGGGATCGCCTCTTCGTCGGCGACGGCGCGGGCTGGCAGACGCTGCCGGCGCCCTTCGAGGCGCGCGAGGTGCTCTGGATCGATCCGGACGACGGATCGATCTGGATCGACAGCGCCACGGGGCTGGCGCGTACCGCGCCGCGCTGAGAAGCGCGACGCACCCGGCCCGCAAGGGATCGGGTGGTGCGAGGGCGGCGTCAGGTCCGCTGCAGCGATACCTTCGACGGGGCGGGGCCCTTCCACGCGGCGCGCGCCGCGAGCAGTGCCCACAAGACGTCGAAGATCGAGAAGGTCGCGTGGAAGGCCACCGGGAAGGCGGCGAGGATCGACGGGTCGAACGGGCCGAGGGAGATCCCCTGCTCGATGCGGACCTTCTCCGCGAAGAAGTGGGCGAAGGTGAAATACTTCGCCGTCACCAGGCCGACGAGGGAGAGGGCGGCGGCGCCGAGCTGCAGGAACGTGCCGCGCGCCTTGCCGGCGCCCCGCTTGACGCCGGCGCCCGCGAGCCAGCCGACGAGGAGGGCGACGACGCCCACCTCGCGCCTGGCGAAGACCGCGACCGCCGCCCAGATGCCCGCGCCGAGCATCGCGCCGGTGAGGCCCGCCGCGAGCGCCATCGGCAGGCGCCCGTCGAGCCGCTTCTCCGCGGCGAGCGCCGCGGCGAGGGCGTCCGCGCACCGCGTGCAGAGCGGGCGCTGATCCACGGTGCGGGTTTCGTACGAATCGATGGCGCCCGCGCACTGCGTGCAGGTGCGCGCGTCCAGCGTGGCTGCGGCGAGCTCGGACATGGAATCCCTCCCGGAAGGGGCGCGACTCTAGCGCGGTCCGCACCGTCCGGGAGGGAGGAAATGGCGCGCCCCGGGGCCGCTGGCGTGCCGGGGCGCGTTGCGATCAGGCGGCGGCGGGCTCGGGCGGCGAGTGGGTGGTCTCGCTCCTGCCCAGCTTGTCGCGGATGATCTCCACCACCTCGGCGACCCGCTCCGGCGGCGCGTGCACCTCGCGGAGGAGGACCTCCGCCAGGCCCACCGCCGCCTCGCCTTCGTCGAAGCAGATGATGTCGGCGCCCGCCGCCTCGAGCGACTCCTTCTCCCGCAGGTAGCGGGCACGGGTGAAGACGCGCAGCTCCGGGTTGAGGGTCCGCGCCTCCGTGATCACCCGCAGGCGGGTGTCTGCGTCGGGCAGCGTCACGATCAGGTGGGAGGCGGAGCGGATCCCCGCCTCCTGGAGGATGAGCGGGTTGGTGGCGTCGCCGAAGATGGCCCGCTTTCCCAGGTTGTGGAGCTCGAGGACCGTGTCGACGTTCATCTCGATCACGAAGGGCTCGATCTCGAACTCGCGCAGCAGCCGCACCACCACCTTGCCCACCGGCCCGTAACCCACGACCACCGCGCGGGAGGCGGCGTCGGGCCTGGCCAGCTCGTGGGCGTTGGCCTTCGCCCCGAGGCCGTCGCCCGCCTTGCGCACAAAGCGGCCGAGGAGCTTCTCGAGCGCGGGCTCGAAGCGGAGCGTGGCGCGGAAGAGGACCGGGTTGAGGCTGATCGAGACGATCGCCGCGCCGACCAGCACCGTGTGCCCCTCGCCCGGAAGGAGCCCGAGGCTCTTCGCCAGCTCGGCGAGGATGAAGGAGAACTCGCCGATCTGGGCGAGGGCGCCGGCGGCGGTGAGGGCGGTGCGGAGCGGGTGGCCGAGGAGGAGGACGATGAGGAAGGCGGCCACCGGCTTGACCAGCAGGACCACCGCCAGCACGCCCGCCATCAGCAGCGGCTGCTCGAGCACGACCCGGTAGTCGAAGAGCATCCCCACCGAGACGAAGAAGAGCACGGCGAAGGCGTCGCGCATCGGCATGGCGTTGGCCGCCGCCTGGCTGCTCACCTTCGACTGGCCCACCACCATGCCGGCGAGGAAGGCGCCCAGCGCCATCGAGGCGCCGAAGGCAAGGTAGGCGATGGTGGCCACCGCCATCGCCATCACCAGCACGGTGAGGGTGAAGAGCTCCTGCGAACGCAGGCGCGCCACGCGGAGGAGGAGCCAGGGGATGAAGCGGGCGCCTGCCAGGGCGACGAAGCCGGCGAGGAGGACCAGCTTCGCCAGGGCGATCCCCGCGGCGACGAGGAAGCTCTGCTCGCTCCCCGCGGCGAAGGCGGGCAGGACGACGAGGACGAGGACGGTGAGGACGTCCTCCACCACCAGCCAGCCCACCGCCACGTGCCCCTCGGGGCGATCCATCAGGCCGTTGTCGGTGACCACGCGGAGGAGCACCACCGTGCTGGCCACCGAGGTGGCGATGCCGAGCACCAGGCCGGTGCCGTAGCTCCAGCCCATGAGGTGGGCGATCACCGCGCAGGCGATGGTGGCGGCGGCGCTCTGGAGGAGGGCGCCGGGCACGGCGATGTTGCGGACGGCGAGGAGGTCCTTGAGGTGGAAGTGGAGCCCCACGCCGAACATGAGGAGGATGACGCCGATCTCGGCGAGCTGGGAGGCGAGCCCCAGGTTGCCCACGAAGCCGGGCGTGTAGGGCCCCACCACCAGGCCGCCGAGCAGGTATCCCACGATGGGGGAGAGGCCGAGGCGCTGGGTGAGGAGGCCCAGGCCGAGGGCGGCGGTGAGTCCGAAGGCGATCGTCGTGATCAGGCTGATGTCGTGCATGCGCTCCCCGCGGTGCGGACAGGAGCGCACGACGCGCGGCCGTGCGGTCCTCGACCGCCGGATTCGGGCGTCCCACCGGCTCTGGCGCGCGGGGACCGTGGCACGGACCCGCGCGGCGCGCGGTCAGCGAGAGCCTTGAATTCTTTGAGAGTTTCGCACAGTCGCGCTGCCCGCGCCAACCCTGATCTACAAAAATTCCCGCCGTTTGCCCCGGGCGGGCCTCAAGGCGCTCCGTCCGCCTCCTCGAGGAGCCGCCGCAGCGCCGGCTCCACCGGCATCGGGCGGAAGGGGTTCACGTTCGCTCCGCCGGTGTTTCCCTCCGGGAGCCGATCCAGCCAGGTGCCGGGGACGGTGAGCGCCAGGCGGAGGAGCTGCCCCGCCACCTCGCGCGGGTCGCGCCGCCGCCAGCCCACCCGCAGCATCTCCCAGTGGGAGAGGAGGTGGGGCGCGATCCACATCTGCCCGATGACGTGCGCCCGCTCGAAGCAGCGGAAGGCCTCGTCGAGCCGTCCCGCCCGCAGGGCGGCGCGCCCCGCCGCGATCGCTTCCCGGAAGAGTTTCCTGCGCTTCTCGGACATCCGCATCCTCTTCTCTCCCGCCGGCAGCCGCCGGCGTTGCCGTGTTTCGCGGAGAAGGACGGAGGAGGGGGCCTTGATCTTACAGGGGCGGAACCGGCCGGCGCCTCTGCTTCGCCCGAGCCGGTCCGACCCGCTTCCGGTCCGCGCCTCGACGTCAGCGGCGGAGCAGGTGGCGCACCATTCCGACGAAGGTGAGCGCCCAGGCGAGGAGCGCGAGCCAGACGAAGACCCGCGGGATCGCCGCGAGGAAGTCGAGCGCCAGCGCCCGGGCGAGCTGGGCGGTGGCCACCGTGTACATGCCCAGCGGGGAAGACCATGCCCCAGAAGAGCGTGTCGTAGCGCAGCGGGAAGCGCTGCAGGCCGTGCCGCCAGATGCCGAGGATCACCAGCAGGGGGATCCACCACGTCGCCACCGACCAGAAGAAGAGGCTGAAGCCTGCCAGGAAGGGACGGAGGAACTGGAGGAGGTCCCACTTCCGCTCGAAGAGGAGGAGCAGCGCGCCGGCGAGGGTGGTGATCGCCACCGCGCCCATGTTGATCCAGTAGGGCAGGGTCAGGCTCTCGCTGGTGAGGGCGATGAAGGTGAAGCGGTAGAAGATCAGGGTGATGATGGTCAGGTAGAGCGACGCGCCGAGCAGGTACATGCAGAGGGCGAAGAAGAGCGCCAGCTCCCGGCCCGCTTCGAATCCCGGCGCGAGAAGCGTTCCCAGCACCGAGACCGACTGCGTCCCCACGGTGGCGATGAGCCAAGCGCCGCTGATCCCCTCCTCGAGCGAAGGCTTCTTCTCGCGCACCACCACCGCGGTGAAGAAGGCGTACATCACCACCACCCACGAGGCGATCCCCACCCACCAGAGCGCCAGCGGGACGCTGCGGTAGCCACCCACCACCAGGAGATCGCTCCCCACCACGCACGTCCCGGCCACCACCGAGAACGAGGCGGGCCCCGGTGCGACGTGCGCTGCCACACACTCCGCACCGCTTCTCCCGCCGGAAGGGCCGTTCCGGATGCGGGGACCCGTGGGGTCGATGTAGCGATGGGATTCACCCAGGGCGCGCTGC
>Ga0182742_1000366_pt1 | contig 75682 bp, 64 predicted proteins | sample eDN5th37CBELigMG_FD_128880 | JGI IMG/M metagenome (GOLD analysis project Ga0182742, IMG submission 128880) | Enriched Miracle-Growth compost microbial communities from Emeryville, California, USA - eDNA 5th pass 37_C BE-Lig MG (version 2)... ...
AACAAGAAATGTCCAGAAGGACAATGTAGTGAAGTATGAATCTAATCGCTATACTGTTCCAACAGGAACATACCATCCTAGACAAAGCAACCGTGTTTATTTAGAAGTTACAGATGAGCAAAGTTTATTAATTCGTCTGTCACCAAATTGCAAAATAATAGCTGACCACGCTATTTGTTTAGGTAAGGGAGTCCTTGTACAAGACCCTTCACATAAAAGAAAAAGATCGACCAAACTTGATGAATGGCAACAAGAAATACAAAATGCATTTCAAAACAAGGAAGAAATTAATCAATTTTTTATAATTCTAAGAGAACGATATCCCCGCCATATGGGAGATCAACTTTCGATACTATATAATCTAGTCCAACACGAATCAAAATGGATTGACAAAGCATTACGGGAGGCCAAGATGGTATTTAACATTTAAAGATGTTGAGGATGAAAAAGATTTTTTACCTATTATGTATTTTCGTCATGTATACGGATTGATTGCTATGACTGAATGTTTACCTACTGATAAATTTCCAATAGTAGTAAATAGTAAAAAAGCATATAACTATTTAATTGCAAATCCTCCGTTATCCCTTAGAGTAAATCTTTATGTAATGTTAATTGACCTCGAACAAGGGGAAATAATAAAGGAAGACATAGTCTGTAGCTACTCGAAGGGATGAATTAATATATAGACCAACACAAATAAACCCGCCAAGCCACATAGGCCCAGCGGGTAAATTTCGTCTTATTCCTTATAATTCTTTTCAAACTGCCATGAATCCCGGCACATTGAAATGATATCACGTTTAGCTGTCCAACCAAGTTCTCTTTTTGCTTTTAAAGCATCAGCATAGCACGAAGCTATATCCCCAGGTCTACGATCCACAATTTCATAGGGAACTTCAATACAATTAGCTTCTTCAAAAGCTTTCACTAATTCTAATACACTAGTTCCTTTTCCGGTTCCCAGGTTATAAACATGAACACCTTCAGTTAGATTTTCTAATGAAGCGACATGGCCCTCAGCAAGATCCACTACATGAATATAATCACGAACGCCCGTACCATCTACAGTTGGATAGTCATTTCCAAACACACGTAATTTCTCAAGTTTACCTTTTGCTACTTGAGTTACATATGGCATTAGGTTATTGGGAATTCCATTAGGTGATTCACCAATTAATCCGCTCTCGTGAGCACCAACTGGATTGAAATATCTTAAGAGTGAAACTGAGAAAGCAGGATTGGCATACGCTATATCAGTTAAAATCCGCTCACTCATTGCCTTTGTTTCACCATATGGGTTAGTTGTTGGTAAGAGATCCATTGTTTCTACAAAGGGTACTTTATTATCTCCGTACACAGTTGCTGATGAGCTAAAGACAAACCGATTGACACCATATTTCTGACAAGCTTTTGTTAGAACCATTGTACTTACAATGTTGTTGTAATAATATTCTAGTGGCTTCTCTGTAGATTCACCTACTGCCTTAAGGCCCGCAAAATGAATAACTCCATCAATCTTGTAATTTCTGAAAATAATATCAACAGCTTCTGCATCTGTTACATCAATCTCGTAAAAAGTAACTTCTTTATCAGCTATATCCATGATTTTCATAACCGTCTCACTCTTACTGTTAGAAAAATTATCAGCAATAATGACAGAATGCCCTGCTTCCAAAAGGGAGATACAGGTATGTGAGCCTATATATCCAGCGCCACCAGTTACTAGTATATTCATGTCAGTAGTTTGCCCCCTTCTGAAATATTATAGTTTCGTTCTTTTTAACTAATTCCAATATCAAATTATTAATTGAATTATGCCTTCATCCATACTCTAACTTTAAATAAAGTATCTTTTATATCTCTACGTTTTAAAGTTAAATATGACCCATAAGCTATTAAATAAATAATAAGAGCGAGCCAAGAAACAAGATACCATCCAGTAAAAATAAAAATAACCGTCATGGAAATTTCTAGTATTAAATCTTTATAAACAGAAATATTAATGATTCGTGATAATAATAATTCTGCTATTACACTCCTTAACGCAAGGCTAAAAACTATTGAAACAATAGCTAGATCTAAATTTCCTAGTAAAACAATTGTCAAAAAGGAGATAAAAGTACTTATTACTAATGATATAGAGTTTATTGTTAGCATTAGGTTCTCTTTTCTTAAGGACTTCAGATAAGTGTTTATTAACAATGCCATTTTTCCTTCATAAACACAAATGGGTAATACTAATGTCATATATATTAGGCTTTCAGCATAATTTGGCAACCATGCCGACAAAATAACATTTAAAGGATAATATACTATTAAAGCCCCTAGTAAAAGTACCATTAAAAATGTTCTCATAGTAACATAAATTTCGGGTAATTTTTTTTTATTTGTTCTTTTTAGAATAGGAAATAAAATTATTCCAACAGCATTAATAAATATCATCATAAAATTAGAAATATTCAGTGTTAAAGATACCTTTGCGAATGTTGATACATCCCAAAACCGTTCAATTCCAAATCTATTAACTCCTATAATAAGCATACTAGCTGTATTTGACAAAGTTAGCTTGAAACCTGCACTAACATTTTTTATAGTTTCACCTAAATTAAATTTAAATGCTGAAAAACTCCGATACAAAATATCTCGGCAACAATAAATTCCATATAATACGGATATTAGTTTTCCAATTAACTCAGATATAATTATAATTTTGTAGTCTCTAGCTCCAAAAAATAAAAAGGCAATAATTAGACTTATATAAAGAACTCTATCTGTTAAAATAATCCTAGAATACTCTTTAAATCTATTTGTTGCTTGAAGTAAGTATATAAAAAAATACCGAGTATTTACTAATACTAAAAATATCGCCAATAAAAAAAAGATAAAACTCTTATCAATGTCATGCACTAGCAAATTTGATGAAACAAAAATTATTATTGCAATGAAGATTTGAGAAAGAAACAACATAAAAAACTGTGAGAAAAATAAGTTCTTATCAAGTTCCTTATATTCTCTTCCTCCATACCTGAGATAAACACCATCTGACCAGCCAAATTGTAAAAAGGGGACATAGGAGGAGTAGAATATGAATAATTGCCAATATCCGTATTCCTCTATACTTAATAATTTTGGCAGTATAAAAACAACTAATGCTGAAATAATTAAAGTGACTACATTAGAGGATAGTGTATATGATATGTTTTTTAAAAAGGTTAATGTTTTAGCATTCATTATTTTCCACCAAGTCTTTTAAAGGTCTTATTTATATAATACACAGCGTCATCAAATTAGGTTGTCAAGAATTCCCTTGTATCAAGTCGTGATTGAACTAATATTTGACATATTCTAATTAAAAAGGGACAATTTCCTACTCCCTATCACAGTTTGATCTACTTTAATTATTTATTTTTCTTCTGCTAGGAGTCTAACATAATAGCTAAAAGAACAAGAAATACTGATATGATTTTTTCCTATACCTTACAACAGTACCCGCGTTAGATACTCCTATTCCAAAAATTGATGCAACGCTACAAATAGTTAACACCAATGCCAAAATTAAAGCTTTTCGTCTATTAAATCGGCTTCTGTTAATAACAACTATTAATTTTATACAAATACTATGATCAAAAAAATAAAGGATTGAACCTTCAATTTTTCTTTGAATTTATTTTAACCTTATCCTAAAAATCTAGTCTGGGGCTCTAGACTTTTTGTTAGTGTACAACCTGCACCTACGATACATTCGTCACCAACAATTATATCTCCAATTAGAGTTGAGTTTGCACCTAATAAACACCTTTCACCAATGGTCGCATGTCTTTTTTTTCCCTTTGGTGGATAATGTTTTGATCCTATTACAACATTGGGCATAATTATTGAGTTATCTCCAATCACTGCGGTCCCACCTATCACAATACCTACTGCGTGCGGTATTCTGACATTCTTACCGATATAAGCATTTGGTGAAATATCACAGTTAAAAATAACGCGAATTAGAAGATGAATAAAATATGAGATAACTTTACCGATTAAAGCCAATTTATTTATTTTACAATTAAAGTAGACAAGTTTTTCATACAAAAGATTATAATCAATTAATCTTAATAGCAATTTTTCTACCTCCGATTTGCTTTGCTACTGTATTAGTTTAAATTTTTTCAGACTTCGTCCATTTATTAAATGGCTTAAAATTATATTTTGACTTTTCATCCATCATAAGTGCAAATAATATTAAAAATATCGATATGATTTTTTGTCTATGTCTTACAGCTGTACCTGCGTTGAAGACACCTATACCAAAAACTACAGAAACAGATACCAAGATTAAAGCTAAACTCGTTATTAAAACTTTTCTTTCCTTAAACTTTCTTCTATTTAATACAAAATAAATAAAAGTACTTAAGTAGAGAGTTGAGTCAAATAAAAAGGTGAAAATATCCATAAATCCTCTCCAATCCATTGGAAGAGGGGATGTTAAAAAATAAAATGTTTTAATAGGGCCATAAATAACTAATTGTATAGGATTGTTTATAGTTATATTAGTTAAATATGCCGACCCTCCTAAACTCATATTTGCCCTTGAATATATATCATTCATGCTTTCAACATTTCCGAATTTAGCCAAAAATATTGCGCTAAACTGCGTGTAAACCAGGAACGAAAATGACACCAGGCCCAAAAACACCATTACAGATTTTACATTAAATTGGTACTTGTTTTTTTCTTTTATATAAAATAGAAATACAAAAGCGTAACCTAAAAAGATTCCTACGACTCCTGAATGGAATAAACTTGCTATCCCTAAAGTTAATATTGACAGAACCATATTTATCTTAAAACCTTTTTTAAACCACTTTATAAAATAATATAATGAATACGTAACAAAGAATGTTATGATAATTTCTCTCAGAAATATTGCGGACATTACCATGGAGTTAGGAAAAAATGCCACTAACAGTAGTATTAATTTAGTTATTTTATAATTCACTTCTAACATATTTAATATTTTATAAATAACAAGCACCACTGATAATCCCAATAATACGTTAATATAGTAAGCAAACATTTGTAGCGGACCAATCCAATAAAAAAGGAGACCAATCATCTTGGAATACATTGCGCCATATATATTTTCATTTAATAATGATATATTCTCTGAAACTAAAATTGCTGAATTGTAAAATCCTACAGAATCCCCACCACTATTAGGTAGTTGGAAGATTTGTCTTGCATTTAAATCCCATAACATAAACATAATCCTACCAAAAAAAGCAGCTGAAAAAATTAGCTTGAATTTACTTTTTTGAACAAAAAGTACAACCATAGTAAAAAATATGTGAACAGAGACTGCAAGAATAGATACAAACTCAAAATCTACAGTAAATGGTTTAATTAATATTAATAAAAATATTTCAAATAATAGCCCTAGCCATATTAATTTCAAAGTTAGTTAACCTCCTGTAGATCTTTAGGTATAAAATAATTAATTATGCTGGTCAATATAGAATTTTTCTAGCCATTCCGTACTCTCAATAATATCGTAGCCATTATATTTAATATCTTTGGATGTATTTCTACCATTATCCCGTATACTATAATTTAGTATGTTTTCCGACCATTTATCTATCTCATCTATAGATAGAGATTCTACTAGATTGGTTACAATTACCTCTTCTGTGATTGTATCTGAAATCAAGCACGGTAATCCTGCTGCTTGAGCTTCTATTACTGAAACTGGTAACCCTTCAAAAAGAGATGGAAAAACAAAAAGATCTACTGCTTGTAGTAAATCTGAGATATCTGAACGTATACCTGTAAAGATAACACTTCCACTTAACCCTAACTCTTTAACTTTTTCTTCAATTGAACTTCTCAAAAAACCATCGCCTATTAAAAGTAGAACTGCCTGTTTATTTTTATTGTGGACTTTTTTAAATACGTCTATTAAAAAATCATGGTTTTTGGCTATAGAAAAACTGCCAACATGTCCAAGCACAAATTTGTCTGAGATATTTAACTCTTCTCTTTTTTGTTCTCTTATTTTTGAATCAAAAGTGAATTTTTCTGAATCTATTGCATTTTTCAAGATAAAAAACTTCTTTTTCTCAAGACTTCTTTGACCATACAGCCATAAACCTGTGCTTTTAGAGCAAGCAAATAGATAATTGGCGATAAATCTGATTGGAAATGTTAGAAGTTTTTTGTATTGTAAAATCTTTATCCCTTTATTATTGTAATCACTATGTGAATGTGCAACACAAATTCTATTATATTTTCGAGCCATCCAAAAGTAGATAGCAGAAATGGTGAAATAATGCCCATGTATAACCTTATATTCATTGTGCTCTTGTAAAAACTTTTTCCAACGCAACAGATACAAAAAGTGATTTTTACCATTGTACCTAGGCATTCTGTGTATTTTCCCACCTAATGCCTCTATTTCTTCATCAAAAGCGCACTTTTCATTAGTATGAACAACAAAGTCAAATTGAACCTTACTTCTGTCAATATTTCTATAAAAATTCATTATAATACTTTCCGAACCGCCTCGATCCATTCTGGAAAACACTTGCAATACTCTAATTGGATATTTCATAAAATTTTCATCTCCAAAAACAATACATTTGTAAATTAACCACTTATAACTTTTATTCAAATTACTAAATAATCAACTCTTCTGTAAGAAAGAACCTCATGTCTTAGATATACGTATTAAAATAAATAAAAATAAAAACTATATATATTCACTTAATTAAATTGATAATGAAACATAGTACTCTACTAAAAATCGCAGGTGGATATAAATGTTAAAACATTAATATTCTTTTATTATATTTGAAATTATTTCAACAGGTGCATTTAAAGGTTCATCATGCCATATATCTTCCCTGTCCCAATAACCTCCGGACTCTATTTGAGCAGTATGTGAAAATCCATAACTAATTTCTACTATTTTCCCACTATTATCCCTTTTATCAATAACAAAATCATAACCCATACATTGAAAGCCAAGTTTTTCGGATAAGTCAAAAGCTGATTTTCTTATATCTTGATTTATTAAACTCTTATCATATTTAATTGAACCGCCACCAGAAGCTCTAAAGTCTCCTTTTCGTATATCTCTAGCAAGAAAGCTTAATTTATCTCCTATAACTACGACTTTTAAATCATAACCATCGTTCGGGATGAACTCTTGCAGGAATACATAACCTTTTTCATTCGGAAATTTCCTTGCATTTTTTAATGTCATAATAAAGTCTGGGATGCGTTTAAAGCGTTTTACAAATGTCTCCCAATTTCTTGAAGATTTAATGTTAGACCTGGTTTTATACAGTATACTTGGAGCTGTCTTATACCCATTATTAAACATTTTTTTTGCATATCCTAATGCCTCATTTTTATTTTCCAATAATTTAACATTGCTAGAACCTGATCCGCATCTAAGTTTAGCAACTACAGGAAACTTGCAATCATTAAGAAAAAACTCTTTCGCACTTTGATATGTGAAGTATAACCAAGTTTTAGGAATTGGTGCCTTTACTGAATTTAATAAATAGGTTTCAGCAACTTTATCATCAAAATGCCACGCAGTATTAACATCAGGAAATACTCTCAATCCCATATTCTTTGCACTATAAAGAATACTCCTTGCAAAAAGCATTTCTTGTAAAGAATAGTTGTTAAAATGCCATAACAAGACATCATAATCTCTTAATTTTTCTAGTATGTTAATTTCAAAACAATTGACAATTCCATAGTCCAGATTTTCTTCTACACAATACTCAATCCATGTTTTATCCCATGAAGTTGAATGGTCAAATATATCATGATTTTGATGTATAGCGATTCTCATAATACAGTTCCTCCTTGTACCATTCAATTGCCTCTAGTATCCCTTGTTCAAAACTCCATTTAGCTTCGTATCCTATCATTTCTTTAGCTCTAGAAATGTCAGCATTACTATGCTTAATATCACCTTTTCGTTCAGGCCCGAAGTTAGGCTTAATATTTTTTCCAAGCACTTCACACAAACCATTGTAAATATCTATCAAAAATTCCCTACCACCGTACGCTATGTTAAAGGCCTGACCAGCTGCTTCATGAGAAGCCTTACAAGCTTTTAAGTTAGCCTCAATTACATTTTCAATATAAGTGAAATCTCGACTTTGTTTACCATCTCCGTTAATTGTTGGCTGCTCATCATTTAACAATTGTTTTATGAACTTTGGAATTACTGCTGCATATGCCCCATTAGGATCCTGCCTTCTCCCAAATACATTGAAGTAACGCAATCCATAGGTATCAAGACCATATATCTTTGTATATAACTTACCGTATTCTTCATTTACCTTTTTAGTAAGTGCATATGGCGAGAGTAGATTGCCTTCTCTACCTTCCTTCTTAGGTAGGTTTGGTTCATCACCATAAACCGAGGAACTAGAAGCATAAACAAATTTTTTTACACCATTCTGTTTTGCAGCTTCCATCATATTTAAAGTACCTTTTATATTGATCTCTTCATATAGTAAAGGCATTTCCATACTTCTTGGTACGCTTCCCCAAGCAGCTTGGTGTAAAACATAATCAATACCTTCACATGCTCCTTTACATGTATCTATATCAAGAATCGTACCCTCAATAAATTCAAAATTTGGATTACCTAAAAATCCTTCCACATTCTCTTTTTTTCCAGTTGAGAAATCATCAAGTCCTCTCACTTTATATCCTAATTTGAGTATTGATTCAACTAAATTTGAGCCAATAAAACCAGCAGCTCCAGTTACTAAAAATTTAGAATCACCTGGAAATCTTAAATTTTTATACCCCACTTTTATAGCCTCCAATATTTGAAACCCATTTGTTCTGCTTCATATCGATTAAACATACCCTTTATATCCATTAGTACACAGTCAAAATATTCATTATTATCAATATTGAATTCAAATTCTGATGTAGCAGCCACTTCGTTCACCGCTCCTATATTAACCAGGCTAGGTGAAACAAACATCGATTTAATGTCTTTTAAGCTATAGACCTTAAATTCTTCATGCGGAACTGCAAATATTACTGCGTCTACCTCTTTTATTTCTTCAACACTTGAAAGGTTAATTCTGTATTCGTTCCATAGATCTTCTTTATCCGCTACAGGATCAATGACTTTTACCTCTACACCATATTCTTCAAGCTCTTTAATAACATCGACAACTTTTGTATTTCTAACATCCGGACAATTTTCTTTAAATGTAATTCCGAAGATAGCAACTTTAGCTCCATTTATTTGTTTATTTGCTTTTATCATTTTCTTCACGGTACTCTCAGCAACATACTTTCCCATGTCATCATTTATTTTTCTACCGGAAAGAATAATCTGGGAATAATAACCCATTTGTTCTGCCTTATATGTTAAGTAGTATGGGTCAACACCTATACAGTGTCCCCCAACTAACCCCGGTGAAAACTTAAGAAAGTTCCATTTTGTTCCTGCTGCTTCAAGAACTGCCTTTGTATCAATATTCATTTTGTTGAAGATAATTGAGAGTTCATTCATAAAAGCAATGTTAATATCCCGTTGTGCATTTTCAATAACTTTAGCCGCTTCAGCTACTTTAATACTCTCAGCTTTAAATACTCCTACATCTACAACAAACTCGTATACTTTAGCGATTATTTCAAGTGACTCTGAATCCATCCCTGAAACTACTTTTATGATAGATTCAAGTCTATGTTCTTGATCTCCTGGGTTAATTCTCTCAGGAGAATATCCGACTTTAAAGTCTACTCCACACTTTAAACCTGACTCCTCTTCTAAGATAGGAACACAGACATCTTCTGTAACACCTGGGTAAACAGTAGACTCAAAAACTACTATTGAGCCTTTTGTTAAGTTTCTACCTAAAGTGCGGCTTGCTGATTTAATGGGCTTTAAATTTGGTGTACGATCTTCCTTCACCGGTGTAGGTACTGCAACTATATGAAACTTTGCTTCTCGAAGTCTTGTCTCATCTGAAGTAAAATATAAAGTTGTATTCTTAATCACATCATTTCCTACTTCTTTAGTAGGATCTATCCCACTTTTATAAAGCTCAATTTTTTGTTTATTTACATCGAAACCTACAACGTCAACTTTTTTAGCAAATGCAACAGCGATAGGCATACCTACATATCCTAGTCCAACTATTGAAATTTTTTCTTCTCGATTGAGAATTCTATTATATAATTCCATTTATATTCTCCTCTGTTGTTCACTAATAATGTTTTCAATTTTTTCTAAATAGGAATTAACTACCATTTGTCGATCGAATTCTGTCTCCATCTTTTTTCTACCTATTAACCCCATTTTTTTCCGTTCTTCATGTTTCAGTTCAAGAAACTTTATGATCGCTTCTGACAAACTTTTACTGTTTTTTACATCAAAAAGAAATCCTGTTACTCCATCGTTAACGGCTTCTTTACACCCTGAAATATTTGATGTAATACATGGTCGGCCTGCTGCAGCAGCCTCTAGTAAAACATTTGCCATTCCCTCATGATGTGATGGATGAATTAAACAATGACTTTCCGAAATCAACTCATGTACTTTTTCTTGTGATTGACTACCATGATAAATTACAGGATACTTTTGTTCCATCTCTGTTATTTGATCTTTATATTTATCATCTTCATACCATCCAACTAAATGAAATTCTATATTATTATATTTTTCGGTTAATATTTTAACTGCCGAAAAGAATTCATCAAAACCTTTATCTTTTCGTATTCTTGATACTAGTATGAATTTTATATTCTTATCTTCTTCTGGATAATCTTCGAGTTTGTGTAAATCTAAATTTACTCCTGAACCGGGTAATAACATTGCATTTACACCAACTATATTCATTTCTTCAAAGTACTTTTTATTACTTTCATTTTGAAAGAATACACAAGAGGACCTTTTATAAGCCTTCTTCTGTAAAAATAACATGATTTTCTTAATAATATTCTCAGTTTGAAAGTTACCTCCAAGACCTGTGACATTATTAATGTAGGGGATGTTTAATTTTTGACATGCTAAGCTTCCATAAATATTCGGCTTCGCTGTATACGTTAAGACTAAATCAGGCTTTATTCTTTTTATCTGTTTTTTATATGATTTTATTAGTACTAATTCTTCTATTGGATTTTTTCCGGACCTACTAATACTTATTTCATCGATTTTGCATCCAAGTTTTTCAAATTCTAAATTTCTATCATGTTTAGGTACTGATACAAAAACATCATAGTTTTCAGAAATTAACCTAGACAATAACTCTCGACGGAAATTATAGATAGTGCTATTATCATTAGCTAAGATTAATATTCTGCTCACTTAAAACACCCTTAACTTTTTCTACAATCTTTATAGAGCTCATCCCATATATATCTCTTAAATATTTTTGAGAACCAACAATACTAGAGTACTTATCATTTAAACCAACCTTTAACACTCTTGCTTTAGTTTCAACTAATTCAGCCAATACTTCCGATACAGCACTACCAAATCCACCAATTACATTATGCTCTTCAACTGTAACGATTAAATCATATTGTTTTGCGCACTCCTCAATTGTTTCTCTATCTATTGGCTTTACAGTTGGGAATGTATATAATGCAGGGTTTATTCCTTCTTCTTTCAACATTTCACTTGCTTCCATAGCCTCATCAAAAATAGCACCTGTTGAAAAAATCGCTACCTTCTCTCCATCCTTAATTTTAATCGCTTTACCAATCTGAAAATTATCTATTTTATCATGAATACGTTTTTCTCCGCCCCTACCAAGTCTCAAATAACAAGTACCTTCGTGCTCATAGATAGCTCTAGTTGCATGTTCAGCTTCAACCAAATCACCTGGTGCAAGAACTGTTACATCAGGCAATGCCCTCATAATTGATAAATCCTCTGTAGCGTGGTGACTCATTCCTAATGATCCGTAAACAAAGCCCCCACCTACACAAACAATCTTTACATTTGCATTATGATAAGCGCAGTCATTCCTTATTTGCTCAATAGCCCTTAATGTTGGGAAGTTTCCTATAGAGTAAGTAAATACAGTCTTCCCTTCTAGTGCCATACCTGCAGCAAAGCTTGTCATATTTTGTTCAGCAATACCAGCATTAGTGAATTGATCAGGTAGCTGTTCCCAAAAGGGTTTTAATACACCAAATCCTAAATCTCCCGTTATAAGGTGTACATTCATGTCTTCTTTTGCTATATCAATTAAAGTCTTTACAAACGTATCCCTCATATCTTTTGAGCCTCCGATTCATACATATCTGTAATCCCATCAGGCATTTGTTCCTTTAATTCAGCAACAGCCGAATCATACTCTTCACCTTCATGCGGGAATCTATAGTGCCAAAGTATATCGTTTTCCATAAATGAGATTCCTTTTCCTTTTATGGTGTTAGCGATTATTACCGTAGGCTTGTTTTGTGAAGAAACTGCTTGATTATATGCGTCTCTTAATTCGTCATGGCTGTGACCATCAATATCAATCACATTCCACCCAAACGCTTTCCATTTATTTGCAAATGGTGATAGTTCAATTGTATTTTCACAAAAATCTAAGCTTTGCATTTTATTGTGATCTATAACTGCAACTAGATTGTTTAGTCTATAATGGTTAGCCATTAAAGCCGCTTCCCAAACCGAGCCTTCATCACATTCGCCATCGCCTAATATAACGAATACGTTATGATTCTTTTGATCTTTTTTTGCACCATATGCCATACCTGCTGCTACTGATAATCCATGACCAAGAGAACCCGTAGAAAATTCAACGCCAGGAATACCTTTATGTGAAACATGACCAGATAATCTACTGCCGTCAGCATAGTGTGTTTTTAATTCCTCAACATCAAAAAAGCCTTTTTCTGCTAGTGCAGCATATATTGCAGCACCTGCATGGCCTTTACTAAGAATAATTCTATCTCTATCAGGCATTTTAGGATTTTGTGAATCTATATTAGCGATATCGTTATAAAGTACTGCAATAATATCTGTTACAGATAGAATTGCACCTATATGTGAGCCTTTTGAAATATGTGTCATTTCTATTCCATGTCGTCTAATTTTCCAGGCTAGTTGTAAACTATTCATTTTGCAACCTCCTTATCCTCTGATATCAATAATAGTTTCTCAATTTGTTCTGCTGATAAATTCCATTGCATTGCTTCAAGGTTAGATAAAAGTTGATTAGGGTTTTTTATCCCAGCCAATACAACTGAATCAGGTACATGATCAAGAATAAAGCGTAAAGCAATTGAAGGTATTGTTTTCCCAGTCTGCTCTGAAATTTTTCTCATCACATTCACAATTTCTAAATTCTTCTTAAGTTTCTCACCATGAAAATTTACATAAATCTCTCTTGAACGTCTATCGTCAGAACCAAACTTTACTTTACTATCATATTTTCCAGTTAGTATTCCTTGCCCTAGACTCCCCCACGTTAATGGAGTCAGTTCTAGTTCATTTGAAAGATCAAGTAAGTCTTTTTCATTCTTTCTATTAGCCAGACTATATTCATCTTGGAAACTAACAAATTTCCCAATAAGTGAGTTAAGTTCAGTTTTATCTCCTTGGTGTATATTTGACAATCCATAATAACGAATGTATCCCTTGGTTTTTAAATCCTCTAACTTATAGATAACATCGTTAATATTTGTTTTATTGTCTCGGTAGTGAATTTGATATAAGTCAATGTAGTCTGTACCTAACCTTTTCAAACTTCCTTTAACTGCTTCTTCTATCCACTCTGGACTGTTGTCATAAAATGTATTACCATTTTCAACACGCACACCGAATTTAGTAGCAATCACTACTTTTTCTCTATTACCTTTAATTGCTCTGCTCAACAATTCTTCCGATTTACCAAGCCCATAAGTATCAGCAGTATCAAAAAAATTCACACCTTGATCTATTGCTGTATGAACTGCATTTATCATGTTAGTATCAGATACATCTCCCCAACCATGACCACCCATAGGACATCCACCCATACATAACCTTGAAACTTTTAAATCTGAATTTTTCAGAATAGTATATTCCATCGAACATTCTCCTATTTATTTACAATATGTTTAATTGTTTTTTGAACGACTCTCCATACCGTGTTAAAAAACAGATAGACATCTGTTTTCATGGATACTGTTGCAGCATATTTAATACGTAGTTGGTTTTTCTTTTTTAGAACAAACTTTTCATATATCTCATCAGCGTTATCTCCGCCAACAATTTCATCTAAGTTAATAAATTCTATTGAACTAAAATCTGTTATTCCAGGCCTAACCTTTAATATAAATTCTTCATTACCACTGTACTGAGATGTATATTTCACTAATTCAGGACGCGGGCCGATGAAACTCATTTCACCTTTAATAATGTTAAAAAGTTGAGTGATTTCATCCATTTTTGTTTTCCTGAGAAAGTTTCCAACTTTTGTAATCCTAGGGTCATTTAAAGCTGTTGTCCCTCCGCCAATTTTATCGGCATCCTTGACCATTGTACGAAATTTATATATTTTGAAGTTTTTCCCAGTATACCCGCCTCGCTCAGCTTTATATATAACAGGAAAACCAGTTTCGAAGATTATAAATAGAGATATTATTAAATAAACCGGAAGTAAAATTATTAAAAATATAAGTGCTAATGAAACATCAAACACTCTTTTTATATATTTATGATAAATACCGTTATAGCCCTTAATTTCTTCAAACTCAAAAGACTCAACCTCGACATTTTTAATTAATGCAGTTTTCATTATAAAACTCCTTACCCTAAGATTTTTAAGTTAGTAGATTAGGACTTAACTGAAATCTTCAAGACCACTATTTCAACCAACTACTAAACCACTAAAATTGTTATCTACTACTGATACTCACCTCATAATATCTTCAATCTACCAAACAAATACGAAATAGAATTTCTCGCATTTACCACCCTAAACCGAGTTTCTTCCTATTATATATACCGTTCAATTAATCATAAAACTGATTAAAAATGCCTCAACCCCATATCCCACAAGGTTTCTAGCGTTCAATCTAAATACGATAGTCAGTTCCTTAAGTACACTCACTCAATCCACTTTCAGAAAATTATTACTTTAAAACCCTTTAAATCAACGTTTCAGAAACCATATTTTTACAAAAGGGTGTTTTTTATCTATTTTATCTACACCATAGTAACCGCAAGACAAGTATGCACAATAGATAAAACCAAAATATTGTATATTCTGATGAATTTTAAATAAAAATCACACAACATATAGTAGTCATCTACTCACCATTCTTACTTCCTCATCCTCATTCAATCAAAACTAAAAGGGAACCCGACGCTACCTCAACACTCCTAACCTCTTCCCCAATACATTCTCTACGATTACAAATAAGGTATACTATTATCTTCTTCATCTTGTTCATCAACTTCGGCACACGAATGGATGCTACACAGAACTTCTCCATCCCAATAAGTTATCACACCATGAACTGGACAAATCTCAGTTTCATAACCCAACAAATACTCAAGAAATAACTCCTCAGAATGATCTACATTTTCTAAACTCATCATCATTTCATAATCTTTTTCTAAAGATGAAAAAATAACAAAACTTTTAATATTTAATTGTATTTTGAGTCACACTGCATTTTTATATTGCAATGACCGAAGGTCATCAACTTCTATCAGTTTATTATTATCATTATTAATAAACCAGGGCATCCAACCCTACCTCACACCACACCGATGACAATTCTTCGTGTCTAAGGTACTATTCCAACCCACAGCATAGCCGATTGCCTCCATTGATAAGGGTAAAGAGACATCACCTTAAAGAAAGTTCTTATTAAACCTCATCATTCCAACTAAAATATCTTATAGTCACTAGACTACTCCACCTACCCCATCACAACTTCGGAAGGAGTTGTACCAAATCCTATAGATGCTTTAAATCTTATTGTTATAGTAGTAATTGAAACAAATTGTTACACCACCACTTCACCCTGCAACTCCTCAACTGCCTTCTTATTCGCATATTTCAACAAATACTCTCTCATCTCATCCACACTCATCTGCTCATACTGATTAATTAAATGCTGAATAATTTGATAATCCAACACGACTGCCTTCCCAACACGAATCTTCGGAAACACCTGCTCCTCATGTACTTCATTCTCATTCAACAACTCTTCATACATTTTTTCCCCAGGACGTATACCTGCATAATGAATCCCAATCTCATCAACTGAGAAACCAGAAAGCTTAATCAAATTCTTCGCAAGATCTACAATCTTCACCGGCTCACCCATATCTAGGACAAATATCTCTCCACCTCTCGCAAGAGATCCCGCTTGGATCACTAGTCTTGAAGCTTCAGGAATCGTCATAAAATAACGAGTCATATCAGGATGTGTAACCGTCACAGGTCCGCCAGCTTGGATTTGCTTTTTAAACAGAGGAATTACACTTCCGCGGCTTCCTAATACGTTCCCAAATCGTACGGCTACAAATCTAGTATTGCTTTTTACTGCTAATGATTGAATCACCATTTCCGCAAATCGCTTGGATGCACCCATCACATTCGGAGGATTTACAGCCTTATCAGTTGACACCATTACAAATGCTTTAACACCAAATATATCTGCAGCTTCTGCCACATTCTTTGTACCAATAATATTATTTTTTACAGCTTCTTTCGGATTATATTCCATTAAAGGTACATGTTTATGTGCTGCAGCATGATAGATTACATCAGGTTTAAATGTACTAATAACGTCAAACATCCTACCTCTGTCCTGTACATCCGCAATCACAGGAACAATTTCAAACTGTTTTATATATTTAGTTCTCAATTCCATATCAATCAAATAAATACTATTTTCACCATGTCCTAAAAGCACTAGCTTCTTAGGCTTAAATTCCGAAACCTGCCTACAAATCTCAGAACCAATTGAACCACCTGCACCAGTAACTAAGACGACCTTATCTGTAATCGATTCAGAAATTGATTTCATATCAAGCTCTACAGGCTCCCTACCAAGTAAATCTTCAACTTGTACTTCCCTTAAATTACTTACAGAAATTTTCCCAAGCATTAAGTCCTCGAGCATTGGCATAATCTGTGTTTTCGCCTTTGTTTTACTACATTCAGTGTAAATTTTATTTAGTTCTTTTTTACTAAGAGAGGGAATTGCAATAATGATATTTTCAATTTCAAATGACCTAACCGCTTCTTCAATCCTGTCACTGCCACCAACAACGGGGACTCCGAAAATCTGCAGATTATGTTTTTTACTATCATCATCGATAAAACAAACAGGTGTTAACTCTGCATCCTGATTTTTTATAAGCTGCCTAACAACCATTGACCCAGCAGATCCCGCTCCAATAATTAATGTACGATGTTGTTTCGAAGTCTTTTTAAAAAAGCTATCACGGAAGATTCGCCATGCAAAACGCGAACCACCAATTAACAGCATATGAAGCATCCATGTGACAAACAAGACACGTACATATATATTGCCTAATATTACTAATTGAACAACCGCTGTTGAAACAATCGTAAAACTAATCGCCTTAAAAACACTCACTAACTCACCAATACTTGCATACTCCCATGCCTTCTTATACAGTTGGTAGATAGACGCAAACAAATGGTGAAAAAACAATAAACTAATCGAACTGACCATTAAAAACGGATAGGTAAAAATACCTAGATATGGATTAAACATAAAATACCCAATGTATATAGCAGAAAGGACGATCATTGAATCTACTATTATCAAAAAACTAAGCCTTGTTTTATACGTCATTGAAATACTCCCCCATTTTAACTACGGCCTAAAATAAAACTCCTAACGATGTTGTCTTTTCTAGTAAGACAGCATTGGTAGAAGTTCTATAATATTTTGATTCATTTAATTTATCTGATAAAAACTTGTACAAATTTTAGAAGAAAATTAAAGTCCTACTTTTATTAAACAGATTCTAAGTTGAGATAAATTTAGAACATTTCTTGAACCTTAATTCAGTTTCGGCAAAAAGGCTTTTTATATAATACTTTATTACTACTTCTTATATTGTTTTAAACTACTTAATTATCGTAACATAGGGGATTATGTCAGGAAACGGGTGTATTTTGTCGAATTAGGTCTTTTTTCACACTCCGCTCCTAACACACATATATCTTTTTACTTAATTACCATAGTAGTAGTAATATTGACTATCCTTCTGTTTCCTGTTATTAAGTATGACCCCAAGCAGTTTTGCCTTTGCATTTACCAGAAATTCTTTTGCCTTTAAAGCAGCATCATTGTTTGTTTTCCCACTATTAACAACCAGTACAACACCATCGCTTTTATTTGCTAACACCTGTGCATCTGTAACAGCAAGAACAGGCGGCGAATCAAACACGACTAGGTCAAATTCTTTTGTCACTTGCGCTAACAAATCATCCATTGCGTGTGACCCCAATATTTCAGCTGGATTTGGAGGGATTGGACCACTCGTTAGGACATATAAATTTTCTTGTTCAGTTACATGTATTGCTTTTTCCAATGTTGATTGTTTTGTTAACACGTTCGTTAATCCAACATAATTTTCGATTTGAAACGAATAATGTGCAGTTGGTTTTCGCAAATCACCATCAATTAAAAGGACTTTCTTCCCTTGTTGAGCAAACACTACTGCTAGATTATTAGTCGTTGTCGATTTCCCTTCTGCAGGTCCAGCAGACGTTACTAACAATGTTTTAATATCCTTGTCGATAGTGGAAAATTCTATGTTCGTCCTGACAGTTCGATACTGTTCAGAAACCGGTGACTTTGGTTGCTTTAATGTTATTAAACTACGACGCTGTTCTTCTTTTCTTTTTGAACTACGAGCCAAAAGTCTCACTCCTTACTTTCCTACTACCTGTTTTAGCTGCAGAATTGCTATCCTGCTCTGACTCCACTTCCATTTGTGCAATGGACCCTAATACAGGTAACTCCAGCAATTTCTCAACATCTTGTTCATTTTTCACGGTATTATCTAAGTATTCTAGTAAAAATGCTAATCCAACCCCTGCCATTAGCCCTACTACAAATGCGATTGCCATATTTAGAATCGGGTCTGGTTTCACTGGTGAAAGACTTGCTGATAGTTCAGCTTCCGAAAGAATACTCACATTTTCTACTTTTAATTTCATAATTGTCCCAATTTCTCGTTTGAAAACATCAGCTGTTGTATTTGCGATTTTTACTGCCATTTCTGGATCGGTATCTTGAACAGTTAGTCTTACTACCTGTGATTGCTGCTCACTACCAACCGTAATCTGTCCCATCAACGCACCTACTGATCGATCAAGATCCAACTCTTCTTTCACAATATCTAAAATAACTGGACTTTTAATGATGACATTATATGTATTTATAAGGTCTAAGTTTGTCCGAATATCACTTTGATTAACAGCTGCTTGCTCTGACATTTTTTGATTAACAAGGATTTGAGTCGAAGATTGATAGACAGGTGTTAATACGAAGTAACTAATGACGCCAGCGATTGCTGTTGCTAAAACAGCTAGTGTGGTGATAAGCCATAACCGTTTCCGTAATGTTTGATACAACTCTCTTAAACTAATTGTTTCTTCCATGGATACCTCCGTAAAATCTATTATTTCTATATGACTTTTTACTCATTTGTTTTTAAACACAATGATTATTATAAACCCATTTGATGTTATATATCTACAAAATATAACAAATAATTATGCCATTTTGTTCCTTTCGACAGGATTTGACAACACTCCACAATGTTAACGTATGCAAAGGAAAACTATTAGAAATCACTAAATTTTAATTTGGTTAAGCTCCTAACACTATTACTATAGTATCATCCTACCTCATTATTTTTAGATACTTATACCTAAAATAAGGGTATATTTACCCATGTGATTCTATTATAATAAGTTATATCGTAATAATCCTCTTTTCCATTTTATTCTACGAAAAAAAACTTACAAATTGGCTGAAGTAATGGTAATCGAGGAACTTACTAGTTTTCTTGTTTTCTATTTTATTTCCAGATAGGATGTGATATTTATTAGATTGATATAGTTAAAGTAGGAAAAAAATAACAAAGGAGAAAAGGACAATGCACAGAAAAAAGAAGATCAAATCCTTTTTTACTTTTCTTCTCATACTCTGCTTATTTACTTCACAGACACAGATAGTATTTGCAGGGTCTACTACTACAGTAGGAACAGAGAATGAAGAGACTATCGTTACCAGCAACAGCGAAGAAGATTTAGGTCTCTCAGAAGAATCCGCTGAAGGTGTTTTTGCAGAGGAATTTGAATCTTCAAACGATACTAGCAGTAATAACGGAGATGGAGCTTTACCTTCCGTTGATGCATCTGTAGATGAAACTGGAAATGAGCCAATTTCTGATGATACTTCTGAAGAAACTTCGAATGATGAAGAAACTCCATCAGATGTTGCAGATGATAGTAACAAGGATGAAGATTCCAATACTAATACAGAAAATCAAACTGAAGTTGAGGATACTCCTTCAATTGATAATTCAGAGCAAGTTACAGAGAATGAAGAAACCCCTTTAGAAGACACTTCAGAGAAAAATGTCGATAAAGATTCATCTATATCCTTAGAGCAATCTTTCAAATTACATAAGGGTAAGATTAATAGTGGTATAACTCTTGAATCCTTAAATAAAGCCTTCTCTAAGAATGGAAAAGTTAGAGTGATTGTACAACTAGACGAAGATTTTACTCCTGAAGGAAAGCTTTCTAAAACAAAGAAAAAGCAACAAAAGGAAAAAATAAATAAGGCACAAGAAGAAGTAATCAAGAAACTTAATAGCAAAAATGCTGCACTTTCTAAAAAGATTACTAAATTTGAAACCATTCCATTTATTGCGTTAGAAGTAACTTCGGAAGAGCTACAATTGTTACTAAACGATGGAAAGGTTAAAAAAATTAGTGAAGATATAGAAATGAAGCTAAGTGATGAAGGATTTTCCAGCATAGTAGATGATCCTATTCGCCCACAGCTTCATACAACAAACAATCTTATGAACACAAGTAAAGCCTGGGACGCAGGTTATACTGGACAAGGTGTAACAGTTGCAATTTTAGACTCAGGTGTTGATAAGGATCACCCCTTTCTTGCAAATAAGGTTGTATCCGAAGCATGTTACGATATTCGTGGAGGATGTCCTGGAGGAGTAACAGAATCAACTCAACCCGGTTCAGCTTATGATTATGATAGCCATGGTACACATGTTGCTGGAATTGCTGCTGGAGTAAACTCACAATTCTCCGGGGTTGCTAAAGACGCAAATATTATAGCGATTAATGTGTTCGGTCAATCTGACACTTCATATTTCTCGGACCAAGTGAAAGGTTTAGAACGTGTTTATGCATTAAAAGATACCTATAATATCTCTTCCGTTAATGTGAGTATAGGAGGCGGAAGATTTTATGCAGCTTGCGATAGTCAACTATTATCTTATAAGAATCTTATTGATAACCTTAAAAGCGTTGGAATAGCTACCGTTATCGCCTCAGGAAATGAGTACTATAAAGATTCAATCAGTGCACCAGCCTGTATATCTTCTGCGATAAGCGTTGGAGCCACAACGAATTATGACTCTGTGGCAAGCTTTTCAAATAGTGCTTATTTCTTAACCATGCTGGCTCCAGGGGCACCTGTATACTCATCAATCCCTAACGGTGGTTATACATATATGCAAGGGACATCTATGGCTACCCCACAGGTAACTGGAGCGTTTGCTTTAGTTAAACAAATGTATCCACATGCATCGATTGATGAAATGCTTCAGTATCTAGTAGATAATGGCGTCTCTGTGACTGATACAAACGGAATTACAAGGAATAGATTGGACTTTTCTTGGATGGAATCAGTCTTGCCCGTTCTAGACACCGTGCCAAAACCAACATGGGATAATAACGTTATTCAATGGGATGAAGTTTCCAATACATCTGAATATGAAGTGAAATTATACAAAGGAAATGATCATATTTATACAGAGAGAGTTGGACAGTACACAACCCAATATGATACTACATCACTTATCCAAGAACCTGGCGTTTACTACGTAACCGTAAAAGCAATCGGCGATAATATAAATTACCAAGATGGACCCGAATCTGAAAGGTCAGATGGGAAAAGAAAAGGTGTTGTTTACTTCGAAGACTTTGAAGAGAACGATGGTAATTTTTCAGTTACAGGTTATAACTCTTCTTGGCAGTGGGGATCACCAACTAGCGGCCCAGGAACTGCTCATTCAGGCTCAAATGTTTGGGGAACCAACCTTTATGGTGATTATAATAATGGTGAATCAAGTTATGTTATTTCTCCTTCTATCGATTTAAGTAAGACACTGTCCCCTATCATGTTAACATGGCAACAATATGCCATTACAGAAAACAATTACGATGATATGACGGTTGAAATTAGTAAGGACGATGGACAATCATGGGAGACCATTTATTATTACACTGGAAACATAAATTCAGAATGGACACTGCAATCCGTAGAAATAGATTCTTCTTATGCAGTGAATGGCTTTAAAATAAGATTTGGTATTGATACCGATGGTTCTGTTTCAAGAGCAGGGGTTTATATTGATGATGTTACTGTATTTGGACAGCAGCTGCAGACAAAAGGATATGTAGAAACACCAACGGAATCTTCAACAATTAATGGCATTAAGACCATTAGAGGCTGGGTGTTAGACGGCAGTGGTGTTAATAAAATTGAAGTGCTAGTAGACGGGACAAAAGTTGGAGAGGCACAATATGGAATCGAACGTAATGATGTGTATAACATTTATCCTGAATATAACAATCGGAACTCTGGTTTTACCTATAATTTAAATACTGGTAGTATTGCAAATGGCCAACGTACAATTACCATTCGGTCAATTGGAAATGATGGGAAGCAGACGAACTTTACTAGAAATGTTAACATACAAAATAACTTGCCACTCCGCGGGTACATTGATGCGATTAAAGATGGACAACGTGTAAAAGGCACTCTTCCAATTAAAGGGTGGATGTTATCAGCAGGAGGAATGAATAGGATTGAAGTGTTTGTTGATAACGTTAAGCTAGGGGAAGCCTTTTATGGAATAGAGAGAGCTGATGTTTACGATGCATATCCTCTATATAATGAAAGAAACTCAGGATTTGCCTTCCAATTAGATACTACCAAATTGACTAACGGTAACAAAACAGTCACTGTACGTGGTATAGATCGAAATGGACAACAAATTAATTTTAGTAGAAACATTGTAGTGGATAATCTAGCTACAAGAATTAACATTGATAGTCCATCAGCAAATAATGAACTAAGTAATTCAATCACTGTACGTGGATGGGCACTAGATCAAGCTGGAATTAGGAGAATTGAAGTTCTTATTGATGGTGTGAAAAAAGGGGAAGCTTATTATGGGTTAACTAGAAATGATGTTTATTCTGCATACCCACAATATAATGAAAGTAATTCAGGGTACACATTTACTCTAGATACAACAAGTATAGCTAATGGACAAAGGACACTTACCATCAGGACTGTTGGAAGAGATGGTACAATCAATCAAGTAAATAGAACGATAAAAATAAATAATCTATCTACAAAAATAACCATAGAAAGTCCTAGCACTAACGGAGAAGTAAGTAATACTACAGTCATTCGTGGATGGGCTCTAGGAGAAAGTGGCATAAAAAAAATAGAAATATTAGTAGATGGAATAAAGAATGGCGAAGCTTTTTATGGTCTATCTCGTCCTGATGTGTACAACTCCTATCCTCAATACAATAACCAAAACCCAGGCTATTCCTATAATTTAGATACAACAAAATTATCCCTAGGAAGCCACACAATTACAGTACGCACAGTAGCTAATAACGGAAAAGTGACAGAAATGAACAGAAATGTGAAAGTAGTGAATCTAGCTACTCGCTTAACATTAGATACACCTAGTTATGGTAGTACTGTAAATGGTGTAGTAACAGTCAAAGGTTGGTTACTAGATCAAAATGAGATATCAAAAATCGAAGTTTTTGTAGACAATATAAAACAAGGGGAAGCTTATTATGGTCTCAAAAGAAATGATGTATTTCTTGCTTACCCAGAATATAATAATACTAATTCTGGGTATGTATATAACCTGGATACAAGAGCATTACCTAATGGTACCCACAAGATAATAATAAGATCTGTTAGTAATTCAGGAGCAATAACTCAGATTAGTAGAGATTTTGTAGTATCAAATTAATGTAATAGATTTAAATACAAAAGGGGAAGACTCGATTCTATAATAGTCTCCCCTTTTTATCATTATTAAATTGGAAATATCCTACTCTTAATTGAATTAAAGTAAAGAATCATATTTTAGTTATCGCAATGCGCCTAGGAAAAACAATTAAATAATTGAAGCTATGTCCTCTGTACTAAACGATTCCATTCGTCCTTCATTACGTTTGATTAGTCATATCATCAATAGGTATCATATGGATTCATATCATTATATGTAATTTTTTTAGATACGGAGATTGATGAATCAGACGTGTCAATCGACAGTACGTATAGATTCCCATCCGAGCCTTTGATGTGTAACATTTCAGGAATTTCCTCAATTTCAATATTATCAATTAAAACTCCTGAACCCTTTACATCAGGCTGACCTGATCCGTTAAAAGCTGTAAATGTCAGCCATAAAAACTCACCACTTAACCAAGTTCTCTCATTGCTAGTTGATTTAATCAATAATTCCGACTCAAAATAACGACTGCTTGTCCCCCTCTGTTCATGGTAACGTCCAATCGTAGTAATTGCACTGTTTTTATCTTTCGATCTGTAAACAGTAATTCTTAATTTTGCCTTTTGTTTATCCATATTATTCCTAGCTCTAACTTTAATTCGGTACATTCCATTAGTTTTAATAATAGATTTATTTACAGGGAAAAACATACTTAAATCGTTCTTATGTATTTCTGATTGTGAAGGTAATTTGAAAACATAGCCACCATTACTATGATCATCTTTAACAGTAGTGTATGCTGATACATCTTCTTCTTTAATATTATGAACATTGAACGATACTCTTTTAGGGTCATTATCTTCCTTTGTCCTTTCAGTCGAACCCCATCGCGCAGAATAATGAACAATGCTACTGTTATTCAAATCAAAATAGCTAAGAAATTGTGGAGAACCTGCAGTAATTATGACACCTCGATTGGATTGGGTAGAATAACCTTGTGTCTTGGAACGTGGTTCAACAAATGCCAATTTATTTCCATCATCATTAAACAAAGAGGCATGACATCTATCAAAGGTAACTAAGAATGAATCTTTTGTAATATATGCAAAATGTTCTGTAACCCTTGCTGTAATAATGTCATCAAACCTACCAGATTCTACTTGGTGATTTGCACCACCATCAAAGTTAAACCACCCTTTTATTCTTGTTCCAGTTGGAGAGCCACCAATTTCAAAATAACAATTATCAAACTTTGTATGCTTTGCATGGTCTATTATTTGGTAGAGATCTCCTACTCCTAATCGTCTCACTTGGAAATCACAGTTATAGAATTTATTTTGACTCCCATAAGTATTTAAAAAACTCAATTTGCAAATTTGAACGTTAGATACAAACAAACAATTATCGAATTTATTAATGTCCGACTGAGAGAGTGATAGTGCTAAATCCCAGCCTACAAACATACAATTTTCAAAATCGCCATTCATCATGGCAACAGCTTCAATTCCAATTGCACTATCTACGGTAACATTTTCGCTGTTTTTATAAATTTTTTGTATGAGTAGATTCCTAAAATAGGGTCTCCGTAAATGTCCACAGGGCTGATTAGAAAAAGGGTTTTTGCTACTAATATCAGGATGTTGCATTACTTTACCCTTATTTACAGCCAAAAATCCACCTTTAACATTATCTGAAATAAACCGAAAATCAACAAATGAAAACCCCGACCAATTCCCGTGTTTTGCTGGTACATCTATTTTTAAAAAAGCCCCTGTCCCCTGATACCTTATGACAGTCTGACTTTTATCGAAGTTAAGATTAGATTCTGCATCACCATATCCTCTAATCTTTATTGGTCTAGTAAGTGTGATGCTAGATGTTACTTGAACTTCTCCATAAGGAAGAACAATATTCTTCTTTTGAGATAAAGCATCCGAAAAGGCTTGGGTAAAAGCATCATTCCAGGAATTCTCAGGTGTTTTGTAACCTTCAATAGATATCCACTCACTTGTTTTAACACTAAGTGTATCAACTTGCCTCTCGTTCTGATCAATACGTGTATCTAATATCCTAAATCTTTTTGAGGTCGACCCTCCAATTTTATCCGAATCACCATCATCATTTAAAAACCTATATCCAAAAATGAAAGAAAGAATCCAAAGAAGGATTTTAACTACAAAATTCCTACGTGACATTCATTTTCACTCCGTTAGTTATACTGAGTTAATAGTAACATACATGATTTTACTATAACATTATAAACCTATATCAGTTTTAAACTATTCATAACGCATTGTATATACTTAATGAGTAACTTATTGTATACATATTCTAGCGTTTAAAACATATTAAACATTCCGAATATAATTAATCATTTTTGTCCGTTTATACTAGTTAAAAAATTTATTTAATAATGTATACTTATGTTTCATCGAACTTTTTATTAATTGCTTAGAATAACTAAAAGCCCTCATTCCAAATGAGGACTATTTTTTAGTTAAATTCATTACTTCAAGGAGGATTCACTAAATTGATTTAAAATTAGGAATTTGTAAAACCCTTTTTATATCCAAAGTATCTAGTAGCAAGATCGACTGGTAATAATCCTAAATCCTTTACTTTTAGCTTCTTTACTAATCGTGGGAGTAAGTATAATAGTAATTTCTTTCCTTCCCCCATTGAGGAGTATTCTTTTAATTCTTCCTCAAACTGGCGTTCAAATGCACCGATTAATTTATATCTACTGAATGCAGCTTTCACTTCAAAATCATGACTATGGTATACTTTGCTTTTTGAATTATATAGAATACTGTAGCCATTATTAATCACATTAATCGCGTAGATAACATCTTCATTGGTCCCGACTTCAAAATTGTAGCCACCCAATTCAAGATAAACATCTCGTCGTGTTGCTGAGGCAGAGTCAGAATAGAAAATGTTCTTTCTTCCCCATTTTTCCTTTGTGCTGTTATTACACAACCGATCATAATCAGGATAATTAAATTCCCTTATTAGCCTCTCTGTTTCAGATGCATCTGGGTATGCAATTTGTCTTGAATATGTTGCAGCAATCTCTTGATCTTCAAGTAGCGGTGTGACAAGGTTACGTAGCCAGTAGTCATCGTATGGAGTAATGTCTTGTGTAATAAATACAAATACATTCCCTGAACCTTTTAGCGCTGCTTCATGTCTAGTTTTGGCATGATTAAAAAAATCCACTAAATAAGCAATATCGCAAAGCTCTTGTGCCACTTGTAGACTGTTATCTTTCGACTTACTCACGGCAGCAATTACTTCAACTTCAGCATCGATTTTTTGCGAGCGAATCTTTGGTATTAAATGACGCAGGTATTTTTCACCGTTATAAACTGGTAAGATAATAGAAATTTTATTCATAGTATCTCCCTTCATTCAATTAAAGTAAGTCAGATTGCATTTATAAAATTTGGGTCTCAGATTACGAACCTATGATGTATCGGCTTTTTTTACCCATCACTTTCTTGATCACATATATTGTACCTAAACATAACAATAAAACAACCATAAAAGTTATCATGGCAAAGGCGATAATTGTTAAATCCGAAAATAACTCAAGATTAAATCCTCTGTATACTTTATCAAGTACAATATCAAAAAACTCATGTATAAAATAGATTCCAAAGCTATATGAAGCCAATAAGTTGAATTTCTTACCGAGCACTTCATCATGTTTATATAGTACATACATTAGAATACATGTTAAGACCATCTTGTTAAGATAGATTAAGAATAAATTCGTCCCTAGTGGACTATATTGAAATCCAGTTATTTCATTTACTGTTCCAAGAATTACCAGAACTATGAACACGGCCCAAAACAACACAATTCTTTTACCAATAAATTGGAGAAGTTCTTGTTTATTATTACTAAAATACATACCGAAGATATATACCGATAAATAATGAATAAAACTCACAAGAATGTTATCCACATTTTTATCAGCTAGAATTGATAGTACAATAAATAAAGGAAGAAAATGATAAAAATACTTAGTTCTATCCAATTTGATTAACAGTGGTGATATTAGATAGTAGATAACAATCATTGGCATAAACCAAAGTGGTAGTAAGTGTGAACCTGTAATTAAGTACAAAAGAACTTGTATAACCATTGGGTAATCTGCAATGTATTCTAGTCGCGGAGCACTAAATTGTGTCACATATATAATTGCAGGAATTGATATCAGTAAATAAGGTAAGAGAACATATTTAATCTTCGAAGTGATATATCTTCTAAAATTATATTTTCCAGAAAGATGTTGAAATAGTAATCCAGCAATAAAGACAAATAATACAGTTCCATTACCAATTAAATTTCTTATAAACGCATAGGTCGATGGTGCTAAATATGAACTAAAAATGGCTAACACATGAATAGAAATTACAAATAAGATGGCTAATCCTCTAAAGTTATTTATATAATTTAAGTACATCTAAATAACACATCCATTTTTTCATCTAGTACACAAAACAAAAAAGGGGGAGAACAACACCCCTTTTTACTTGTTAGAAGGTAAGATTACTTTAAAGTATATTGTTTTTCAAAGTAATTCTGATACTCCCCACTTATAATTTGCTCCCACCAGTCTTTATTATCTAAATACCACTGGATTGTTTGAGCAATACCTGTTTCAAACGTATACGTCGGTTTCCACCCAAGCTTTTCAAGTTTCGTTGGGTCAATAGCATAGCGCTTATCATGTCCCAAACGATCTTGAACAAACTCAATTAAGTCTTCAGACTTTCCTAATGTACTAATGATTGTTTTTACAACCTCTAAATTTGTTCGCTCATTGTGACCACCAACATTATATACTTCACCATTTGCACCTTCATGCATAACTAAGTCAATCGCTGCACAATGATCAAGAACGTGTAGCCAGTCGCGTATGTTTTTACCATCGCCATAGACTGGTACTTTTTGTTCATTTAGCACTCGAGAAATTGTTAATGGAATTAACTTCTCCGGAAAGTGATAAGGACCATAGTTATTTGAGCAGCGAGTAATGTTCACGGGTAACCCGAATGTTTCATGATATGCTCGTACAAGCATGTCAGAAGAAGCCTTGCTTGCACTGTACGGGCTGTTTGGTTGTAATGGTGTATCTTCAGTAAAGAACGTAGTTGGATCAAAATCTAATTCACCGTACACTTCATCAGTTGAAACATGAACAAATTTCTTTATTTGATATTGCTTCGCAGCATCTAAAAGGACTTGTGTTCCAAGTACATTTGTTCGAACAAATATTTCAGGTTCAGTGATAGAACGATCAACATGACTTTCAGCCGCAAAATGAACAACATAATCAAATTTTTCTTTCTCAAATAACGGAAAAATTTGCTCGCGCTCAGCAATATCTGCTTTTACAAAATGATAATTATCCTTGTTCTCAATGTCACGGTGCTTTGTTAAATCACCAGCATATGTTAACAAATCAAGATTATAAATATCGTAGTTTGGATACTTTTCAACCATATAGCGAACAAAATTTCCACCAATAAATCCTGCTCCACCAGTTACAAGAACTTTTTGTCTCGTCATTTATTTCACCTCTTGTGTTAATTCTTCTAAGTATTTTGCTACCGCATCCTGCCATTTTGGTAGTGGCATAAACCCCTTTTCAACGAGCTTTTGCTTAGACATACGCGAATTTTTTGGTCGTGTAGCACGTGTTGGGTACTCATCGGTCGTAATGTGGTTCACCTTAACAGCCTTGTTCGCCTGCCTAAAGATTTCTGTTGCAAATTCAGCCCAGCTACAAAACCCTTCATTCGATGCATGATAGATCCCATACTTATCCGTTTGAATCATATCTATTAGCAAGCGAGCTAAGTCAAATGTATAAGTAGGGGAACCATATTGATCACCAACAACGTTCAGTTCGTCTCGTGTCTCTGCTAATCGGAGCATGGTTTTGATAAAGTTGTTTCCGTTGATTCCAAAAACCCATGATATACGAACAATAAACGATTCGTTGATTAATTCTGATACAACCTTTTCCCCTTGTAGTTTCGTCAAACCATAATAGCCAACAGGGTCTGGTGTATCAGTTTCAACAAATGGCTTGTCACCTTGTCCATCAAAAACGTAGTCAGTACTAATATAAATGAACTTTGCATTTACGCCTTGAGCGGCTAATGCTAAATGTTTTGTTCCTTCAACATTCACATTCCAGCATGTTTCCCTATCATCTTCTGCTTTATCAACAGCTGTATATGCAGCACAATGAATAATCGCATCTGGATTACTCCTTCTCACAAACTCGCTGACCTTTGATTCATTTGTAATGTCAACATCGTTTGATCCAATTCCAATCATCTCAAATCCACGACGTTTCCCTTCTTGAACGACGTCATATCCAAGCTGTCCTGTGTAACCAGTTACTAGTATTTTCATTATTTGCTTTCTCCATGAACAAAATTATTTTCAGCATCATGTAGTTGTGGTGCCTTTTGATCTTTCTCAGATAGTACAGGCGTAATTTCAATTGGCCATTCGATTCCAATTGTTGGATCATTCCAAATAATGCCGCGATCACAATCTGGTGCATATAGCTCGTCCACTTTATATTGCACTTCTACATCATCAGTTATCGTCATAAATCCATGTGCGAACCCTTTTGGAACAAGTAACTGTTTTTTATTTTCCGCACTTAGTTCGATTCCGAACCATTTTCCAAATGTCGGGCTTCCTTTGCGTATATCAACAGCTACATCATATATTGCTCCTCTTGTACAGCGAACGAGTTTCGTCTGCGCTTTGGGATCTAATTGATAATGCAAACCTCTAAGTGTTCCTTTTGTTGCGGAAAAAGACTGGTTATCTTGCACAAAGTTGATATCGATTCCTGCTTCTTTAAACTTTTCATCATTATAGCTTTCCATAAACCAACCACGATGATCACCAAATACTGCTGGTTCAACTACAAGTACACCTTTTAAATTAGTTTCAACTACTTTCATCTTTACTACACCCTCTTAATACTTAATTTCACCATTGGCTACTTTTAAAAGATACTGACCATATCCTGTTTTTGAAGATAATTCACCAGAAGCAATTAGTTGTTCTTTTTCAATCCAACCATTAATAAAGGCAATTTCTTCTAAAGCAGCAATTTTTATTCCTTGGTGTTCCTCAACTGTACGTACAAAATTGGTTGCATCGACTAAACTCTGATGTGTTCCTGTATCAAGCCATGTATAACCTCTGCCAAGCAATTCTACTTGTAGTTCGCCAGAGCTTAAATATGCTTGATTCACAGATGTGATTTCTAGCTCACCACGAGCAGATGGTTTTACATTCTTGGCAATATCCACAACACGGTTATCATAAAAATACAATCCTGTTACAGCATACCTTGATTTTGGTACTTCGGGCTTTTCTTCAATACTTAATACTCTTCCACTTTCGTCGAATTCAACCACACCAAATCGTTCTGGGTCATGAACATGATATCCAAATACAGTTGCACCGCTTCCCTTACTCGCTGCATTAGCTAGTTTTTTTCGGAAACCTCCACCATAAAAGATATTATCACCCAAGACCATTGCTACTGAGTCATTTCCAATAAACTCTTCTCCTATAATAAACGCTTGAGCTAGTCCATCCGGGCTTGGCTGAACGGCATATTGAAGTTTGATTCCAAACTGTGAGCCATCACCTAATAATGCTTCAAATCGTGGAGTATCTTCGGGTGTAGAAATAATTAAAATTTCCCGAATACCAGAAAGCATGAGTGTTGATAATGGATAATAAATCATTGGTTTATCATAAATTGGTAGAAGTTGTTTACTTGTTACCATGGTTAATGGATACAGTCTTGTTCCACTTCCCCCTGCAAGAATTATCCCTTTCAATACCTTCACATACCTCTCTTTTTTTATCTTATTTAGTTTCCCTGAATTGATAAAAATCAATGTGGAATTTTTTATATCAAAGCGGATTTTTTGTTATCTTATCCTTTTAACCTTTGGCTTTCTGAATTAAGTTCTTAGAGAATCCGCTTGGTAAAATATTAATAAGCAATTCAAAAGTGATTAACACAGGATCTTTTGCTGCTTGACTTAAGAAGCGTAGAGAATTTGATAGTGATTTATTCTCGAAAAACTGTACTCTCGACTGTACAAAGTTTTCAAATGTTTTCAAACTTTGAGCAAAATCTTTATTTACATGATGTAAGTTTCGATTGGAGACAAATTGTACTTTTTGTTTTTCAACCTCTAACTTATTTGAGATATATGTTTCTTTATCACTTATGCCTGAAAGGACTTTTGCACCTATTTGGTTATTTGAATGGATTCGGTATTTAACAAGTGGTCTTTCAACATAGGCAACCTTTCCCCTGCAAGAAGCATACAGGGCTAACCAGTGGTCATGTACATAAATATTGAAATCCGGGAAAGGCAAACTTTCCTTTGCAATTTCTGTTTTTATTAACATCGTACAACCTGTTATACTGTTCCTTCTAATGAAATAGTCATAAGCTTTATCACCTTGTATATGATTTAAGCGTTTCGAAACATCCTTAAAACTTTTCGATGTCACTTGATTATCCTCATCAATAATCGCCAAATCAGAATAGGCAACAACTGCTTTTTCTGCCTCTATTTTATTTACTAAAGTAGTAATTTTATCATGCTCCCACATATCATCTTGGTCACAATATGCGATATATTCTCCTGTAGCAAGTGTTGTAAGACGTTCGAAGGTTTTGTTACTACCTTTATTTTTTTCATTTTTAACGATTGTGGTCTTAATCTTATATTCTTCACTTAGTGACTCCACTAATTGTCTAACTTCCTCAAACACAACATCATCACAAGAATCATCACATACGATTAATTCGATGTTAGGATAATCCTGCTTGAAGATACTCTTCAATTGCAATTGAAGAAATTTAATATTGGGACGATATGTGGCTAGAACAACTGAAACTAATTTCACGTATATCCTCCTATAATGGCAATTTTTTGTTTTCATACTCTAATTTAATTAATCCTCTTATACACATAAATAACAATAATGTTGTTTCTGTATAAGTAGGATTGCCTGTTATAGCATTTAACATAAAGATGATACTCGGAAAAACAAGTATGATTTTCTCAAACTTTTTTTCTCTCAATGCTTCAATACAAAACGAATAATCAATCTTCAAAAATAAGAACACTACCAGTAAGAACACAACAAGCCCGAATATCCCCGTTTCCGCAAGTAACTGCATGAATATATTATGAGCATGCGTAACTTCACGCAAATAACCAATTCCGCCTATTTGTTCTGTATAAGTAACGAAGTTGTTAATTCCATTTCCAACAAGGTAATTTTCCTTAAATAATGAAATTGCAAATTCATAAAGTTCAAACCGAGATCCAATTGATTCACTGCTTGCGCTATCTGTAAATCTCTCAGCAATAGACGAATTGATAACGAAGTATACCATTCCAACGATTGCAAGCAACATAGTTAAACCCTTACCAATTTTATTGATAATTAAATTCTCATTTTTCTTGTTCTCATTTTGCATAGATGATAGTAGGAAAAAGAGTAGAATAAAAGCACCAAATAAAACTAAGATACTTCGATTTCCTGTTAAGATGACGCTATATAAGCTAACAGCTAAAATTATGAACCTCAATAGTTTTTGCTTGAGATAAAACATAACAATGAATACTAACATGACGATAATTAACGCGTTAACACCAGGATGAATACCCAATCCAACAATCCGATCTGAATAAGACCAAGCTTGAATAGCTGATAATACGTTACTTGGGTATACCAATGAAATCACTGCGTCATAGATGTTGGAAGCAAATTTTTGTAACAAAGTAAATCCAATAAAAACTGCCCAAATTGCAAAAAATCCATTTCCAAGAAAATTTACTTCCTTACCAATCTTTATATTTGAAAACATAGCATAGATACAAACCGAAGCAACAAATAGAACTATATAAGAAATACTTCTACCAAGATCTACAGCATTGGAAATTGAAAAAGACATGGCAACAATTGAAAAAACTGAGTATATATAAAATTTATCAGTGATGACATGCCCTTTTCTAAATATAAATAGTATGAGAGACAAAAAGATAATCGCTGATGATATTCCAAACGGTACACTCATAATTAATTGAAATTGAGGAAGGATTAGTATCATCGCTAGTAGACCAAATGCTAATCCATCCTTAAGCCAACGCTTCTTATAAAGAATAACTGAAGTCATCATTAATAAAACTAAGAGTAAAAAAGATAATTTTGTTGATATTGAAGTAAGAATTCCTGTTACAACTATAATTAATATTAATAAAATCAATCCCGGTATCTTCATTTCTCTCTCACTTTCATTATAGAGAGTTGTGTATAAATGAATCCGCTAGTTTCATTCATTTAACAAACTTACACATGTAACGGTACTTCTTGCTCTAAAACAACGCCTAAACTCTCTAGTTTTTCTTTTAATTGTGAATATCCTCTAAAAATTTGATAAGTGTTATCAATCTCTGTTTTACCATTTGCAATCAATGCTGCAAGTAGTACTGCCGCCCCACCTCGTAAATCGTGGGAGAACACTTCACTTCCAGAAAAGTTTGATTCTCCTTTGATTGTTATACCAGATTCAATAAATTCAATGTTCCCATTCATTTTATTTAGTTCTTGTCCATATTGGAATCGTGTTGGGTAAATTGAATCTTTTATTGTACTAACGCCATCCGCTTGACTTAGCAAAACCGCTAGCATTGGCTGAATGTCAGTAGCTAGTCCAGGATAAACTCCTGTTTCAACATACACAGGCTCTAACGTATTAATTTTGTAGACTTTTACAGTATTTGGATCTAAGATCTCAAATTTCACACCAAGCTCCTGAGCAGTATTTAAGAAAGAAAGACTATGCTCAATTCGTAAATTCTCAACGATAATATAATCCTCGGCTGCTAATGCGCCTAGAATGAAAAATGTTGCTGCTTCAATTCGATCTGGTAAGATTTCATATTGAATAGTATCTGCCGCAGTAAGTTCTTTTACACCTGTTACTTTTACTTCGCTTGGGCTAATGAACTCAATTTGTGCGCCTAGCTTGTTAAGGAAGTTAATTAAATCTACGATTTCAGGTTCTTTTGCAATATTTCTTAGATATGTCACACCTTCAGCCAAAACACTAGCAATTAATAGATTTTCAGTGGCACCAACAGAAGGGAATCGTAATGTCATATCTGTTCCTATTAATCTTTTTGCCTCCGCAATTAAAAAGCCGTCCTCTTCCTTTATCTCTGCACCAAGCTGTTTTAATCCATCTAAATGGATATCAATCGGACGGTCTGAGAAGCTACAACCACCTGGTAATGGTAATTTCACCCGGCCTTTAACCGCTAAAATCGTTCCAAGTAATAATACAGAATATCTAATTCTATTAGCATCTTCACTAATTGTTTCATTATAGACTGCTAGATTTTCAACATAATCAAAAGTTAATTCATAGTTTTCTAAATGACTATTTCTCCCTAACTTATTAATAATATCATTAAGAACTTTTACATCATTTAATAATGGAACATTTGTTAATTTAATCTGTGAACCTGATAATAATGATGCACACATTAAAGGTAAGATACTATTTTTTGCCCCACTCACTTTAACAATTCCTTTTACTTTTTGTGGACCTTCAACAATGATTTTATTGTTCATATTATTTCTTCACTCCCGTTTTAAATTGGTTAACGACTGTTCGTACGGATGATTCTTTTCCTATATATAAAAACAGTAAATAAAGGACTAGGCCGATAACGACTTCAAATAAAAAATGCCATTCAATGACATTTAAAAGCATTATTACAATACCAGTAACCAACATACTCTTTACAACTGTAGTAATAGGGAAAGAAAATTTCACTAACCCTTTTACCTTTATTACTTCTAGAATTAATAAGATCAACTCGGTTATTAATGTTGAAATAGCAGCACCTATAATGCCTATGAATGGAATTAATAATAGATTCGCCAATACATTAAAGACCGAACAAAATATTGATAACTTTAGTAAATAGTTTTCTTCTCTCATTGCGACTAATACATTACCAAATACCGTTTTGACTACTAATACGATAAAAGAAAAAAGTAAAATAGTTAGTGTTAACGCACCACCGCTAAACTCCTCACCAAATAATAGGTTCAGTATATCTTCGGTATAGCTCAATGCAACCAAAACAATAAAGCCTATTAATACAAACAAATATGCTAAAACATTGCTGATATAATTTCCTAATTCTTCAATCTTCTCTTTAATTATTTTTGTAATAATAGGAAGTGCATAAGTTACGTACATATGTGGTAAAAACCACAGTATTTGTATGATTTTAAAAGCAGCAGAATAAATACCGACTGCAACACTGTCTAACATGATTGATAACATGATAATATCAAAATCGTAATATATTCTCGCAAATACCATATTAATTCCTAAGACCATTGAAGTCTTAAGGAAAGGTAGAAACTCTTCTTTTTTCGGTAGCTTTTTTGAAAGAAGAGCATGCTTATATAATATAATAAACGAGAACAAGATTGCACTAGAAGTACCTACCATGAGAGCAATTGGAAATACTACCACATTCTCGAAAGTCAGGATTAGTATTATAAAAACAACTAACGTAACAATTGAATTCACAAAATTCATGAGCCCATTATACTTGAATTTTCTTAATCCCAAAAAAACAAATGAGGGCAGAAAGTTTGTTAGGATTGAAACAATAATAAAGAGATAAATGATTGGTTGTGTAAGGATCCCAATAACATAGAGGATCACAGATAAGACCAGCATCAGAATTGAGAATAAAATCCTGTAGGAGAAGACGATCCGTAAGATGCGCTTAACAGATCCTTCCTCTTTTGAGATACTTCTAATTGCTTCATTATTTGTTCCAAAATCACCAAACATAATCACATATGCTGATATTGCTTGAGCTGCAGAAACCACACCTAATGCTGCTGGACCAAGTAACCGACTAATGATAATAGTCATTGTAAAATTAATAATTCTCGAAAGTACCTCAATTATGGTATTTAAACCAATTTCTTTTTTCATATTGAACTTTCCCTTAGTTGTACATTTTTTATAGAACTTTGGAATAAACTCTCTGTTTTTTGCGCGATTTTTGTCGCATCATAATGTTCATCAAAATAATCCATATTAAATTCTGAGAGCCTGTTACGGTTTTCTGCCGACATATGTGCAATTTTCTCAAGGTCTTGATAAATTAACCGATAATCTAATGAATCTTTATTGAAGTTTCTTCCTGAAAAATTATAATTACTAATTGTTTTAGCGTTTTTTTCATCAAACAATCCTGCATAGGAGAAGTGGCTACAACATAATAATGGTTTTCCAAAATAGAGAGCCTCCATAGCTACACGTCCAACACCAACAACAACATCTGTTTTAATAAAATATCTTTCTACAGAAGATTGTTGGCCCTCCATTTTAATGACTTTTTTAGTTTTAGCATCCGAACGTTCAATTTGTTTCTCAATATCTTCTCGATGAGGTCCGTCTCCTACAATTGTAAGCTCACAATTTATACCGTTCTGAACTAAAAGGTCCACAGCTTTTATCAACTCAAGAACTGAATGATATTTTGTAGGACCAAAGGTTGTTACTGTTAATATTTTTAAAGGTTTATCTTCCTTTAACTCTTCATGATTACGACTCATCTGCCTACCAGACATCTTAACTGCTGTAGGGATGACTGAAATTTTGTTTTCCTCGAGGCCATATATGGTGACTAGATGGTTTTTCACTTCTGGAGTAATAACTGACACCTTTGAAGAATACTCAACCACCTTTTTATAAAACAATGGAGGGAATTCATTCATTAAAATGTGTTGTACACGGAGAATAAATGGAATATTATTCATCTTCGCAACACAATAACCGACCAATGAAGGACCTGGCTGGTGAGCTTGGATGATATCAATTTTTTCACGTTTTACTATCTGATTAAGTTGATAAACACTACTGAAGAACCTACCTTTTATAAGGTTGAATTTGGCAATATACAATCTTTCTTTAAGAGAAGTTTTTTCAATTCCACCAATATTCGAATACCCCATAATAGGAAGCTTTAATGTATAGTGTTTTATGTCTGAAGATTCAACATCTTTTACTAATGGACCACCTCTATTAACTACAACTAGATGATGGCCCTGTTCCTTTAACAATTTCACCTCTGTTGTAATTGCCTTTGGTGAGCCACTCACGCTCATATCATTGTTTATATATAAAATATTCAATTATGATTTGCCTCCACTAATCATACTATTAAAAAACCTCTAACCATACGTAACTGGTAAGGTTATTTCTTTCCAACAATCCTCATCTCATATCTTAGCTTTATGCCTAGTTTTTCTTCTAGGACACCTTTGATTTGATTTGATAACTGTAATATATCAGAAGCTTTGGCTGCGTCTTTATTTGAAATCCAATTGAAGTTATCATGTTCAAGAACTGCATCTCCAACACTTTGTGGCAGGTTATATTTCTTTATAATATAAGGAATAAACATACCGTGCTTCTTTCGAAGGAAGTACGAGCTTCTGGTCAACTTCCATCTCAAATTATTATTACCCAAATCGTAGATATTTGGTATGGCTAAAATACTTCCTGCACATTTTTTCCCTTTCGGCTGTGTAGCATCTCGAATGGCCGCAATTTTTTTTATCGTAGTCTTGATCTTTTCAGGGTCGTCTTTTTTAAGATTGAATTTTACAGCTGTAACAATTATTTTATTGTTTTGTAGTAAACTTTCCCTGTAATTAAACTTTAATTCATGATTCTTAAATATAACTCGGTTTCCTTCCTGATCAAAACCATATACTTCTTCGACAACATCCATCATCATTCCGCCAAATGCCCCTGCATTCATAACGACAGAGCCACCAACACTTCCTGGAATACCATTTGACCATTCAAGGCCTGACAACCCCAGCTTTGCACATTTTACAGACAATGCTGGAAGCATTTCTCCTGACCCAACAATTAAATCTTCGCCGTCTTGTTCAAATTTTTTTAGTTTTTTTAACGAAAGGACTATCCCATCAAGTCCTCCATCCAAAATCAAAGTATTACTTCCATTCCCCAATGAATGGATAGGAAGTCCCATTCGTTTGGCGTATAAAATGACTTGTAAAACTTCTTGTTCATTTACGGGTTCTACAAATATTTGGAGAGGTCCTCCAATTTTAAACGTAGTCACATCTTTACCTGTCATTGATGTAGATACTTTACCAGTGGTTACTTGTTGTAATTCTTCTATCATTGCTTCCGTGTTAATAACTATTGTGCTTGACAAAAGAGTCACCTCAATTTCATTTAATTTCCGATTAGTTAATTACCTAGTAGGCACCATTTTTATTTAAGACAATCAGAATTGTTTTAAAGAGAATTTTAATATCTAATAGAATTGATTTATTATACACATAATACAACTCAATATCCACACGATCTGGATAAACAACATTGCTACGTCCACTTACTTGCCAATATCCAGTAACCCCAGGCTTTACAGAAAGGAAAATATCCTTCTTGTCTCTATACTCCATCAGTTCTTCCTTTACGACTGGCCTTGGACCAACTAGGCTCATATCCCCTTTTAATACATTCACTAATTGTGGAATTTCATCTAAGCTTGTTTTTCTAATAAACCTACCAAAACTTGTAATTCTTGGATCCTCTTCCGGTTCAAGCTTGTAACTATTTTCGAGATATTTTTTATAAAGTTCCTTATTTGCCTTAAGCTTTTCCTCTGCATTTACTACCATCGATCTAAATTTATATATATAAAATTCCTTACCATCTTTACCGATTCGAATTTGCTTAAAAAAAACTGGCCCTTTATTTTCCCCAAATTTAAAAACTAAAGAGATGATAATTATGACTGGTAAGAGTAAAACTAATCCAAATAGAGCACCAATAATATCCATTGTTCTTTTCACAAAATCGCTGAAATTAATTGAAAAAGTTTTGTTGGAATAATTAATTCTTTCTTCATTTACCTTGTACTGCGACAAATCCTACACCCCTTTGTAAACTTACTATCTATTTGTCGTTATCAATCACCGTATGCCGTATAGTAACTCAAGTTTTTTTGCTTTTTATCATTCAAAATAACACCCAATAGATTCCCTTTAGCTTGATTAATAGATTCTACCGTTTTTTGTGCGTCCTTAATTTCTGTCACACCGCATCTCACCACAAAGACAACGTCGTTTATTTTACGCATTAAGACTTTTGCGTCAGCAACTGGTAGCATCGGCGGTGTATCTAATATAACTAAATCAAAAAGGTCATGAGCTTGATTTAAAAAGTCATCCATTGATTGGGAAGCTAACAGCCTTGAAGAGTTTGGTGGTGTTGGTCCACTTGAAATGACATATAGGTTCGAAACTCGTGTTTCCATTACAATTTCGTCTAGCTTTGCTTGCTTTGATAATAAATTTGATAAGCCCTTCACATTATTAAGTCCAAAAGTATAATGGACAGTTGGTTTTCGGAGGTCAGCGTCAACTAACAGTACCTTTTTGCCATGCTGAGCAAAAACAACTGCAAGATTTGCTGCTGTTGTTGATTTCCCCTCACCAGGGTTAGATGATGTTACAAAAAAGGTTTTGATTTCTTTGTCGAAGGAAGAGAATTCAATATTTGTGCGGATATTTCTATATTCTTCTGCAAAGACTGAGCTCGGATCTGTTTGAGTTACTAATGCACGTTTTTTCGATACTTGTTTTTTGCTACGAGCCAACTGTATCACCCCTTAACACTTGTTTTCTTTTACCATGTCCTACAAGAGCTTTTTCGCTGTCTTTATCAAGTGTTGAAACAACTCCTAATACTGATTGATTTAAGAATTTTTCTATATCTTCCTCAGATTTAATTGTGTTATCAAAGTGTTCAATAATTAGAGCTGTTAAAGAACCAATGATTAGACCCATAACAAATGCAAGAGCAATGTTTAAAGTTGGGTTTGGGCTAACCGGTGCCGGCTTTTCCCTCATTTCCGCTTCAGACAAGATGTTAACATTATCAATATTCATGATTTTTACAACTTCTTCTTTAAAAACCTTAGCAACTTGGTTTGTAATCTCAACAGCTTCCTTTGGATTTGAGCTTTTTGCAACAATTGAAATGATTTGTGAGTTTTTTTCATTTACTACATCAATTTGACCTTTCAACTGTTCAATTGTATAGTCAAGTTCTAAATTTTCCTTTACTTTATCTAGCACGACAGGTCGCTTTATAATCCCTGTATATGTCGTAACCAACTGAAGGTTGGTTTGAATATCATTTACGTTATAGAACTGCTGCTCATCCCTTGCTTGGTTTACAATAATATCTGTTCGTGCCTCATAAATTGGTGTAAGTAAGAAGTAACTTACAACGGCACTAATTGAAGTTATTGCTAATGTAATAATAGCAATCAACCATATTCTTTTCTGTAACATTTGAATTATATCTTTAACGTTAATAGTCTCTCCCATTTTAGCCTCCATGTTGTGGTATTCTATGATTCTAGTATTGCGACGATTTGATAATCTTCAATTGTCCTAGTTGAAACAAACAACATAGCTTATTATATATAATGTATTTTACATTTTCTATAAAAAATCGACAAAAACTACTTCCTTTTTGCCCTACATTTAACAATACAATATACTAGTTTCCAATTTACAAACCTTAATTTTCTAGTTCACTTTTATACTTTTTTTCTAGTAAAAATGTTAGCTGAAACATGACGACTATTTTCCCTAAAAAATCCCAAAAATCTTTTTTCTCTTAATCTCTTCAGGAACTTCTCTATAGATTGTTTTTCCACCTATTAACAACTCTGCATTTTCTTGGAATAAATACACCATATCCATTCCAAACTCTTGCTCAATCACATCGTAGGCTTCTCCTAAACGAAACGATCTACCTGATAGATTATGAGCATCTGAAGCGATAAAATGAGTTAAATTTGCTTCTATTAGTTTAAGTGTAATTTTTTTTATATTTTTCCCAAAATGTCCCGTTACGCTTGATGCAGTAACCTGGGTGTTAGCTCCTTGCTCTACTAGCTTATACAGGATATTGGGATTTTCAATTATCTCTTGATTTCGCTCTGGATGGACGATAATAGGCTGAATACCCACTAGTTGAATATCATAAAGAAGCTGTTTTGTGTACCTAGGTACATGGTTTGAAGGTAGTTCGATGAACACATAATCTGATTGATTTAAAGTTAAAATCTTTCCCTGCTCATAATCTTCCAAGAATTCGCCATAAATACGCGGTTCCTGACCCGGAAGAATTTGAATTGAGAGGTTCTCTTCTTTAATAGCAATATTTAGTTCATCCACTTTAGCTATAATATCGAAAGCCGTGTTCTCGTATTTTCCGTTGTTATGGTGAGGTGTTGCAATAATCTTTTTGATCCCTTCGTTTGCAGCGTGTTTGGCCATCTTTAGGGATTCTTCTATTGTTTGAGCACCATCATCTATTCCTGGTAAGATATGACAATGTATATCAATCATGGGTATCCCACCTTTATTTCTTAATGTAATCTCAGCATTTTTTCTTTTATATTTACTAATAAATAGGCACATGATATACTCATGCGCCTATTTTAAATCCGTTGCAACAGGTATTATGTGCTTATTACCTTTTAAGAGTAAGAGATCTTTCAACAATTGATTTCATATATTCTAACAACTCATGTTTTAGTTCTTCATGCTGTAATGCAAACTCAATCGTTGTTTGGATAAATCCTAATTTTTCACCAACATCAAATCTCTTGCCTTCAAAGTCGTATGCAAAAACTCTTTGAATCTGGTTTAACTTTTGAACTGCATCTGTAAGTTGGACCTCTCCACCTGCACCAGTTTCTTGTTCTTCAAGAAACATAAATATTTCAGGTGTAAACACATATCTTCCCATTATCGCAAGGTTCGAAGGCGCTGTTCCTTTAGAAGGTTTTTCAACAAAATGATTCACCTGATAAAGTCGACCTTCGCTAGACAATGGTTCAATAATTCCGTATCGATCTGTTTCACTCTCTGGAACAGTTTGAACACCAATTACAGATGACATTGTTTTTGTATAAATTTCCATTAATTGACGTAAGCTTGGGACTTCTGATTGTACAATATCGTCACCAAGTAAGACCGCAAATGGTTCATCCCCTATGAATTTTCTTGCACACCAAACAGCATGCCCTAAACCTTTAGGTTCCTTTTGTCGAATATAATGAATATCTACTTTGGAAGATTGATTTACTTTTTCTAGTAATTCAAACTTCTGCTTTTCTATTAAGTTTTGTTCTAATTCAAACGAGTTATCAAAATGATCCTCGATTGATCGCTTTCCTTTACCAGTAACAATAATAATGTCTTCGATTCCAGACTGGATTGCTTCTTCCACTATATATTGAATTGTAGGTTTATCTACAATAGGTAGCATTTCTTTTGGCATTGCTTTTGTAGCTGGTAGAAATCTCGTTCCTAAACCTGCTGCCGGGATAATTGCTTTTCTTACTTTTTTCATAAACATCCCCCTCGAATCAAAATTATCTATATAAATAATTAACAAAATATATCTAAATTTAATCAAAATAAAAATGGGCATTAATGACCCATCTGCACATTCTTCTAAGATAGTTAATTCTTTCACTAGGCTATTATAAACACTAAGATAATTAATTATTTCACTAGCCTATTATAAACAGAACTTAAACAAAATATCTACAAATTTACACAAAAAACATATTCCTTTTTATACCTTTCGACACGTTTTGACAAAAACTTTCAATGTTAACGTATTCAAACACTAGAAATCCAAACATGTCTGTTTTATATAAAAGAAAAAAATTAGAACCTTTCAATAGAATGAAATGTACCTAAAAGTTTGGAATAAGTTTATATGGTTTAAACGACCGCTTATAAGAATAAGTAGGATATCTAGCCTCCTAAAATTATCCAAACTAGTCGATTCTGTATCTGAATCGTTGTAAAGTAGCAATAGAATATGAAAACCTAAGATATGATGTGAAAGACTTCGACCCTAGTCAAGTCCAGAGTCATCAGTTGTTTGGGCAAGGCCAATCTATGTATGATGATGTATTAAAAGCAAACAATTCAGAGATCGTGATTGATGAAAACAAGATGAGTGAAATTGTAAATGAATATTTTATAAAAAATGCTCAATGAGGGGTGCGTTCAATAAGAACTGCCCCTCTTTTTTTTGACATAACGTATAATATATACTTTTAATATGTTACTTAGTATTGGTATCGCTTACAAATTACATATATAATAGAAGAAACTAGTTTCATGGTGACATGACCTCTAATTTTTGATATATTTTAAGTAAGATTAACCCTACATTAAAGGAGAACATTATGGTATTCATTATTCAAATATTACTCATTGGTTCATTATTACTTGTTATGACAGCGCCTACAGATAAAACAAAAAAGGATACCAAACGCCCTAATCGAAAAGTATCTGCAGGAATTGCTGTTGTAGTGTCACTTGGTTGCTTTATTTATATCTTCATCCAGCATGGGTTTAAAACTGATATGATGACACTAGTAACTTTATTTGTTTTAGTTATGTCAGGTAATGTGTTTTTGAGAGAAAAGAGGAAATCCTAAACCAACTGATGGTTTAGGGTTTATTTTTCTCCTAATAAAAGTTGTTCTAGTTAGCTTTGTTTCTTTTTCCACATGTAATACATTCATTGTTAAAATAATCAAATTTATGATATCTACGTAGTAAGCAGAGGACAGCCTTTAGCCTTTTCATCTATTACTCCTCCTCTTAGTAGTTTTGAAAGATATGTCGAATATAATACAGAACAAATATTATATAGACGTTTCATTACCTTTAAGAAATAATGACAAACTTTTTACACACTTGTCATACTACATAGTACTTTCGTATTGTCTTATTTAAAAGCAACGGCCTTGTCTTTTTACTAGACAAGGCCGTTAGTTTTATTTTTTATAAGCCTTCACAAAACCTGAAATGGTATCAATTATGGTCACTAACGCAATTATTACTAGTAAAGATCCTCTTCCTCCGTTCCATATCTTATTTACAACTTCATATCCTTCCGATTGTGGAGATAATTCATCTAGTTGGGAAAGTTCGTGCATAAATGTTGGATTCCAAAACTCTGGGTTTAGTATAACGATGGCCATTAATCCTAGTGACACGATATTTAGTATGAGGTTATAGATCGCTAATTTTACGGTCCATTTTCCAATGATTAATTTGATGCATTCATTTAAAAGTCCAAGTCCAATAATTCCGTATACATAAGGAAGAAATTGCGAGATATTCTCTATATTTAAGAATGGAATAACTTTGTTCAGCTTGCCATCATCAAACACTAAGACACCAAATAAATGGTTTGAAAAGATGATGAACACTAGAACTAGTACTGAAAAGACAATACCAGTTATTGCTTCGCCACGTTTGATTTGTTTGTTGTGATCTGGGATTGGCGGAAGTTCGGATATTTTCCACCCCTTCTTACCTGTTTCTCCCTTTCTATCAGCAACCGCAAATCCAATTGTGACCCATGCAAAGCCTTGTGCAGCTGCACTGAAAAGAGAAATTAGCATTCCAGTAAAATGCTTGAGGATATCTTGTGGATTTATGATGGTTTCAATGATAAAGCTAACACCGATACCAATTGATAATGCAATAAGGACAATTTTCATTACCTGCATATACGTATCAAAGAGGTTCGGGCCAATTAAATAACGCTTTGTTCCCCCGTACTTATCCGCTAAATCTGCAGGATTTCCAAGCTCTTGGAGAACATCTTCGACATGTTGCTTGGTCACGCCACCTCTTTCTTCAAGCATATCCTCGATTAATCCTCGTAGTTCTTGTGCAATGTCTTCTCGCTGTGATTCTGGTAGCCGCCTTGTTACAGCGTATACGTACCGATCAATCATCTCCATTACGTTTCCTCCCTTTTTAATAGGACATCCATACTTGTGACAATCTTTTTCCACTCCACCGTTAGCAATTCATAAACAGACTTCCCTTTTTCACTTAACAAGTAATATTTCCGTGGCCGCGCTTCATTTGTATCCCATTTACTTTCTAGCAGTCCTTGTTTTTCTAAGCGACGAAGCAATGGATAAAGTGTCCCTGGCTCGACTTGGATTCCCTTGTCACTTAACAATGACACAAGTGAGTATCCATACTGTGGCTCTTCAAGCTGACTTAACACCCCAATCGTAATCGTTCCTCTTCGCAATTCTTGTAGTAATTTATCAACAATTTCATTTACGTCGTTCAACTTCCATCAACTCCCAGTTTCATTATACTGTGTGTCACACACTATTGTAAATGGTACATTAGTATATTTTACAAATTGTTTGCTGTTTTTTTTGATAAGACGAAAAAAAGAGCGGAATACCTCCGCTCTTTTTGTTTCATCACACCATTTTATATGTACATATTACATGTACACTCATTACTTATACACTTGCCATCTCTTTCACGAAGTCTTGCATTTTTGCAAGTCTTGCTTGATACGCTTCGTATAATCCTTCTGCTGTTTCTTCAATCGTTCTTTGTGAATTTGTATAGATATTTACACTTGTTGCATAGTTTGTTTGCTCAATCCATTCTTTAGGTAATGAAGAAATGCCTGTTAATGCTCCAGAAATTCCAGATGTTACTGCTGTGATACAGTCAATATCACGACCAAGGTTAACCCCAGAAATCATCGCATCTTTTAGATTTCCTTTTACCATTCTAAAGATACAGATGCCCTTTGTCACAACTTCATTTGCCGAAGCGAATGCATATGGCATTCCTTTTCCACTATATACTTCATCAAAGGCAACGCGTAATTCTCTAAAGTCAGTGCAGTTTGCTGTGCGTTTAAGTTCACGGTCAATTTCTTTTACAACCATATCTTGGTCACAATTATCATAAATTGCTCCGATTACACTATCTACTGTTGCACCTGGTTTTGTTGCAGCTGCAATCGAAACAGCAGTAACGGAAGCCCATTTCAGTCCTCTACTATTAGAAGTTTGATAGAGTTGACCTACTTCCAATACATCTTCTAGTGCCCCTTTGACGTCTCCAGCATTAATTAATCCAATAGGGTGACAAGAGCGAGCAAAGCTGTTTAATCCAGCATAATCACAATACTTACCTAGGTCTCTTGCAGGAATGCCACTTTTCGCCATTGCTAATAGAGTGGCTTCAAACGGTTCAGACACCATTCCAATTGAAATTGGCTTGATATCGCGAATCCAGATTCTTTTTACATCTTCTGCATTCACTCGATCTTTTTTTTCAATAATGGCTGTGATCATCAACTTTTGTCTTTCAATTCCATCCTCAGTTGTCCCCGGTTCTCTCATCCAGCCATTATTATAATGTAAATAAGGTAATAATCTATCCACAGTACCATACGTATCCTCTATTTTCTGATATGTCCACCCTTCAACAGCAGCACCCATCGCTGAACCAACATGAGCACCTGCAATACATCCTAGAAATTTATCACGTAACGTTACATTTGAAGTCATCCATTTTTCCTCCATTTCTATTTTCATTTAGTAAAAATATGATTATCCTTTGACACCGCCAAAGGTAATACCCTGAATAAATCGTTTTTGCACGATAAAGTATAAGAAAATAATTGGCAATGCAACTAATACAGATGCGGCCATTAATGGTCCCCACGCTGTATCTTGTGCTGTTCTGAACTGTTGCAATCCAAGTTGTAATGTATATCGAGTTTCATCATTTAAATAAATGAGTGGCCCTAAAAAGTCATTCCATGATGCCATAAATTGAAATAAGGCAATTGTCAGAACTGCTGGCTGACAAAGGGGTAGCATAATCCGGAAGTAGATTCCAAATTCTGAACAGCCATCTATTCTAGCAGCATCTTCTAGATCCTTTGGTAGTTGCTTAAAGAATTGCCTCATCAGAAAAATATAGAACGGAACACCGAAAAATGCTGGTAGGATAAGCGGTAAGAATGTACCAACAAACCCTAGCTTCGACCACACAATAAAGAGCGGCACCATTGTTACTGGAAAAGGAATCATCATAACAGCTAATGTAATGAGAAAAAGTGTATCTCTTCCTTTCCACCTTAATCTTGCAAAGGTATAGCCTACTAATGGACAAGATATAATGACGCCAATCGTTGAAATTGAAGCGATTGTGAGTGAATTTTTAAACTGTGTAAAAAATGCTATGTCCGTCACTGCTTTGACATAGTTCTCCCAATTGATTGGATTTGGAATCCAAACTGGAGGGTGTACAAACAGTTGATCAGCAGGCTTCAATGAGGTCGACACCATCCATATAAAAGGAAGAGCAAAGCTCACTGCAGATCCAAATAAAAGAACATATATCAAGATTCGTTTGACAAATGACCGGTTCTGCACCTTTTTTCACCTCAATCATCACCCTGGTAAAAGACCCATTTACCAGAAGATTTTAATAAAATCACCGTAATTGCCATCACAACAACAAATAAGATCCAGGCCATTGCAGAAGCATAGCCCATTTTCATATATAAAAAGGCATTGTTATAGAGGTACATACTGTAAAATAAAAGGGATTCTGCTGGATTTCCTGTTCCGTAGGTGAGCGCGTATGGCATGGTGAATTCTTGAAGTGAATGAATAACCCCCATGATCATATTAAAGAAGATAACTGGTGTGAGTAGTGGCAGAGTGATGTGGAATGACTTTTGAAACCAATTTGCTCCGTCTATGTCTGCTGCTTCATAATAATCCTTTGAAATATCCTGTAGCCCAGCCAAGTAGATTAAAATCGAATTTCCGAGTACCCAAAGTGTCATGATGACAAGTGATGGTTTCGCCCAGGTTGGGTCCCCTAACCATCCAGGTCCCGTTAATCCAATTTTGTCAAGAAAGGCATTGACCAAACCAAATTGTGGATTTAGTAACCACTGCCATAGAATCGTTGTTGCAATGACAGGTAATAGAGACGGAAGAAAGTAAATCGTACGTAGAATTCCTTGACCCCAAATACGCAAATTCAGTAGCATGGCAAGAGTGACACCGAAGCAAATCGCTAGAGGGACTTGCATAAGTGTATAGATCAATGTATTTTTTAGTCCCTTCCAAAACAAGTTGTCATTAAAGAGAGTGATGTAATTTTCAACCCCAATCCATTGTGAAGGACTGATGACGTTGTAATTGGTGAAACTATAGTACATCGAGCTGAATAATGGATAGGCATAGAATGATAGTAATCCGATAATCCATGGAAGTGCGAATAATAGGCCGGCTCGTTGTATTCTTGATTCCATTGTCGTGTGTTTTTTTCTTTTTTTTACTTTCACAGTTCCTAATTCTGTGACATCGGGCATTTGTAATTACCTCCCTTCTTCTTTCCTTTTAAAAGGGAGGAAGAATCCAATATCCCTCCCCCTATTTGATTACTGCAATTGCGCTTTCTTATTTTCTATTTCTTTATTAATCTTTTCTGTAATTCCATCTAATATTTCTTGTGGCGTTCCTTGCTTATTCATGACTAAATCTGGTGCTTTCGCTAATTCGTCCCACATCATGTTTCCGGCTAACACAACTGGTCTATGTTTACCATTTGGCAGAACTTCAAGGAACACATTTTGTCTTGGATCATCTGCATATAATTTTTCATTTACCTCTGGCATTGCCGCAAATTCGCCGGTAATTTTCTTAATTGATTGTCCTTCCTCTGATGCAGTCATCCATTTTACAAATTCCCATGAAGCATCTAGGTTTTTCACACCTTTAGGAATCAGTAATACACGGCCACCTACAAACGTGGTGAAATTATCACCTGTTGGTGTTGGAATATACGTTACCCCATAATCTAAATCTGGTGCATATTCCTCAATTTGACTTAGCATCCAGTTCCCCGTTACCATCATGGAAAGTTGACCTGTAAAGAAAGGATTCGTTGCATTCGTTCCAGCAGAGCTAACAAAGCTTGTTACATCTTTAATGCCAAACTTCTCAGCAAAATCAGTTTCCCACGCTAACGCCTCGACAATTTTTGGATCATTTGCAGTTACTACACCGTTATTATCAACAAATTCACCGCCAAACGACCATCCCCATGTATACAACCAACCTTCACCGAACCATGGAATAAATCCAAATCTTGTATATTTACCATCTTCTTTAATTGTTAATTTTTCAGCTGCAGCTTCTAATTCTTCAATCGTCTTTGGTGGATTTTCAGGATCTAACCCAGCCTCTCTAAAATGTTCCTTGTTATAAAATAATGCCCTGGCAGTTCCGTCATATGGAAGTGCAAGAAGTTCGCCTTCATATGACGCTTCTCCCCATGCCCATGGATAGAACATATCCTCCGTAATTCCGTCCCTTTCTGCTAACTCTCCAACCGGTTCAAGCGCTTCCTTATATTCTGCAATTCCGTATCTACTAGCCAACATGACATCAGGCGGATTTCCTCCTGCTACTGCTGTTACTAGTTTTGAACTTACAGAGTCTCCACCATCTGGAGCAACATATACTGCTTCCACTTCAATATTAGGGTGAGTTTCATTAAATTTCGCTACCGACTCTTTTATTGATTCACCTGATGGACCTGTTTCCCAGTTATGCCAAAATGTAATTTCTACCTTTTCTTCACCACCACTAGATTCACCAGCACTTCCATCGTCACCATCTTTTTCACCACTCGATTGATTACTAGTACAACCCACCGCCGCAAACAATAACACTAGTGAAATAATCATAAGTCTAGATAACTTCCAAAACCCCATCTTCATTACTTTCACCCCTCTTTTTTAAATTTAACTTTTTATAATTAGAAAGTTGGACATTGACTAAAAGCTTACACTTTATCTTTTAATTCTCTAGCAATATCCAACTCTAATTGATGAAGTTTCGTCACCCTTCGTATAAAATGTTGTTCTGTACTAAACTCAGCTTTCAAAAATGAATCAATAAGATCTTTTGCTAACCATGGTCCCACGATTTTTGCCCCAATACACATAACGTTCACATCGTCATGTTCAACAGATTGATGTGCAGAGTGAATATCATGACAAACTGCTGCTCTTATTCCCGCGAACTTATTTGCAGCAATACTAGCCCCAACTCCCGTCCCACAAACCATTAATCCTCTATCAGCCTCTCCATTTTTAACAGAATGACAGACCAGCTTCGTAATATCTGGAAAGTCAACCTCATCAATTGAATAACAGCCATGGTCAATTACTTTGATATCTAGTGATTTCAAATACTCTACTACCTCCGCTTTTAACGGAAATCCAGCATGATCACATCCTAGAGCAATAATCATTTTTCGAAAACTCCTTTCCAGGTTGCTTTTTTATTATTAATAGTATTCACCTATTCCATTTATATGAAAGTCATTTCTATGTTTTTTCATATTTTCACAGTTAGCTATCAGAAAGGATTTCCAACACTATTTGACACGCTTACCAAGAATATATGTAAACGCAATCAACATTTATGCAAGAATATTTTTCCATGATAAGTTATTTTTTTGAAAAAGTTTTCATAATCCTGAAATATATGAAAAGGTTACCATGCATTTTTCTTAAAGGAGGATACAGATGGCTACTATGAAAGATGTCGCAAGATTATCAGGAGCATCAATTTCAACAGTATCAAGAGTGATCAATAAAAGCGGTTATGTAAATAAAGAAACAGAAGATAGAGTTTTAGCAGCTATCAAGAAGCTTAATTATTCTCCCAATCATGCTGCCCGCAGTCTACTAAGTGGAGAAACACAAACAATTGGTTTAATACTGCCTGATATTACAAATCCTTTTTTTCCTGCCATTGCAAGAGCGATTGAAGACACTGCTCAAAAGGACAAATACAATGTGATTTTTTGCAATTCCGATAATGACATTTTAAAGGTGAGTAAACATTTTAAATCTCTAAAGGAAAAGTCTGTTGACGGGATTATCATCGCTGGAGAAATTAAACAAAACCATATTCATGAGTTTATAGAAGATAATCTGCCACTTGTCATGATTGACGTTAATACGGATTCTATTCCAGTAAGTTCTGTAAGAACAGATAACAGATTTGGTGGAAAACTTGCAACAGATCATCTAATTGAACAAGGGTATACAAGGATTGCGCATATCCGCGGCCCGCTAGATAGTTCTTCAGCTGAAGATAGATATAAAGGATTTAAAGATTCACTTGAGCAACACCACATCAATTATGATCCTACATTAATTCAGATTGGAGATTTTCGGATTGAAAGTGGTTATAATGCAATGCTACGATTACTTGCTCTGTCAGATCGGCCTGATGCTGTCTTTGTATCAAATGATTTAATGGCATTAGGTGCGATGGAAGCTGCTTCTGAAGCAAACCTCCATATTCCAACACAAGTTGGAATTATCGGCTATGATGACATCCCTCTAACAAAGGTTGTCAATCCGAAATTGTCAACGATACAGCAGCCAATTTATGAATTAGGGATCCGAGCAACTGAGTTCTTACTCAAAACCATTGGGAAAAATAAAGGGGATAACCACTATTTTACTGAGGTAATGAAACCTTTATTAATAGTTAGAGAAACTACTACTAGAGAAAAGAGGTAAATACATGAGTCAGGTGAATGTTGTAGTCGTGGGAAGTATTAATATTGATTTGGTCATTTCCACCGCACGTCTTCCAAATAAAGGTGAAACACTTATAGGGAAAGAACTTCATCAGATACCGGGTGGAAAAGGGGCCAATCAAGCTGTTGTCGCTAGTCGGCTAGGGGCGAATGTTACGATGATTGGTTGTGTTGGTGATGATCAATATGGGAAAGACCTTTTGGAAGTATTAAAAAAGGAGAAGATTGGAACAGAGTTTGTTACGGTTTTACCAAATGTTCATACTGGCATTGCACTGATTACGGTTGATCAGCAAGGTGATAATACAATCGTCATTTCTCAAGGCGCAAACCAACACCTTACCCCACTTTGTATCCAAAAAGCAGAAAAGTTCATTAAACACGCACAAGTACTATTAGTACAACTCGAAATTCCTCTTGATACAGTAATCGAAACTATTAACCTTGCAAAGAAACACAATATACCAGTCATCCTAAACCCTGCTCCTGCAAGAAAGCTACCTGATACTCTGTTAAAACAGGTTGATGTTTTTACACCGAATGAAACGGAAGCGAATATCATTGCAGGCTCGAATCAGGGATCAACCAAAGACCTTATCCATTCTTTGGAGGAGAAAGGAATTAAACATGTTGTTATTACGTTAGGCGAAAATGGCGTAATGTATAATAGCGTAAATGGCATTATCCAATTGGATGCTTTCAAGGTTGATGTAGTTGATACAACTGCTGCTGGCGATGCCTTTAACGCAGCTCTTGGTGTGTCGATCGCGGAGGGACGTTCACTCGATGATGCAATCCATTTCGCCCAGAAGGTTGCGGCGCTTTCCGTAACCAAGTACGGTGCACAGCCTTCTTTGCCGTTCAGAACTCAAGTAGATGAACACATATTTGACCATTGATAGCCTTGTCATTTAGACAAATACTTATCCAATATTATTGCGAAAAAGAGGCATAACAAGCTTACATTACAAGTTGTGCCTCAAAAAACAAGAGCCATATAGGCTTAATATTTACTGCTCTTTCCACATCTAAGGCATTTTCCGTCGTAATAGCTGTATCTGTGTCTTTTAAAGAAACAGATGATGGATTTAATTCTCAAAACCGTGCAACCCCTTTTGATGAAAAATCCTGGCAGTCCAGCCATCATAGGTTGTCCCCCGTAGACCCGTGACTTTGCGTCCCTACCTTTCAATAGGTTTGCCATTATCAGATTACAATTTATTGTTAATTTATCTAATTTTACCATTTTTACAACTATTCCGAAAGCATAAAATAGGAAAAAAGACCTCAATAACGAATGGACGCCTTTTGAAATATTAAATCCATTTTCATGAGCAAATGCACGACACCGTTCATTTCGACCGTTTTGACAACTGTCCTTTTACAACTATTCCGAAAGCGCAAAATAAAAAAAAGACTTCTATAACGAATAGAAGCCTTACTGAAATATTCGTACCAAAAATCCATTTTCATCAACATTCGGAATGAAGAAGTGGACTCCATAGTTCATTGCGACCGTTGTGGCAACAGTCCATATGACCAAACTCACCATCATCCAGCCTGTGACTAGCTTTCGACTTGATCCAAAGCTCATTCCCATAAACGCTGAAATATGAGAACCAACAAGTAACGGACCGAAAATCGTCAATCCTGGTAACCCGTATTTATCAAAAATCACTTTTGCACGTTTTGCTTTTTTCGAATCCTGCTCTTCATCCGCAGCTGCAACTTCAACTACTTCTGCCCCATCTGGTTGGGCCACAGCCATTTTTTTCGCTTTGCGTGATCTCATCACTGCTTTTACCTTATCAACAAACACAATCAACAAAATCACCGTCAACGCATTCCCCAAAAACGCTAACAGCGCAACTGGAATAGGAGACAACCCTCCAATAATCGCAAGCGGTACCACTGTAATCAACTCAAACAATGGAATTGCTGCCAACAAAAACACTAGTAAATATGATACAAACATGTCCCACTCCCCTTTTTCACATACCCAAAATAATAATACAACTTTATTACCATACCATAAAATCCCTTTTGATGCACAGGGACGGTTCTCGCGCTTCACTTTCAGTGAAGCACGAGAACCGTCCATTTTTTCAGTAAGAAGTTGAGCCTCTAAAACAAACAGACTAGATATATGTAAACCCCCGATTTCACACTAGTGTCATGCCCCAAACCGCGCATTTCTTCTTATTATCTTGGAAAGAAACAATTTCTTTATCACCAAACAATAATTAGGCTCATATCATGCTTATACCCAAAAAAGGAGGCTCATATCACGTATGTCTTCACCCATTGATTACACTTCACCGTCCACTCAATTCTTTTTTGATGTAAATAAAAGTAACTTGTTTAAAAAGGATAATCAAAACCTTATCAATGTGTTAGGGAAGAAACAATTGAATACTCTTGAGAATGTCTCACTTCTTGATATTCTTCTGAGTACCAATAATATTGTTGAACCACACTATCACCAAAACGCTGCTGAATTGGTTTATTGTATTTCAGGAGCTGCCATTGTATCGATATTGAATCCATTCACAAAGCAATTGCAAAATTATCCTATTACACCTGGTCAAGTAGCAAATGTGCCAAAGGGATGGTGGCATTATGAAATAGCTACCGTTGATCGTACGCACCTTTTAGCCATTTTCGATGCACCAAATCCTGAAGTAATTTTAGGATCTGACATCTTAAAATTCACCCCTGCATCTATCATGGCCCATACTTATTGTCTTGATGAAAACCACTGGAAACACCTAACTGCTTCAATAAAGCCAAGTACGTATATAGGACCCTATCAGGATTGCACTCAAGCTGCTCAACATCAACACAATTACAGACATTCAAACCATTACTACTATTTACACCAACGAAATCAACCATACCAGCATTATCATTACTTTCCTCACACATAGATGACAGCAAAAGTCACAGTACTTAGTTTTTCGGACATTTTGAGAGGAAGGACGAGTCAACGTGTCCAAATGATAGAGTGATTCTGACAAATTGGATGGATGGGCAGTGAAATGTGTCCGAATGAACTAGTGATTCTGACAAATTTGATGGATGAGCAGTAAAAAGTGTCCGAATGAACTAGGGATTCTGACAAATTGTTTGGATGGGCAGTGAAATGTGTCCGAATGACCTAGGGATTCTGACAAATTGGTTGGATGGGCAGTGAAAAGTGTCCGAATGAACTAGGGATTCTGACAAATTTGATGGATAGGCAGTGAAATGTGTCCGTATGACCTAGGGATTCTGACAAATTTGACGGATGAGCAATGAAAAGTGTCCGAATGAACTAGTGATTCTGACAAATTGGATGGATGAGTAGTGAAAAGTGTCCGAATGAACTAGTGATTCTGACAAATTGGTTGGATGGGCAGTGAAATGTGTCCGAATGACCTAGTGATTCTGACAAATTGGATGGATGAGTAGTGAAATGTGTCCGAATGACCTAGTGATTCTGACAAATTGGATGGATGAGTAGTGAAATGTGTCCGAATGACCTAGTGATTCTGACAAATTTGAAGCATGGGCAGTGAAAAGTGTCCGAATGAGCTACTGATTCTGACAAATTGGATGGATGAGCAATGAAAAGTGTCCGAATGAGGAGGTGATTCGGACATTTTGAGAGGAAGGCCGGCTAGTAACAGTACTAGTACGTTTTTTGACTATACAAGGAGCAACACAAATAGAGGCGCTTCCTCCCATGGTAATGGCGCCTCTATTTGCGTTGTTTTTTGTAATGGTGAATTTTTTAGAATGTTGAATCCTATTCTATTGTGAAATCGTAATACTATTATTAAGAAATATGGGAGATGGGACTTATGAAACTCAATCGAAAAAAGTATTGGATTCTTGTGCCTCCATTTGCACTAGCAGCACTAACTTTGCTCTTTTATCTCCCCGACGACAAAAAGTTTTACTCTATACTTGTGATCCTATTATTTTGGCTTGTCTATTATGGTTGGGAGCACTTTGAGAAAAAATAATGCAATGGAGTTGGTTCTTTGTGCCTCACTTTCGCAAAGCACAGGAGCCGTCCTTTTTCATAAAGAAACGGAGCCCATGAGGCTCCGTTTCTTATTTACGCTTGTTTGATTTGTTCTTCTTTGGACTATCTTGTTGAAATGCTGATTCTGTTTCATGGTCATTTTGCATTTGCTCGATGCTTGAGTTTTGGATTCCTTTCTTCGCCATCACTTCCACCACCTTGTCAAAAATCGTTAAAACATCATTTCATAGTGTTTCTCAGATTTTATAACTCATTCATGGAACTGGCGTGAAAGGGAAAATAGCTTGTCCGATTGATTTTTCGCTTTAGCAAGAGTGAAATTAATTCGCACCTGCATTTTTAAAAGGGAACACATTCCTTTTACTATCAAGTTGTATATTGCGACGTTCCATTTCTGCTTGTAACAAATAAATAAATTCCTTGTTTAAGTTAAGTAAATTTGCTTTTTCATACGCATTTAGCAGAGCTTCATCACTTAATTTCTTCAATTGACAACCACCCTTAAACTAAACAGCCGGTTGCACTAGTAGCTCAAGATTATTCAAGTGCCCAGATACAAATAATCCTTCATCGCTTCTGTATTTTTTATATTATTATAACTCATTTGTCAAAAATTAGTACGGGAATTTGAGGCAAAGGGACGGTTCTTGTGCTTCACACTCACTACGTGAGTGAAGCACAAGAACCGTCCCCGCGCACCAAAACGTGCATTATTATGTGATTGGTTGTAGTTTACGACCTGCTATTTTGACAGTATTTTTTCCACTTTCTTTCGCATTGTACAATGCTCGGTCCGCCCTTTGTAATAAATCGTGGTATCCTTCTCCTTCTTTTAACAGGGCAATTCCAATGCTAGAAGAGGTAAAAAAGCTATGTTCTCCAATAATCCAAGGAGTTTGTAGACACTCTACTATTCGTTTTGCCATCATATATGGATCATTAGTATTATGTATAACGGGCAGGAGAATGACAAATTCATCTCCTCCAAGCCGTGCAAGCAGATCTGATTTTCGTATGCAGCTTTCTACCCTTTTTGTAAATTGCTTTAGTAGCTGGTCGCCTATATCATGCCCTAAATTATCGTTTATTTGTTTAAAGTTATCGATGTCCATATAGATAATGGCCATACTATGATTACATTGATTTGCTTCTTTTATCGCCTTAGACATATTTTCAAAAAGTAATCTGCGGTTAGGTACTCCGGTAAGAGGGTCATAATAGGCAAGTTCTATTAGCATCTGTTCATTTCTCTTTTTTTCAGTAATATCTCTTGCCGTCACGATAAAATATTCAGGTTCTCCATTTTGTCCAATAAAAGGCTGAGCAAAAGATTCCAACCATATCCACGAACCATCTTTATGTTGTATTTGCACTTCGAGTGGTGTACTTATAAGATCATGATTTGTTGGATCTGATAATCGTGCTTCAATAATTTCTTTAGATTTTGGATGGATATCTTCAAAAACATGCCTTCCAACGAATTCTACAGGTTGATAACCGAGTACCTTTTTATGTGAAGGAGAGGCATAACGGATGAAGCCATTATGATCAAACTCTTGAATCAAATCATTTGAATTTTCCGTGATAATCCGATACTTCGTTTCCCGTTCTTGTATCTGTTTTGTTGTTTGCTGTAATTTTTTATAATAGTACTTTGACTCATCATACTTTTTTCCGGCCCACCAAATGGGAAAGACGAAAATAAGTGAATAGATATATTCATAAACTGGGATATACCCAAGGGTAAGATAATCATTCACCTTAAAAATCGTCGTTGAAGTTAAAAATAATGACATACAAACAATTCGTCCCGTATACCTCACTGTCAAGCTCCTCATTACACGTTACCACTTACCATAATTTCCTATTACAGGGTAACTCTTCTAATACGCACCCTAAAGTATACCCAGAAATCCCCCTTCCTTTCTACCACCAAAAAATTCCAAAAAGTATAGGGACGGTTCTTGTGCTTCACACTCACTGCGTGAGTGAAGCACAAGAACCGTCCCCTCGCTTTTTAGTCAACTAATATTTTAAAAACTACCGGTTTCTCACTTTGTACATTTTGTGTATTGATGATTAGTGCTTCTTCTGTTCGTTCCCATGCTGGTTCTTCCTCAAATCCTAATATAGAAACATCTTTAATGATTCCATGAAAATGAGGGAGCTTTGATGCATTTTTTTCTGCAAGTGATTTCATTTCGATTCGTCCATTTTCCGGATAGCTCAATACAGTGGCGTAAAGGTATGATCCATTAACGGTGAAACGAATATCTTCAGATGTAAATACTTTTGACTTGCTATCGGTGAACTGCCCTTCTTCAATCTTTGTTGGACCTTCTCCAGCTATTCGCCACACATTACTATTATATATCGCTTCACCATTCACCTTTAACCATTCGCCAATTTCTAATAAAATTTGTTTATCTTCTTCAGGAATCGTTCCATCAGACTTTGGTCCAACGTTTAGTAATAAATTTCCATTTTTACTAACGATATCAACAAGATCACAAATGATTTCATTTGCTTTTTTATATTCATTATTTTCGGTATAACACCATGAATTTTTCGCAACAGCTGTATCTGTCTGCCAATAATAAGGTTTTTGTTCTGAAAACTGACCACGTTCAATATCAACCACGGCGGTACCAAACATGAATGCATCATGCTTATAGTTAATTGCTACGTCAATTCCCCATTCTTCTGCACGGTTATAATAATAAGCCGCAAACTTTTTCAAGTATGGCTTCACAGCACTATGATGAATCCACCAGTCAAAATAGACAATTTTCGGACGATAACGATCGACGATCTCACAAGTACGTAGCAGCCAATCCTCTAAAAACTCATCTGATGGATTTGGGCTAAATAAATCTTGATGATCTGGTTCTGGCATGGCCGGCCAGTAGAAATCACCACGAACGAGTGGTTCCTTAATATCACTGTCAAATTCCTTTCCATGCCCCATAAAGAACCAGTGCTCCACACGGTGAGTTGATGCACAAAGCTCAAGTCCTCGTTTTTCAACAGCAGCACCTAATTCTCCTACAACATCTCGCTTTGGACCCATTTCATAGGCGTTAAAATGGGAAAGGTCACTTTTATACATTTGAAATCCATCATGATGCTCTGCAACGGCCATAACATACTTTGCACCTGCATCCTGAAAAAGCTGCGCCCATTCGTCAGCATCAAATTTTTCTGCCTTAAACATCGGGATAAAATCCTTATACCCAAACTCGCGATGTTCTCCATACGTCTTAATATGGTGCTCATATTCCTTCGAGCCCTGGATATACATATTTCTTGAATACCACTCACTTCCAAAAGCAGGAACAGAGTAGACACCCCAATGGATAAAGATACCGAACTTTGCATTTCGAAACCAATCAGGTACAGTAAATTGTGAAAGTGACTCCCAGTTGTCCTTATATTTTCCCTCTTCTATTACTCTATCAATCTCAGCTACATAGTTTTCTCTATCCATAAAAAATTCCTCCTATTAATAGTAGTAAAAGACCTAGCATAGATTTACTTACCAATAACACCCTTTTTTAAGATCACATTTGCATATAACGCGCTTTCTCCTGTCGCAACAATGGCATAAGCAGTTTTTGCCCTTTCATAAAAGTCGAAACGCTCTACCATTTCAATAGAAACTGGTGAGTCGGAATGCTTTGTTAGTAATTCCCGATATTCCTCCCAAATCACTGGTTTTACATCGTCTCCTGGTACAACAGCCATCAATGCAACAGGCTGCTCAACATATGTATCCAATGGGAATAGCGTTAAGATTGCATCAAGTAGCGCAGTCGTTCCATGACCATCACAACGGACAAGTCTTTGAGCATGACTTTTTGCAGGAAAATTTCCATCTGCGATGACAATTTCATCTCCATGACCCATTTCCATTAAAACCTTGACTAATTCTGGTGAAAGAATCTGTGGTATTCCTTTTAACATCGTTCATTTCTCCTTTGTTTATCGTTTTTCTTAATTTAAGTTACGTAAAGATAATTCTTCTCTATATTGCCCTGGGGTTTTCCCTGTATATTTTCGGAAGACTTTATAAAACGTTCTTCGATTGTCATACCCGACGCATTTACCAATCTTCTCAAGCGATAAATCGTTCATTTCCTTCAGCATTTCCTCTGCCTTTTCCACTCGTAATTGATTTAAGTAATGCACAAACGTTGTTCCTGTTTCTTTTCTAAAAGTCTGGCCAATATAGACTGGATGCATATTTACATATTCACCCGCATCTGTTAACGAAATATCATTCATATAATTGGCTTTCATGTAATCTATGAGAATTTTTATATTCTCATTTAAATGTTGAGGTTGTTCATTGGTAGGATGTATATCAAGCTTTTTCTCATCGGTCATGGTAACTGAGATTTTCTTCAACAACGAAAATAGTTCCTGTTCATTAATCGGCTTTAATAAATAATCAACAACTTGAAGTTGAATGGCTTGCCGCGCATATTCAAATACGTCATAGCCAGTGAGAATGATAAATCGTTCTACCTGTCTTTTTTTTGCTTCGCGGATAAATTCCAATCCACTCATTTCAGGCATCTGAATATCCGTTATCACCAAATCTGGTTGGAAGTACTCTATCATTTCTAACGCTTCAATTCCATCGTTTGCTGTTACAATTTTGGTAAAAGCTGTTTTCGAATCTACTACCATACCTTTTATGCCCTGGAGAATGATAGGTTCGTCATCCACAATCATCAATTTCAACATCGTGACTCTCCTTTTGGTATAGTTTGAGTGTGCAGCTTGTTCCGTCATTTGTATTACTTTCAATCCAAAGCTTTGAATCGTTAAGATAATAGGCATGAATTCGTTCATTTACATTTACTAAGCCAATACCTGTTCGTTGCTCTTCACCGTTCTCTATTTCACTATTTTTTGAAAGAATACTTTGAACAAAAGCCAATCGTTTTTCTGGTATTCCAATCCCATTGTCTTCCACTTCAATGATTGTGCAAGCAGATTCCACCCTGATAATAATAGAAATTTTTTTAGAGCCCCGCTTCTTCGCCAATCCATGTAAGAGGCTATTCTCAACCAATGGCTGTAAAATAAATCGCGGGCATGGTAGTGACATCGCAGTCTCGTCAATTTGAAATTCGACCTCTAAATCGCTCATTCTAATTTGATGAATGCCAATATACGATCTTACATGCTCAAGTTCTTCTTGAAGCGTCGTATCACTATTGTTAGAAAGACTGTATCGAAGCAACCTACCAAGGGAATATGCCATGTCAGCTAATGTTTTATTACCATCACCCCTAGCAAGCATCCTCATCGTTTCCAGCGTATTATAGAGAAAATGAGGGTGAATCTGGGCTTGAAGCATCTTGAAGTTAGCCTCATTTTTTAGTCTTTCTACCCTTTTGACGTGATTAACCAATTCATTAATCCGGGTAATCATCGTATTATAATTTGAAATAAGATATCCGATTTCGTCATTTCCTGCCTTGCCTGAATAAAAATGCAAACCGTCTTTTTTCATATGCCGCGATAATAGCACAATTCGTTTTGTCATAAATGAAACAATTAAATAGTAGAGAATCGTAAGCAGGACTAACGTGGCAATTCCTCCAACTATCCATACATACTGTTTTTGATAAATGGAAAAGATCGAATCTTTCTTATTCACTTCAACCACAGTCAAGCCGATTTTAGGCAATTTTGTCGTATTGATAAAGAATTGACCGTTTTTAAAAGAAAAGTATTTAGTTTGATTCTCTACAACTATCTTCTGAACTTCTTCAATTTGCTTTTTTCCTAGATTTCCAGAATGGTAGACTACACTTTTATTTTCCTGTTGTAGTAATAATAAGTCTCCTTCTGGATGGATCGTTTTAATCGCATCGATAAACTCAAGCATGATGCTGGTTGAAACGCGGATTTCGATCATGCCAAGTTCCTTCGAATAAGAATCGCTAAAAATTTTATGATAATACACTAACGACGATGGTTGTAATCCTGTTTCTGTGAGTTTCCAAACGCCGCTAGTTGGACCTAGTGCACTTACCTCTTCAATTCTTACATTCTTGTTAATATCCTCATAATTCTTAAACCCTGGTAACGTGACTAAGCGATTCTCTCCCTTCGGAAAAATCGTGATTTCCTCTACCATCGGTTCTGCCAGATAAGAAAATGAAAAAGCGGTTCGGATTTCTTTTAAATAGTTGTATATCAAATCACTATCATTTGTATATTCACCACGAAGAAATGAGAGTAGTGTCGCATTGTTTTGATAAATTGAGTAAAGAGATTCAACCTTACTAAGCTTAGCATCTAGATTACTTGCTAGCTGCTCTATGTTTTGCTGATTTGCTAATTGATATTGAGTTACGAGCTTGTCATAAATTTGAATGTACATTAAATAAGCAAAAGTCAAAAAAGGCACGACGATTAGCAAAAAATACCCTAAGATTAACTTCTTGCTGATTCGCATATTTACTACCTTTTCTACTAGTTTCTTTACTCGAATTTTCAAGTCAGCTCACATCTCTTCGAAGGTAATTAAAACGTTTTCATTTAAGAAAAGCGCAAGGCGCCCGTAAGCGTCGAAATGCATAAGACAAGACGACTAGAAGGTCCGCTCTTTGTGTTCAAATGTAGTAGTTTCTTACCTATCTAAAGGTAAACACACGGAACTCATACGGGTCCCGTATGAGTCCAAGTGTATTATTCTCACATTATTCTGTCAACTCTTCATATTTTTGTTTATAATCACCGTATAAGGAGTTCGCCCAATCCTCTAAATCCTTCATCCCGATACTCTCAGCCTTTTCTATTAACTCATCATAGGCTTGAATCGCTGCTTCCTCAGATTCGGCTAAGTAAACCTTTGTAATTTCTGTTTTAACCATCTCATCAATATTGTTCCTAATGATAGCTTCTGGGGAATCAACACCTGGTGTAATCATACCGATAGCTGGGTTAAATTCAATGATTTTTGAATAGTGTTCACCTTGGCGAGTTGTTTCCGAACCATCTTTATACGAGCTAAGTGCCATGCCGACTCCCGATTCTGTTGGAACTCCCCACCAATACACACCTTTTTCCTTCAAGACCTCAACATCATTCACATCATACGTAAATTCAGGATAACCTGCTTCATTCCAAGTCCAGTCTTTCCCTTCAACACCCCACTGAGCCAATTTCCAACCTTCTTCTGAAAATAGGTACTCGATGAATTTAACAGTAGCTTCAACATTCTTGTTATCTTTTGTAACATACATTCCAAGTCCACCAACACCAGTACTATATACTTTTGCATCTGGACTTAATGGTTCTGCTAATTGTACAAAGCTAAAATCTTTGCCCTGCTGTTTTGCTGATGCATTTAGGCGGTCTGCCCCTGAATATGTCCAAGTGTACGCAAAACCTTTTTCAGCTAACACCATCTCTTCTGTTTGCCCTTCATTGGTATATGCAAAGTTTTCGGACGTAACATAACCATTAAGATAAAGACTGTTCATATACAACATCGATTCCTTCACACTCGGTTGTCTTAAATAATGAACAAGCTTTCCATCTTGATCCGCAAACCCACCACTTGCACCAAACTGTGCATCAAAAAACTGTCGAGTCCAGAAAGGGTTCAAAATCAATGGAGTCATATCAGGATACTGTTGTTTTACTGTTTCAAACACATTATTTAAATCTTCTAGTGATTTCATTTCTGGGTTTCCAATCTCTTCAAGAATGTCCTTACGCATTGCAAGACCTGGAACCATCATATGTGCATATGGATTCTCTTTCCATTCCTTTTCTGTTGAAAAGTCATTACGAATCGCATAATAGTTTCCATCCTCAACCGTGTTCACGAATTCCATGATTGGATCAAATTTCATGTCTGGCGCGTATTTTGGAAAAATTTCATTATACGGAAGACTTAAATTCGCATCTGACATTAATTGAAAGTTAAAAGAGAGCACAATATCAGGAAGATCCCCAGAAGCTACCATTAACGCTAATTGCTGAGAATCAGTTGCCACTGTAATCTTTGGTTTTACGCCTGTTGCTTCTGTAATTAACTCAGGGATTTCTCCTGTCCACTCTTGAAACGGGTACCAAGTAGCATCAACAAACATCGTCAGTTCTACAGGTTCATCGGTTGAACCTCCCTCTTTAGCTGGTTCATCCGTCTTCGCCGCCTCTTCGCTGCTGTTGTTAGAGCATCCTGCTAGAATACTTCCAATAAGTGCAACAATTGCCAATAGCGTGATAAATAATCTACTATTCTTTTTCATTTGATTCCCCCCACTTTTCATTTTATTTTATCATCTCAAGCTTTTACTAGAGATTGTAGAGCCAATATTTATCCTTTTACAGACCCAAGCATCATACCTTTTACAAAATACTTTTGAAGAAACGGATACACGCATAAAATAGGTACAATTGATACAACCATGGCTGTTGCCTGAACGGAGAATGGAGTCACAGTTGCCTTAGACATCGAAGCTAGCGACTGGGAATCCCCCGCTGGCATTTGCGACTGATTAATCACCTGCATCATTCGGTATGTCAATGTTCGCAGTTCCTCGCTTTGGACGAAGTATGCTGAGTCAAGCCACGAATTCCACTGACCAGAGCCCATGAATAAACTCATTGTAGCCATAAGTGGCAGCGAGATTGGTAGAATGATTTTTAAAAGAATTCGAAATTCACCTGCCCCATCCATTCGTGCGGACTCTGCAAGTTCGTCAGGAATTTCTCTAAAAAAGGAAATGGCAATTAATAAGAAGAAAATGTTTAGCATACTAGGAATGACGTACACTCCAAATGTATTAATGAGACCAAGACTCCTAAGAATCACATAATATGCAATCAAACCACCTGAAAAATTCATCGCCACAATGACAACAATGAAATAAAACTTTCTGAACATCAAATCACGCTTAGCCAGTCCGTATGCAACCATACTTGTAAATAGTACCCCAAGCAATGTTCCGATAATCGTTCGTAAGAAAGTGACAACAAAAGCATTGAGCCATTTTGTATCTTCAAAAAAGTAAATATAATTATCAAGGGTAAATGCTCTAGGCCACAAATACATCCCACCTATCGCCGTATCTGCACCATCGTTTAATGTAATGATAAGGATATAGTAAAAGGGATATAACGTAACAAAGACGATGATTAGTAAAATAATCGTAATAAAGCTATCCAGAATCCAGTCTTCTAACGTTTTCTTTCTACGCACATGTTTTCACCTACCTCATCTTTCCATATTCTTTAAAACAATCCAGTTCCTGCCACCTTTTTCGCAATGTAGTTGCTTGTGAAAATTAATGTGACGGATATGACAGATTGCATTAAATCAATTGCAGTTGCAAATGAAAACCTGCCCTGCGCCAATCCAACCTTGAAAGCATATGTTTGGATAATTTGTGATGTATCATTGTTAAGGGAATTTCCAAGTAACATCGTTTGTTCAAAGTTTGACCCTACCAAACCGCCTCCAAGCATATTTCCAATCGATAGGATAAGAACGACCACACTTGCTCCTTTAATTCCTGGCAAGGTGACATGGACAATCTTCTTGATTCTTCCGGCACCATCCATCTCAGCAGCCTCGTACAATGAAGGATCAATCCCAGCTAGTGCAGCAAGGAAAATAATTGTCCACCATCCAGCTTCTTTCCAAATGGCCGTCATGACAGCCAATCCCCAAAAAGAATCTGAATTCGTTAACACATCCCATGGTTCATCAATGATATGGAGCGATAAGAGCAAATCGTTAAAAATTCCATAACCTGTCGAAAAGAAAGCGTATGCAATTCCTGTTACAACTACCCATGAAATAAAATGGGGTAAGTAACTCGCTGTCTGAACAAATCTCTTAAAAAACTCATGCTTCACCTCATTCAGCATGATTGCAAAAATGATTGGAATCGGAAAAGTGAATATGACCTTTAAGATACTAATGACGAGCGTGTTTCGTACAAGCGTCGGAAAATTATAATCATTGAACAATGTTTTAAAATGATAAAACCCCACCCACGAGCTTGTAAAGATTCCTTCAATACCAGTAGAAATTTTATATTCCTTAAAAGCGATAATAATCCCGAACATTGGAGAATAGCTGAAGATCAGCAAAAATAACATCCCTAATCCTACTAAAATGTGAAAGGGCAATTGTTTTTGAAAACGCTTTACTAATTGTCCGGATTGCTCCTTTTCTTCATAAACGGGATTACCAGTTTGAAAACGCTTTAACTTAGGGCCACTTCCCATGACACTCACCTCCCTTTAGCAGATATAACTTGTATATCTAAATTATATAAGGGTATAACCGCCTAGGAACACGGTCCATTTTCAATAAAATTGTGTCCTTTTTTAAGAAAGCAAGGGGACGGTTCTCATGCCTCACTTGAAGTGAGGCACGAGAACCGTCCCCTTTGCTTGTGCTTGTTTAAAGAAGCTTCAACTCAAATGTCAGGTCAAACGGTGTCATCACATTAATGGACAGATGCTTGCATCCTGGTGTGTGGAAATCCTCTCGCAATGTATCAAGCCAGTGCTCGTAAGCTCCGGGTGAAATGGCGATTGCATCTTCACCTACCGAATACACTGCTTCTCCTTCTATAAGGAAGTATTGCTGATTTTTCCCTTCTTTCACATGCTCGCCTGAAATCGTTCCTTCTCCACCAAAAATAAACGTGATTTGGGTAAACACTTCTTCTAGATTGTCCGATTTGATATGAAGCTTCCAAGAATCCTCTGTTGGTGTGATATCGATTGTCAGTTCATGCTTTTGCAAGTGTGTCATGTTGCGATGCTGATGTGGTAAGAGGTACCACGGGTTGCGATCTTTTTCTAGTTGCTCAAGACTTTCTAGGTGCTGCGCTGGGATTGGACCGTTGTACCCTTTTTCAAGCACGGTCTTTAATTGATAGCCATCATTTTTTTCCTCAAATTGGTCGAAAAAGACCACACCTGGTGAAAACGTCGTTGACAATTTTACCCCTAACAGCCTAACATCCCCATGTCGTAGCGAAAAAAAGGATGGTGTATTTGACATGATTGTCGCACTCACATCATTTTTACGATAACGAACAACTGGTGAACCAAATGCTGTATGCGGTGCGCTGTGTTGGATTTTGTGAGTGTATCCTTTTGCTTCGAGCTGTTTTAAGTACTCGTCACGCGGGTGGCGTTTGTTAATCATTTTTTCATAATGCTCTGGAATGGCTTGGCGCTCTAAGTTATCCTGCTTTAAAAAATCGTTCAGTAGATAACCAATTACGGCGTTGTTATCGACACTGCCTGGCTCTTTCATCTGCTCTGCTGCAAGGTCCGCCATATGCGCGAACAATGGATTTCGGTCGTGAGCAGCCATCAAGCGATAGATTAAATAGTAGTTTGATAGATCTGATTGTGTCCCAAAGTCTTGACGACCTGAATAGTCGGTAACCACTTCTCCCGATGGATGCACAAGGTATTGCATCAATTCTAAATTTTTTCTGACACCATCAAGCAGCTCTGGGCGATTGATATTGGTGGCCAGGTAGTACAGCATCTTGTTGTTGACGGCATTGTAGATTCCATTACTGCGCTCGGTCCATTCACCATCGTCGGTATAATCCATGCCCTCGGCAAGCCACTCGTCAATTCTGTTGAGGAGCGCTTCTTCCTGAAAAATTTTATATAAAAATGATAGCGCTGCCGAAATAACCCAACGGTGATTCGGAGTATGACAGCCGCCTGTTGTTAACGCTGGAATGGTGCGCTTTAGGAACAGCTTAATGTTGGACGTGAGCTGTTGTAGGTTTTGTGATTTATTTTGGCTTAAAGCCAGATAAAGCTGTGACAAGCCAACCACGAGAAAGCCAGTATCAGGTGGCGAATGAAAATTCGTTGACCCCAACGAAATTGTCCCATCTAAATGCTGCTTGCGTAGCATATATTCAGACGCCTTTTCTAATCTAGAAATCAAGTCTTTATTTTGATAGAAAGGTGAATCTGGATTCAGGGCAGACGCCACCCAAGCCGCCATCACCCTCGGCGTATTGCCATGACTTGGCAACGCAACCCCTGCAATCGGATCAATAATGCCACCATAGTATTTATGTGACGGATTCAGCTCCTGATGATCCAGCATCCTCTTCGTAAACGCTTCATTCACCGCTAGTATTTTCTCGTACATTCTTATCCCTCCATTAACTTAAACTACTTCGCTTACTACTAATCATAGAGAGAAATTGTCCTATGCTCAATGACAAAATTTCGCCTTTTGGGGTTGGTGAGGCACCGGGACGGTTCTCGTGCTTCGTTTTGATATTGGGTGAGGCACGGGGACGGTTCTCCCGCTTCATTCTCATGGTGTGGGTGAGGCACGATGAGGCACGGGGACGGTTCTCGTGCTTCATTTTGATATTGGGTGAGGCACGAGAACCGTCCTGCGCTTTACTTGTAGACTAGTAAAATATCTACCTAGAGGGAAAGTGGAGATATTTATAATGGGGAAAAGGTGGTAGGGTCGGTTGTTTGAGTTAAGTGGAGGGGATTTTCGTAGATTATTATTACAATGATCAGGTTGTTGCTTTTTGTTGAGGGCCGTACTCAAGATCGTATGTTGCTGAAGTTCCAGACATTACTTGCTTCATATACTCGATGAGGCACACTTTGCACCAAATTTCTGCTCAAATTTCACTTCATAAATCCGATGAAGCATACTTCGTTCCAATATTTCGCTCAAACTTTACTTCATAAGCCCGATGAAGCATACTTTGTTCCAATTTTCCTCTAAAACTTTACTTCATAAACCTGATGAAACATACTTCGGACCAAATTTCCTCATAAACTTTACTTCATAAACCCGATGAAGAATACTTTGTTCCAATATTTCGCTCAAACTTTACTTCATATCCCCGATGAAGCATACTTTCCACCAATTCTCCGCTCAAACTTTACTTCATAAGCCCGATGAAACATACTTTCCACCAATTCTCCGCTCAAACTTTACTTCATAAGCCCGATGAAGCATACTTTGCATTAATTATCCTTTCAAACTTTTCTTCATAAACCCAATGAAGCATACTTTCCACCGTTTTTCCGCTCAAACTTTACTTCATAAGCCCGATGAAGCATACTTTGTTCCAATTTTCTGCTCAAACTTTACTTCATAAGCCCGATGAAGCATACTTTCCACCAATTCTCCGCTCAAACTTTACTTCATAAGCCCGATGAAACATACTTTCCACTAATTCTCAGCTCAAACTTTACTTCATAAGCCCGATGAAACATACTTTCCACCAACTTTCCTCATAACCTTTTCTTCATAAGCCCGATGAAACATACTTTCCACCAATTTTCCGCTCAAACTTTACTTCATAAGCCCGATGAAGCATACTTTCCACCAATTCTCCGCTCAAACTTTACTTCATAAACCCGATGAAGGTAGTTTGTTTGCTTAAATTCCTGTCATTAATAAAGACGGTTCTTGCGCTTCATCTCACGAAGTGAGTGAAGCACAAGAACCGTCCCCGTGCATCACAAGAACCACGCCTGTCCCGTGCCTCACACGTAGCTAGCTTCTCGTTTCAGTTTGTTTTTGTATGAGTAGGTTGACAGGATGACTCCGAATTCGTATAGGACGACGAGTGGGACGAGTACGATGAGTTGGCTCATGAAGTCTGGTGGTGTGATGAGTGCTGAAATGAGTCCCAGTAGAATGTAGGAGTATTTTCGCGATTGTTTTAGCTTATCAGGTGACACAACGCCGAGTGATGTTAGAAACACCATAACCATCGGAATTTCAAATAGTAATCCGAGGGACAGTGTTGAGATGAGCATAAAGGAAAAATACTCGCGAGCCGTAACCATCATTTCAAATGAACTTGCACCTATCCTCATTAAAAAATCAAATAGTATTTGAAATACGACAAAATAGCCAAAAGCAATTCCGGTAACAAAACTAATGAGAATGAACGGAATGAATGACAACGCAATTTTACTTTCTGTTGGCGCTAGCGCTGGTTTAATAAATTTCCATAGTTGAAAGCCAAAAAACGGGGCTGTTAATCCAAGCCCAAGGGCACCGCCGACTCCTGTATAAAAACGCACGACATCGAGCGGCCCCAATAGAACAACCTTATATTCATTTGTTAACAACGGTAGAATCTTCGGCATGTAATACAAAATGCCGACAAATGTTATCACGAAAAACACACTCGATTTTATAACCACTTTTCGCAGCTCGGTGAGATGCTCTACCGTTGTTTCTTCCGCTTTAGATTTCATTTCTGTCTGGAGATCATCTGCCATGACACCATCTCCTTTTATCTCAAAAACTCTTGTTAAAATCGATTGCCAACTGAAGACAGCCCCCTAGTTGGCACTTTTTCACCTATCCAACAGGTCACCTTAAAAATCCGGTAGTCCCTTGCAAATCCGGCTTTTTTCATAAGGCTCTTCTACGTCATTCATAACTCAAGAATCCTGCAACTGCTTCACTTCTTCTCTCGCAATCGCATTTCGATTTTTCCAACGAGCCCTACTTCCTCACTCATATCTCAAGAATCTGCAACTGCTTCACATCTTTCCTCACAATTGCATTTCGATTTTTCCAACGAACCCTACTTCCTCACTCATAACATCAAGAATCCTGCAACTGCTTCACTTCTTCTCTCGCAATTCCATTTCGGTTCTTTTCTACAATCTCATCTTCATCACTCATAATCGTATTTGCTGTTCGTTTGAACTCAGATAATGTTTTTCCAAAGGCTGACCCGATTTCAGGTAGCTTTTTCGGTCCAAAAATAATTAATGTAATCACTAATAAAATGATTAATCCTGGCACTCCAATGTTAGATAACATGTTACAATCAATCCCTTCTATTTAAAATTAGGCGAGCATTCCGCCTTCTTCGCTGTATTTAATAATTCCCTCAGCAGCGCGGTACGCTAAGGCACCGACCGTACCTGTTGGATTGTAGCCACTATTATGAGGAAACGCACTTGCTCCGATCACAAAGAGATTTTCTGCTTCCCACATTTGCAGATAATTGTTAACAGCCGATGTATCAGGCGATGTTCCCATAATCACGCCGCCCGTATTATGCGTGGATTGATATGTTGTGATATCATATGGCCCTAATTCTTTTAAAGAATCAATATGATCTGCGCCCATTTCCTTCATAATTCCCGAACATTTTTCGGCCATAAATTTAGCCAACTGACGATCTTGTTCTTCAAAGTCAAATGTAATCCGCACCAACGGGTCGCCAAATTCATCTTTATAAGTCGGGTCAAGATCAAGATAATGATGTTGAAAAGGCATACTTGAACCTTGTCCACTTACTGACAGTGCGCTGTTCGCGTATTTGATTGAATTGGCTTTGAACTCTTTCCCCCAAAGCGGTGTTCCAGATGGTACTTTATTATTTTGAATTGGACGTTGTCCTGTTTGAGTAATCGCAATCGAGCCGCCATGGATAAAATTAAGATCGGAATGGTCAAAATTATCTCCGTTATAATCATCTAACGTCATTCCGAGTGCACCAGCACCGGCAAATAAGTTAAACTGTTCTTTTTCAAAAAATCCTGTCGCATTCCCTTTCATCACTTGGTATGCGTAATTTTTACCGATTACACCTTTGCCGGTTTTCGAATCGTATGGAGTCCCAATTCCAGATAATAATAGAAGCTTCACATTGCTGAATACATAACTTGTTAACACGACAATGTCAGCAGGCTGCTCAATTTCTTCACCTGTTGTCACGTCCGTATACAAGACGCCTGTTGCTTTATTTCCAGATTTTAAAATGCGTCTCACATTTGAATGTGTACGGATTTCAAATTTTCCTGTTTGCTTTGCGACTGGAATCACTGTTACAACAGGATCTGCTTTTGCACCATACTCACACCCGAAACGTTCACAATACGCACAATACTGACAAGCTGCACGTGCGACACCATCAGGGTTTGTATATGGCTCTGACAGGTTTGCTGAAGGAAGCGAGTATGGATGAAGCTCTAATTTTTCCGCTGCCTCTTTAAATTTATTTAGAGCAGGTGTCGATTTCATCGGTGGTGTTGGGTACTTATCCGAACGTTTTGGTCCAAGCGGATTTTCCTCTCCAGAGATACCAGCCGTTTTTTCAAACTTGTCAAAATAAGGCTCCATTTCATCGTAGGTAATTCCCCAATCCTGGATTGTCATACCCTCAGGAATCTTCTTTTCACCATAACGCTCAATTGTTTTGCTCCGAATTTCAAAATCGTACGGCAGAAAGCGATATGTTTGTCCGTTCCAGTGAACCCCCGCTCCTCCTAGTCCATCTCCTAATAGAAATGACCCATATTGGCGCATCGGAAGGGCTCGGATTTTTTCATTTCCACGGAAGGAGATTGTTTCTTTCGAGAGGTCTTGCATCATTTCATATCGCACAGCATATCTTAGCTCATCATGAACCATAAAATAATCTTCCGTTTTACGTTCTTTCCCACGTTCAAGTCCTACCACATTTAGTCCTTTTTTCGTTAATTCAGAAGCAATGATTCCTCCTGCCCAACCAACACCTACAATAACTACATCCACTTTAGGTAATTTTTTTGCCACAATCTTTCACCTCATTGATCTAATTGCTTATCAAATTACTATGTTTTACCCTAGATGGTCCTTCAGACTTTGAGGAGCAATTTCGGTAAATTCCTTATCAATGACATTCGTGTACGCCATTTGACTTCCAGGATAGTTCCTCATTTTCCAGCCTTCCATATTACGGTTGCCGCTGTATAACGGGTCACTATACGCCCCTTCTAATGTGGCAATCCTTAACAATTTAAAGAAGCCACTAGGAGAAATGGTCGTCAAATCTACTTTATCTTCATCAAAGTCTCGTAAAATGTCGTCTTGTTCTTCAGCTGATAACTCCGCAAACCCCTTTTCATACTTACTCATGCAATGGTTTTGCAATTCTCGTAACCCTATATCGAAAATTTCGCGACGCTTTAATCGACCTTGATAGCCTTGAACTGATTCACCCTTATAAAATGGTGCATGCATATACTCTCTTGCATTAAAGCCCCAGTCACCATTCAATTGGTGGTCGATGAAAAAAGCCACACCTAAATCCTTTGCTCCTGGACCATTGTCATCAGCAGGAAAAATCCGTTCTGTAGCTGCTTCGACAATTTTAAATTGCTCTGGAGTAAAATACATCAACGCATAGGTGAAGCCCTCAGCTGGTTTGGACTCCTTCTTATCCTCCGGTGGAGGTTCGGTTGTTTCATCTTTACCCCCTCTAGGCAACAAGCTGCCTAAAACACCACCGAGTGCAAATCCACCTACAACGATTCCAGAATTTTTTATAAATTTCCTTCGCGAAGGTGATTCTGGATTGTTCTTATCTTGTTGTTTTGTCTCTTCTGCCATAAAAGCACCTCCCAACATTTTCAAAAATTAGATTGCCCCATAAAAATCCATTCATACATAAAAAAAAATTGGGCAACATAACTCTGAAAAAATTATTTCGGGGTGGTAAAATATGAAAAATTTATGGGTAAAAGTGGTTGTTCCTATTGTATCTGTGCTATTCATTCTTTCTGGTTGTGCCAATAATGATGGAGCAATGGACCTTGGGAATGGTACACAAGACAATGGCAATCAACAGGAAAATGGGCAAGGTGGACAAAATCAAGATGGTGAAAATGGCCAAGGCCAAAATGGTGGAAATGAGGAAGGTGCTAGTGTCCAAAGCACCGAGCCAGGAGATGACACAAGCCAAGGTCATCACGAAGAACATCAGCAAGGTGCAAGTGTCTACGATTCAAAAGTAGGCGAACGAGACATGAATGATGGAAGAATCATTCCTAGTGCTCACGGTGAAAAAACGCAATCAACCGATGAACATGGCGGCACAACACATGGCATGGGCTCAAATGTGTATAGCTTAATTGGAAGTTCAGGTCTACATGATGGCGGAATTTCTTCTCACCTTGAATCAAGATTAAGTGGAGAAGGAATTGATGGAGTCGAAGTATTTGTCTTAGACGATACCGTCATCCTTGCAAATTCAGCTTCTGAACCAACAGCGAACCAATATGATCCAGTCCAAAGCCACGTCTTATCTGGATCTGACGGAATGTCTGGTCGAGGCGAACCAGAAGAAGTAACAGCCAAAGAAGCAAAAGATGACAACCTAGAAAAAGCGCAAGACTACATGAACCGAGTATTCAACAACAACGTTCAAATCCTAACAGCAACAAACCCAAAAGCAGTCGAACTAATCGACAAAATCAAAAAAGACCTAAAATCAGACAAAGTCCCATACAGCCAAGTATCAAAAGACATCATCTCACTAATCAAAATGACAGAACAAAAGTAAAGCGCGAGGCACGGGGAGGCGTGGGGACGGTTCTCCTGCTTCATCTTTGGTAAGGCACGGGGACGGTTCTTCTGCTTCATTTTGGTGAGGCAAGGGGACGGTTCTTCTGCTTCATTTTAAGGTGCTTTTCTTAAAATACGTGCAGAAATGAAAGTCATATCGGCATATAAATCAAAACCACCAGTGTGAACTGGTGGTTTGTTCTGCGGCTGGAAGCCTCTTTTACCGGCCTCGGCCTAAAAGGCCCACTGAATGGTTTCCCCTTATGCACCACATCTACTCGCTGATTCT